>SDBT01008522.1_pt1 | contig 16735 bp, 8 predicted proteins | sample 2277101 | NCBI WGS metagenome assembly SDBT01 (sample SAMN10404973, study PRJNA504765) | marine sediment metagenome | isolation source: marine sediment core GS10_PC15, 103 cmbsf | place: Arctic Ocean: Southern Knipovich Ridge | collected 2010
CCTTTTTCATTCTTGTTTCCTTCCTCTTCGAAGTGGTGATGAAGTTTAAAAATACTTATTCCACTACATTATACTACTCTTATAGCCAGAAAGCTCCGGTATCGTTCAGTATTCTATGCAATTTAAAGACGCGATCTTTCATCCATTCAATATAATGATTTATTACACCTTTACACCTATCTTCAAAACTTCTTATTTCTTCACCATTGTTGATTATTACTTCATAGTTCTCCCAGGCAGACTAGAAATAATCCTTACAACAATTATTGTGAATACTACAAACAGCACAATGAAGACTAAAGAGATTATATCCATATTTACACACTCATTTTATGCCGTCGTTTCGCCTAACTCGTTTTTATACGAAATATTTTCGTTATAATGTTTTCTTCTCATAAATTATACGAAATAGTTTAGAATTGTTCTAATACAATAATATCATTTCAAAGGATTTTCTTAATTTTTTATTAGATCAACGATTAATATAATATAAACAAGATTTTGGGGAACCCTCAATAGTTCGGATTACTGACATTATGAGTGTACTAGTTTTTGGGGAGAAGGTCACTGTCCCCCATTTGTAGGACACATAGAGTAGATACTTGAGTTAAAATGCATCCTTTCGAACTCTATCGGCGATTTATAGCCTAATGCTTAAATGTAATCGTACCGGATTATAAAACATCTCAATATATTCAAATACTTCCTTTCGGGCAAGATCTCTTGTTTTAAACGGATGCTTTTTATCTATAACTTCAGATTTTAATGACTTGATGAATGCTTCCATCACGGCATTATCCCATGGATTTCCTCCCCGACTCATGCTGATAAAAGCACCTTTTCTTTTTATCAGAGCATTATATCTATCGCTCATGAATTGAGGCCCACGGTCTGTGTGGACCATTAAGCCACCTTCTGGGTCTTCTCTGTTAAATGCATCGCTTACAGCATCTATTGCAATTTGTTCACGCATATGGCGATTTATGGACCAGCCTACAACTTTGCAGGAAAATAAGTCCAGATAGACCATAAGGTACTCGTAGCCCTCTTTTGTAGGTATATATGTGATATCTCCAACCCATACCTTATTTCTCTCCTTTACACTAAATTCACGATCTAAGTGATTAGGGTGAAAAGATTCCTTGTACGCTTTACTGTATTTGCCGTGTCTTTTGCACGAATACTTAGCTTTTAGTCCGTTTTCGGCCATTATACGTTCAATTCTTTTATGGTTGATGTAGATCCCACGACTCCTTAATTCTCTTAGTATTCTTTTTGATCCGTACCTTCCTTTGTATTTGCTAAAGACGCTTTTTATGATATCTGTAAGCGCAAGGTTTTCAATATCTCTTTTTGTCGGTTTTCTGTTTACTTAAGTAATAATAACTTGCTTTGCAAATCTTTAAAACATCACACATTAGCCGAATACTATATTTATGCTTATGAGCTGTGATAAATCCTACTTTTTCTTTTGTCTTCCCTTTTGGAAGACCTGGAACTTTTTTAAGATTTCATTCTCCTTAAAAAGCTGCTTGTTTTTCTTTTCTAATAGCTTAATTTTGTATTCGCTGTCAACTCTTACGTTGCCAAATCCTTTGAATGCTTCTTCACCATACTTATCATATTCTCTTAACCAACGATAAATCGTCTGCTCTGTGATCCCGAGACTTGCAGATACTTCGGCAGTACGCTTTCCTTCTTTGATTACCTGCCTGGTTGTCTGTAGCTTATATTCTTTGCTAAAAGTTCTTCTCTCCATCTTTTTTACCTCCAAGTTTATTTTATTACTGTCTTCTCTTTGGTGTCAATATTTGGGGGGAAGTCCACCTGCTTCTTTATTAGATTTAAGTTACGATTTAACTTTTATATAAATATCCAGAAAAGACCTTGTAAATCATAGTCGTTAGAATCGTAATGATCATTAAGATTATCCTAAATTTGTCAAAAATTGAATTAATAATCATTTTTTTACCCCTAAATATTTAAAAAATGTTTTAGCAATATTATATAATTGTATTAATCAACATGATACCCTTAAGTTAATATAAAATTAAATTTATCTCATGGAGCAAAAAATGAAAACTCTCCTATATATTTATTGTGGCATTTTTGCAATTAATAGAGTATATGAGTTTTTTGGGATTGGTAAAAGTGATTTAGTTTTTATAATTTATATGTTCAATCCAATACCTTCCTACAATATTTAGTGATATGATATTATGAGAAAAATTGAGTATTTTAAAAGTATCCTTAAAATCTGAAGTTTTATCGGGAAAAATTATTACCCTTTATTTCAACTGAAGATTTTGAATAATTATATAAATATGAATAAAAAAAATAACAAATACTCGTCAAATCTCCTAAAAGGTGGAGGTGCTATACAAGATACAAAAACATTATTAAGTTATTGGAGTGATGATAAAACTAAAGAAGAACTGATTCAAAATATTGTGTCTGAAAATATTTTAGGGAAAAAAAGTAGAAACAGAATCTTAGATGTATTAAAGAGTACATTTATTCCAAGATATATAGAAGGTTATCCTGAGAAACACTGGATTTATTTAAAAAAGATGGTTGAAAATGAAGTTCAAAACAATGTTTTTAAATCCATCCTATATTTTTACACCGCTATAAATGAACCTCTAATAAAAGATTTTGTTTCTGAAGTTTTATTGAAAAACTATAGAAGAGGAATTTTAGAAGTCAATACTAGTATGATTGAAACATTTATAAAAAAAGGGATCAGAGATAAAAAAATTCCTGTTTCATGGGGTTATAATGTGATTAATCGGGTAGCTTCAGGAGTATATGCAGCATTAGCAGAATTTCATATATTAGAGGGTAAAGTAAAAAGAAAAATATCTTCTTCTTTAATATCATTACAATCCTTCTTTTATATTTCTTTTTTTATTCATAAAGAGGGTAAGTCTTCAAAACAAATATTGGAAAATGAATATTGGAAATTATTCTTGTTAAATGATGTAGAGATAGAGCACTTGCTAATGGAAGCTCATCAGGAGAAGTATTTAATTTATGAAAAACTAGGGGACATTAAAAGAATTAATTTTTTTGAAAAAACATTTGAAGAGGTGATTGATGTTATTATTAAAAGAACAAGTTAAAGTCCTTGAAGAAGATTTAATATCCAAAGAATTAAAAATTAGTCCTTACCATGATCTACCATTTGCAATATTTCGATATGATCCCGAATTAGAGTTTGAGATGAGAAAAGAAATAAATTTTCTTTCAACTAGATTAAAAAATAAAGGTAAAATAATACATTTAATTTCTTTAGCAGATATTTTTTATAATGCTATTAAAAATGAGGGTGGCAAAGAACAAATAATTAAAGAAGAAAAAGAATATGGATTTTTAATGGCTCAGAAGTCATTAAATACAATACTTTCAGATTCTGATTATTATCCTATAGCTGACATATTAAAAGAGAAATTAAAAAACATGAAACCTGATAGAGACATTGTTTTTTTGACCAGAGCTGGAATATTTGCCCCTGAAATATATAAAATTTCAATTCTACTGGATGAAATGCATGGTAAAACAAATGTACCAATAATTCTATTTTATCCGGGTAAGGTTGAATCACAAACCGGTTTAAGATTCATGAGCCTTCCCACAAAAGAGACTCAAGGTAGTTATCATGTAAATATATATAATAGAAATGAGTAATATGGTTGATGTAAAACAAAAGATAAAAGAATCAAAAATTATTCCAATTATTAAGAAGCTTCTAATTAATGATTGTGACCAACAATTGGAAGGAGTATTTGGTTTTCAAAAAAATGGCAAACTAGAAGAATTATCAAATTTACCAAATATAAAAGACGATTCCAAAGATTTTAAAACAAGAAAAATAATAGAAAATAATATTAATAATAAAACAAAGAGCGGCCTTAGTGAAAAGCAAACAAGGGAAGACCTTATTAAAGAATATTCTTATACATATATCAACAGGTTTATTGCATTAAAAATGTTTGAGGATAGAAAGATCATTGAAGAAACAGTATCTGGAGAATATAGATCCAAGGGATTTATATATTATATGGCTGATAATCCAAAAGAAGAGGAAAATTATAAGTTAGGTAATGAATACGAGACGTATAAAAGATTCTTTTTGCACCAATGTAGAATTCTATCAAAGGATGAGGAAATAAAAATACTTTTTGATCCTGATAGCTTGGTAAGCCATTTATTTCCAAAAGAAATTACCTTGAATAAAATATTTGAACTCACAAACAATGAAAAACTTAATAGTGTATGGGGTGAAGATGAAGTAATAGGTTGGGTCTATCAGTACTTTATTGAGGACGAAAAGAAAAAAGTCTTTGATAGAATCTATAAAGATAAGAAAAAAATGGATCTAACGGATATAGCTCCAGCAACTCAAATATTTACACCAAAATGGATTGTCAAATATTTGGTTCAAAACACTCTTGGAAGGTTATGGATAAGAATGCATCCAGACACTAGCTTATTAGATAAATTAGATTATTATGTTCCAAATGAAGGCGATAATGATCATATTGAGTTAAAAGGTGTTAAAGAGATTACTCTGCTTGATCCTGCATGTGGAACCATGCATTTTGGTATGGTTGCTTTTGATTTATTTTATCAAATGTATGTTGAAGAATTAGAAAAACATGGTATCAATGGATGGCCCAATAAAGCTTCAGTATCGAGTATTGCCGAAATTCCACAAACTATAATAGAAAATAATATTTATGGAATTGAAATTGATTATCGTGCTATCCAACTTTCTGCATTGTCTCTTTATATAAAGGCAAAAAGTAAAAATATAAATGCTTCTATACAGAAATATAATCTGGTATGTACGAATATTTCTAATTTTACCAAAGAAGACATCGATGACTTTATTAATTCAATTTCTTCAAAATATGAAATCACTAAGAAACTATTAGGATTAATAATTCCAGAACTAAATAAGGCCTACTATTTAGGATCTCTATTAAAAATTGAGGATACAATTAATAATTTTATTTCAAAAGAAAAAATATCTTTAGAAGAAAGATTTAAAAAACAATTAGATCTATTTGTTACTGAAGAACAACGACAACTTGCTTTGGAAAAAGAAGTTTCATGGAGTGATGTTAAAGAGGAGCTTTTAAAATCTATGGAGGATTTTATAAGCAATACTAATGGGAATGGCAACAGAAAGAGTTATTTAGCTTTGGAATCTAAAAAAGGGATAAGTCTTATTGATTCATTGTTAAAATTATATGATATAGTGGTAACAAATCCTCCATTTCTAGGTAATAGAAATATGCTAAGTAAAATGTCAAATGAATTAAAGATACTTTACAAAATAAATTATTCTGACTTGTACTCAGTATTTATTCAAAGATGTATAGAATTTTTGGAAAAAGATGGATTATTAGGAATGATAACACAACAATCATTTATATTTACTTCGTCTTTTGAAAATTTAAGAAAACATATCTTAGATAATACTAATATTATAAGTCTACAGCAATTTGGATCAAATGCATTCCCTGGTCTTGGAGGTGATAAAATTAGTACTTGCACTTTTATCTTTTATAAAGGAAAGGTTGTAAATCAAAATTTAGCAACTGTTTATTTTAGATTAGTTGAAGAGAAATATGAGGAAAAGAAAATAGCTTTTGAAGATTCACTTGAAAGTTATAAAAAAGTTGGAAAAAGCAATAAAGTTTTTATATTACCTCAGGAAAAATTAAGACAAATACCTACTTGGCCTTTTATATATTGGTTAAATGATGGAGTGAGAAATTTATTTAATAAGATGACCTTTGAAGCTGTATCGATATCTTGTCAAGGAATTAAAACTTCTGATAATTTTAGGTTTATAAGATATTGGTGGGAATGTATAAGAAATAATATTTCATTCGGATGCTCTTCTCATGAAGATGCTTTAACATCAAAGAAAAAGTGGTTTCCATATGTAAAGGGTGGTGAAATTAATAGATGGTATGGTAATCAAGAGAATGTCATCAATTGGTTTTTAAATGGGAAGGAATTAAAAGATTGGGCTTCAAGTTTATACAAGAATTGGTCTAGGACTATTACGAATGTTAAATATTTCTTTCTAGAGGGAGCAACGTATTCATCTGTAACAGTAAATAGTCTGAGTGTAAGATATTTACCAAATGGTTTTATTTTTGACTCTGGGGGTTCGTGTATTTTTAATGAAAATAGCAATATTTATATAATTTTGGGTTTATTAAATTCAAAAATTTGTGGTTTTTTAATTAAAATAATAAACCCGACAGTTAATTATCAAACAGGTGATATAGTAAGAATTCCATATCCAGATCATAATAATAATCAAATTCTTTATAATAATATAATAGAAAATGTAAAAAAATGTATAGAATTAAAAAAAGAAATAATAAAAACGGATGAATTATCGTGGGAATTTATTAAAGTACCTGATTGGAATAATGGATTATTGGAAATCCTAGAAAAAGAAAAAGAGCTGGCTATCTTGGAATCAGAGATATCCAAAGAAGTATACAATCTATACAATATTTCACAAAAAGATATTGAACAAATTGAAGATGAACTTGGAAGACTTCCAGCAGAATTCGAATTAATTCAGGATCTAAATTCAGAAAAATTAAAAAAAATACATAATCTTTTTTTGGAAAAACACATTCCTAAATTTGTTTTAAATAATGTTGATAATGACATCAGTAAGAAAAAAGGAAATGCAAGGTATCTAACATTTGAAGAAGTCTGTCTAGCATCAGAGCTTCACCCGAAAACAGTTTATAATTATATAGAGAAAAATAAGCTTGAGAGAAAAGAGGAAAGATATTCACTTGCTATAAAGTATATCTCTTATGCCGTTGGAGTAGCTATGGGTAAGTATAATGTTGACGGTATTATTCCAGATGATGATGGAATAACTGTAATAGATCACGGACATCCGGATGATCTTCCCAAAAAAATTGAATTTATTTTAAATAAAATTATAGGTGAAAAAAATACTAATGATTTAATCAAAATATTAGACAGTGATTTAAGAAAATTCTTAAGTTATGATTTCTTTATAAAACACCATGTAAAAACATATAAAAAAAGACCAATATATTGGTTGCTTCAGTCAAATAAAAAAAGTTATGGTTTTTATATATATAATATAAAATTTACAGACGACACTCTGTATTCTTTAATTCAGAAATACATCAACCCAAAAATAAAACTGGAAGAAAGCAATTTGGAAGAACTTCGGGAAAAAGATAATAATCTGAGTATAGGAAAAGAGAAAAAAGAAATTGGCCGGTTGATAGATAAAGAAATTGAATTGTTAGATGAATTAAGAGATTTTAAAGATAAAATTAGTGAGGTCATAAATTCAGGTTATAAATCATATATTGATGATGGCGTAATCCTTAACATGGCACCGCTGTATAAAATAATTGCCTGGAAAGAACCAGAAGAATATTATAAGCAATTAAAAGATAGAAAATATGAATGGTCGAATATATATAAAATAGTAAATAGTGGGACTATTAAGGAAGGGTCTTTATGAAAATAAGAGAGATATTCAAAAAATCTATTGATAGAAGAATTGAAGAGGTTGTAAAAGTTACACAAGACAATGAGGACGTTGTATACAATGAAATAAGCGAATATGTGGTTACAGATTCTATAAAAGATCACTATATTGAAATTCTAAGAGAATTTAGTGAGGCACCTTCGTCTCCACATGAAGGTATAGGAATCTGGGTATCTGGTTTCTTTGGTTCTGGAAAGTCAAGCTTTGCAAAAATATTAGGCTATATACTACAAGGAAGAAAGATTAAAGGAGAAGATGCAGCTAAACTTTTTGGCAACCAAGCCAATGACAAGAAAATATCAGATTACCTTGATTTTATAAAGAAAACAATTCCCACAAAATCAATAATTTTTGATGTATCTATGGATAAAGGTACAAAGACAAATACAATAACAGAAATAATATATAAGAATTTATTAAAAGAACTTGATTATGCAGAAGATTTCGATATAGCAAAATTAGAGCAAGATCTTGAAGTAGATAATAAGTTAGATGATTTTATTAAAATATATGAAAAAACTTATGATAAAAGTTGGAGTAAGGGACGTAAAAGAATAACTTCATTAAATGAAGCAAGCAATGTAATGCATCAAATGGATCCAAATACGTATAACCAACCTGATTCATGGGTCAGATCTTTTTCATTAAAAGATGAAGAAAATAATTTAATTGGAAGATCTGAGATTTCACCAAAAAAATTAGCAGAACTAGTTTTCGATCTTACATACCGGAGAAAAGAAAAATGTTCCATTGTATTTATTATTGACGAAGTTGGACAATTTATTTCGAGAAGTGTTCAGAAGATGCTTGATTTGCAAGGATTTGTTCAAGCTTTAGGGGTAGAAGGTAAAAATAGAGTTAGCCAAAAAATTGTTATTGCCCCAGCCTGGTTGGTTGTAACTTCACAAGAGAAATTAAATGAAGTAGTCAGTGCTCTAGATGATAGAAAGATTGAACTCGCAAGGCTAAAGGATAGATTTCCTATAGAGATAGACCTCTCACCAGCTGATATCACAGAAGTAACAAGTAAAAGGGTCTTAACTAAGAAGGCCAGTGTTATACCGGTGCTGGGGAAATTGTTTGACGATAATAAGCACAGACTAAACCAATGTGTGAAACTTGAAGGAACATCAAGAGATTATGAAGTAATGAAGGATGATTTCATAAATCTATACCCATATATTCCATATCATATTGACTTAAGCATAGATATTATATCAGGAATTCGAATGGAGCCAGGGGCAACAAGGCATATAGGAGGTAGTAATAGAACAATAATAAAACAAGCCCAGGAAATGCTTATAAATCCAAAAGTTCAATTAGCAGAAGCCAAAGTTGGAAAGCTTGTTACACTCGATAAAGTATATGATCTTATAGAAGGTAACATGTCTAACGAAAAGCAAACTGATATAGCCAGTATTGTTAAAAAATTTGTTAAAGAAGATATAGTAATTTCTGTTGCAAAGGCGATATGTTTATTAGAATACGTCAGAAATTTTCCTAGAACGAAGAATAATATTGCAGCGGTACTTTATTCAAATATTGGAGATGATTCCAATATAGCTATGGTAGATGATGCAATTAAAAAGTTAGAAGATGCTCAATTAATTAAATTTAGTGACCAGGGTTATAAACTTCTTACAACTCAGGAAAAAAATTGGGATATAGAAAGAGAAGAGTTATCTCCTAGGCAGGTAGAAATAAATTTGATAAAAAAAGAAATTCTTGAAGAAATTTTTAAAGATTCAAAAATAAATAATTTTAACTATAGAAAAATAAAAACTTTCAAAATCGGTTTTATGTATGATGGCAATAATTTAAGTGATGCCGGGAATGTTTCATTTGAAATATCTACTTCAGATGATTTAAAAGAATTTAGTGAAATCATTGAAACACAAAAGAAAGTATCAAGAGAAAAAATTGATAAACTATTTTTAATAATTATGGAAAATGAAGAGATTCTAAAATCAATCCAAGAATTATTTAGATCAAAGGAAATGGTAAACAGCCGAGAAAGATTGGCCTCCACTGGAAAGCTAATTGACGTGGAAATAAAATGTTTTAGCGATGAAAAAATAAAACGGGAAAAATTTAAAAAAGTTTTAAGAAATGAAATATTGGGATGTGCGTATGACGGTTCGGTCTTATTTAGAGGAGTAAAAAAAGATATCCGGTCTGAGGGGAAAGATTTATACGAAAGTTTAAATAAAATTATTGGTGAATTTATACCCCGATTATTTCCAAAATTAGAGATAGGTGCAAAAAGAGTTACCGGTAAAGAACTAGAGAAAATTCTTTCGGCTTCTAACCTTGATGGTCTGCCTGTTGTTCTTTATGACAGTAGTGATGGGTTGGGTGTAGTTGTAAAAAGGAGCGGTAAAAATGTAATTAATACAGATGGTGAAATTCTAAAAGAAATTATGAGATTTCTTGTAAATCAAAATGAAACTGTTGGAGCGGTTAACGGGAAACTAATAGAGAGCCATTTTGGAGGTATTGGGTATGGATGGGATCGGGATATTTTGAGGATTGCCATAGCAGCTCTGTTTAGGGCGGGTGAAATTGAAATTACCTTTAAGGGTAAAAGATATAAGGATTATACAGATGCAGAAGCAAGGGAAGCAATTACAAATAATAATTCATTTAGAAATGCATCATTTACACCACGAGTAACTACAATTAGTTTTAAGGATATAAAAGAAGCTTGTGTAATCCTTCAAAATATAAAAGGTAAAGAAATTGATGCAGATGAAAATAAAATATCTGAGGAATTAAAGGAATTATTAGCAAAAAAGAAAGAAGTTTTACTTGAACTAAGAGGCTTTATTAATGCCTATGACTTACCGTTAAAGGGATTTATTAGTGAAATTTTTGATACAATTACTAATCAGCTAAAAGCTGATTCAGAGGATTGTATAAAATTCCTAGCATCTGAGGGAAAAGAATTTGAAAATAATCTGGAAAAGATAGAAAAAGTTAAGGATTCAGTTTCCGAGTACAATTTAAATAAAATTAAAAATGCTAAAAAGGTTTTATCCACTATAGTTCCAAATCTAATAGATTTTGTAGAAGAAAAACAATCCCTAAAAGAAAATATAAAATTACTTGGAGAAAGTTTAGAGTCAGAAGATTTTTACAATAGGCTAGCAGATATTTCTAGAGCTGCCGAAGAAATAGTATCTGTTTATAATGGAATTTACAAAAAAAAGCATGAGACAAGAAATGATATTTTTACTAGTTTAAGTGAAAAAATTAAAGGTATGGAAGAATGGGCCAATCTTCAGGAAGAAACGAAGAATGAAGTTATTAGAGTCATTGATATGAAGTGTTGTGAAAGTGTTTCATTTAATAATATGTTTATTTGCGATGCATGTAGTTCTAACATTGAAGAAATGGAGCTTGATATTAATTCAATAAATATGTTAGAGAATAAAGTCATGGAAAAGATTTTTGATTTTATAAATATAGTAGATAAAAAGATAGAAAAAATAAAAATAAGTGAATATTTTCCCAAACAAATTGACAAGCTTGAAGACTTTAAAGAAAGTTTAGAGAAGTTTTCAAAAGATATTGATAGTTTTTTAAAAGAAGGTATAAAAGTAATAATTGACTGGAATTAAAATGGCTTCAACCATAAAAAGTTCAATAATAGGCATTATAGAGAAAAATTTAGACGAAAAGGGAATTGTGTTATGGTATGATCCTGACGAAATATACAAAGATCTTGTTAATGATTCTTATTTTAAGAAAATACCTATAATAATATTTGATGGTAGTTATTTTGAGGTACGATTTAAAGCTGAAAAGTATTTCTGTGATTTAGATAAAAATAAAATCCTTATATATATTAATAAAAAAAGGGATGTAAAAAATTATCCGTTAATAGAGGTAGAGATTGCAGGTAGTATTTGCAGTCAAGAATCTTCTTCAAAATCTAATACAGGTTTTAAGAATGTGGTAAAAAAGGCATTAATAGGTAAAGTTAAAGCAGAATTAATTGAAGATATATCTAGAAAAATAGATGAAAAAAAAATTAATTTGGAGGAAATTGAAAAACTCATTGAAAATAACACAGATATTACTATTTTATCAACTATTTTCGATACAAAAGATCCTGTAGATATAATATTAATATTTCTTTGCGATAAAGAAGTAGACAAAATAATAGAAAGTAAAAACAGCTTTGATGATACCAGATTATTTTTTAGTAAATATTTCGATTACGATTTAAGTAATATTAATAATCTGAATGATTTAAGGGAAAAAGTTTCAGAGATAATCTTTTTAAGTGATTTCATTATTTCAACAAGGAGTAATGAAATATTAAATAAGTTTAAAAATCTAAAATTATCTTCAGGTGAAGATATATATTATAGAATTAATGAGACTGTTCAAAAGTGGAGAAAAACTTCTGGATACTCGGATCAATATATTTCAATATCTGAGAAAATTCAAATAAAATATAATATTCAAAAAGAAGTGTCCAATATTAAGGAAATAGTTGATTGTGAAACTTTTAAAATACTCGATGAAATATTATTGAAAAATGTCATTGAAAATATTGATGATATAGAGAGTGAAGAAATTAAAGATATTATTAACAAAAGAAGAGATACATTCTGGGTAAAAAATATTCCAGAATATTATCTTATCTGGCAAATAATAGAGAGTTATTTTAAGCTCAAAAATCTTATAAATAAAGCTGATGAAATAATCAAACAAGAAGATTGTAATCTAGAAGACATTTTTAATATTTATGTTGGAAATAAGGATCACACAGGCTGGTATTTGATTGATAAAAATTTCAGAAGAATTGAAATAAAATTTTCACAATTAGATTTTGGTGGAAAATTTGATGATTCTATGGATCGTCTTATTATTAAGTGCAGGAACCTATATTCTAATTTTCTGAATAATCAAATACAAAAATTTGTACCAAAGCTTAAACAAGATGATATAAAAAAAATAAAATTACTATTTCAAAAAGATATTTATAGAAAAAAAGTTCTACCCTTTATAGAGGAAGGTAAAAAGTGTGCATATATTTTAATAGATGCATTACGTTATGAAATGGGGATGGATTTATTTAAATTACTAGAAGATACAAATAAAATATCTATTGAACCTGCAATATCGGGGCTTCCTACATCAACCGAATTTGGTATGTTGTCTTTATTATTAGTACCCGACAATAATATAGATTTGAAAATTAATAATGGAGAATATTCTATAATGGTTGATAGTATTAAAGTAGAAACCAGGGCCGATAGAATAAAATATTTAGAAAAAAAGAATTCATATTTTAGTGGAATCATAAAATTAGATCAAATAATAAAGCCAAACAAAACTATAAGGGAAAAATTAAAAAGTTCTAGTTTAGTTATTATAACTTCACAGGAAATAGACAGTATAATGGAAGATGGAAATGATGTTTTAGCCAAGGGTTTAATGGATAAAATATTTATTCAGATCAAAAGAGCTGTTGATTCTCTTTCTAAGTTAGGTTTTGAGAAATTTATTATTTCATCGGATCATGGTTTTTTGTTAGGCAGCGGTATTGGGAAGGAACACAAAGTTGAGGTGCCAACAGGTAAAACTTATAGTCTTCATAAAAGGTATTGGGCAGGACTTGGAGGTAATAATCCTGAGAATACAATTCGTTTTGGAGCTTCTGAGCTTGGATATGATGAGCATATTGATTTTGTGTTTCCAATAGGAGTTTCTATTTTTAAAACTTCCGGGCAAGAAAATGATTATTTCCATGGTGGTATTTCACTTCAAGAATTAATAATTCCTGTAATAGAGCTTCACAAGAAACCTGAAGATAAAAAGAAAATTGTCATAGATAGGGAATATAAAATAATTATTAATAAAAATATTGTTACTAATAGAATATTTCTATTAAAAATTTCTGAAGAAGAAAAACAACTTACCATTGAGGATGGTTTGGGTAAAACTCAAAAAAAGGTTACATTAAGAGTTTGTTATGATAATGAAGATGTCGGATATGTGATTGCATCAGAATATGGTTTTATTGAAAGTACAAAAGAAATTATGTTGGATGTAAATAAGTCTAATGCTATTACAATCAAATTGAATGAAGAATTGGAAAGCGGTTTTTTGGATATAATATTAATTGATTCTGAAACGGAATTAGAGTTAGCAAAAATAGAAAAATTAAAATTTAATCTCTCTATATAAAGGAGAATAAAATTGTCTGAATTAGATAAAAAAGTAAACAAAATATTTTCGGGAAAAGTGGTAAGAAAGGATTTGGTTCGAAAAGTTAAGGTTGGAGCCAATGTTCCAGTGTATGTTTTGGAGTATCTGTTGGGTAAATATTGTGCAACTGATGATATAGAAGCAATTAATGCAGGTTTGAAAATTGTAAACAATACCTTAGCTGAGAATTATGTAAGGCCTGATGAAAATATGAAAGCTCAGGCTAAAGTTAAATCTAAGGGCAAACATTCATTTATTGATAAAATATCTGTTAGGCTTGTTGCAAGTGAAGATAAATATTGGGCAACTCTTGTAAATTTTGGATATAAAAATGTACATATTTCTGATAGAGATATAAGCAAATATGACAAATTACTTCAAGGTGGTATATGGGCACAAGTGGATATGGAATATCTGTATGAAGAAGATTCAAAAACAAAAAGTCCATTCAGGATAAGGGGACTTAAACCTATACAAATATCAGCATTTGATTTAAACGAATATAATGAATGTAGAAAGCAATTTACTACTGAGGAATGGATAGATTTTTTATTAATAACAAATGGTCTGGAACCGTCGAAGTTTTCAAAAAGAAAAAAATTATTGTATTTAAGCCGATTTATACCAATTATAGAAAGTAATTTCAATTTTATTGAGCTTGGTCCAAGAGGTACAGGAAAATCATATGCATTTCAGGACGTTTCACCTTATACAATACTTCTTACAGGGACAACAACTGTAGCAAATCTTTTCTATAATCTGAGTAAGAGCCAGATTGGTTTAGTTGGGGTTTGGGATGCAGTTGCTTTTGATGAGATTGCTGATCTTAAAAAAATGCCAGGAGAAGTTATTTCTTCACTAAAAACTTATTGTGAATCTGGTACCTTTGCCCGTGGCAGGGAGGCACTTTCTGGAAAAGCCTCTATAGTATTTTTTGGAAATACAAACCAACCGGTAGATGTTATGGTTCAAAGTTCTCATCTTTTCGCTCCATTACCTGAAATAATAAGAGATGATATTGCATTTTTAGATAGGATTCATTTCTATTTACCGGGATGGGAAATAGATAAAATGAAAAACGAATTTTTAAGCGATCATTATGGGTTTGTTATAGATTATTTTGCTGAAGCAATGAAAGAGCTAAGAAAGAGTAATTTTACAGAACACATTGATAAATATTTTGAATTAGGGAGTCATTTAAATACAAGAGATGTAAAGGCTGTAAGAAAAGCACTTTCAGGGATACTAAAACTAATACATCCAGATGGTAATTTTACAAAAGAAGAATTATTTGAATATCTGGAATTGGCTGTAGAGGGTAGAAGAAGGGTTAAGGATCAGCTAAAAAAGATGGCTCCATACGAATATTCACAAACAAGTTTTTCTATTAGGGATAAAGATACTTTGGAAGAAACCTATGTGGGGGTTCCAGAAGCCGGAGGGAAAGGATTAATATCATCTGATCCATTACCTCCCGGAACAGTATATTCAGTTGCAGTGAATGAACAATCAAAAGTATCGGTTTACAGAATTGAGGTAAGCAAATTTCCAGGTACGGGAAAACTAAAGGTTTCAGGGACCCTTGATAAACAAATGAAAGATTCTTTTCAAAGAGCATTTGACTACCTAACAAGTGTTAAGGCAAAGATGGGAATCGGAGGAGATTTTAATAATTATAATTATGGAGTTGAAGCTGTAGATTTATTAGGGACAGGCGTGTTCTATCCTTTAGGAGTAGCTTTATTTGTAGCTCTAGTATCAGCACTAAGGAATCACCCGGTTATTCCTGCAGCACTTGTGCTTGGAGATATGACTGTGCAGGGGAATATAAAACAACTACCATCATTATCAGAACCACTTCAAGTTGGATTAGATAATGGTGCTAAAAAAGCACTAGTACCGATTGAGAATAAAAGAAGTTTCTTTGAAGTTGCCGCAGATATTGTAGAGGCCGTAGATCCTATATTCTACAAAGATCCAATAACCGCCGCCATGAAGGCAATGGGACTAGTGTAAGAATGAAAATCTAATATAGAAATAATGAATTGAATGATATTATAAAAACATTTGGGGATAAAAGATATTTTTAATTAATTTGTAAGTTCAATAGAAATTATTTAAACTGACCTCCCCCCCTCCCCAAAAAACTATTCCAAACATAATGTTAGTTTTGAATGAATAACGAAGCTCAATAATCTTCTGTTATATAAAAATTATAATAAAACTCACCACCAATAGCCTACTTGTATTTTTTTTGCAAAGGTGCTATTTTTAAACCAATACAGTATAATTTAGAATTGAGAAATAAAATCCTAAGGATTTTTATAAGTTAAATATTAGATCGCAGACTGCAAGCATAGTTTAAACTATTTAGCCGGCATGACCTTTAAAAAGGATGTGCCGGCTTTTTCTATGTCTTATTAAATTTTAAAAAAGAAGGAATGTAAATATGAAAAAGAGAAAAAAAATAAACATATCTTATATAGACCACTCTTCCCTCTACCCTGCCCAATATAACCCTAGAAAGTGGGATGAGGCTGCTACTAGTAAGCTAACTGATAGCATTAAAAGATTTGGCCTAGTGGACCCTCTGATCGTAAATGACGCCCCTGAGAGAGCTAATGTTGTAATAGGCGGACACTTCCGCCTTGAGATAGCTAAAAGACTCGGTATAAGCAAAGTGCCAGTGGTCTATGTAAATATTCCAGATATAGATACCGAGAAGGAACTTAACCTACGCTTAAACCGCAATACTGGTAGTTGGGACCTGGAAATATTAAAAGACTTCGACATAGAGATGCTTCTTAATATCGGCTTTGATGATAGCGATCTTGAATCCATCTGGGCTGAGAACCTGGGAGTCGAGGATGATGAGTTCGATGTCCAGGAAGAGCTAAAAAAGATTAGAACGCCAAAAACTAAACCCGGGGATATTTA
>SDBT01008523.1_pt1 | contig 16734 bp, 18 predicted proteins | sample 2277101 | NCBI WGS metagenome assembly SDBT01 (sample SAMN10404973, study PRJNA504765) | marine sediment metagenome | isolation source: marine sediment core GS10_PC15, 103 cmbsf | place: Arctic Ocean: Southern Knipovich Ridge | collected 2010
AATGATTATATTCAATACTTAAATATTTCTTATAATTTTATTACTGAAATTCCAATTTTACCTACTAATTTAAAAACATTCATTGTATGTGATAATAAACTAAAATCTCTTCCCATATTACCACCACAATTAGAAATCTTAAAATGTTGCAAAAATTATCTAACTGAATTGCCCACTTTATTACCTACATCGTTACAAATAATTGCATGTAAAAATAATAATTTAAATACTTTACCATATTCTATTATACATTGTAATGAATTATGTGATTTAAAATATGATAATAATAAATCTATTAGAATTCAAGAAGAAATTTTGGAATATATTGATCAAATATTTGCTCAGAGAATTAATAGAGCATATGAACAAGAAAGAATAAGAGAAAATCAAAATTGTCAAAATAATTTAATTTTAACACAATCTGTATATAATAATGGTCAAAATGTTCATGATCAAACTATTAATAATGATGTTGTAAAATCTATTAACAATATTTTAGATACTAAATTAATTCTAAGGACAGTAAAACAATGTTTACAAGATTTTAATTCTATTATTAATAGTGATGCATATAATTTTAATATTAAAGAAGATATTGAAAATATTTATAGAACTCCAATAGAAAAGTTAGAATATTTATGTAATTTAGAATATAAACATTCAGTCATAGATCTAACATTTGGTCAATTATTTATATATGTTTGGAATAGAATTAGACAATCATCTTATCATATAGATATTATCAAAATTTTATTATCTGAATTAGATGAAATGATATCAGTTTGTTTCACTGGAAGAATTTCTCGATTAATAAATTGTCTAAATGGGTATGATAATGCAGTTAAGATAGGTATATCAATAACAGCACAAATTCAAGCAAAATATAATTTAATATCCAAAGAATTAAATCAAAAATATGATAATGACAGTATAGAATATAATATTATATTTAAATATAAATTATATGATTTACTAAAAGAAATAGATATTAATGAAGATTTAATTAATGTATGGACAGAACCATTTGAAGATAATATTAATGATTATTTATTAGATCATAAATTAAATAATAATACAATAAATGAATTAAAAAAAAAATATAAAATCTAAATTTATGATGAAATTTATAAAAGATTATACCAACAATTAAAAGAATCTATTAGAGATAAAAATAATATTAAATTTATCTTTTAGTTATCTTTTAATACATTATATATATAATTAATAGTCTCTTGACTAATATGATAATTATTTTTCAAATCATCTAAAATTATTGTGTCATTAAAAATTATAATGCCATCAGTAAGAAATTTGCCTTGATAATGATGAGGTAATATATTGATTGCATTAGCTCTATTTATTTTTTTTGTTAGCCACAATTTATCTACTATTTCATTTCTACATAAAGAACATTGATGTCTATTTTTATTTTTATCAATTTGACAATATACATGTACCCAATGACTACATTTTTTTAATTTTCTTGAATAACCACCACAACATTTTGGTTTACTCTTTAGATGTTCTAAACATATGGGACACAAATCATTTGGAACTTCATCTGGATTCATTATGCTATTTATATTTGGTTCAAAAAGTGTACTTTCTATTTGTGCACTCAATATACAATTATTTATACTCATATATTTAGTGTTATCTTTTCTATATTCTTTTATATATTATTAATTGTATATATAATGATATTCTCGTATAGATTATCTATAATATTATTTATATTATTTTTAGTATTCTTAATTAAAAAAGAAATTAAAATATTAATACTAATTTTTATTATAATTTTATTTTTATTATATTTTTATCGTTTACCAAATATTAATTTATTAAGATTAAAACATTTAAATTCAAAATTTATATTATCTCCCGCATATGGTATGATTCAAAATATTCAAGAAATAAATAATCATATTATTATAACTATAGTTTTAACTATATTTGATATTCATGCACAATATATACCATATGATGGTCAAATTATAGAACAAAAATATATACCAGGTAAATTTAACATGTTGGGATTCAAAATGAATAATAATGAGCAAAATAGAATTATTATCCAGACTAGAAATGGTCCAATAGAAATAATACAATATGCAGGATATTTTACAAGAAGAATTTCAAGTAATATTCGCATTAGAGATAAAGTAAATCGAGGAGAAATATATGGTTTTATATCATTTGGTAGTAGAGTAGATATAAGATTGCCGAAAGAGAGAGTTAAATTGAATGTAAAAGTAGGACAAAAAGTAAAAGGATCGAATACAATAATAAGTCAATGGTTATAGAGTATGTATAAAATTGATATGAATAAAATTGATATGAATAAATTGGTATGAATAAAATGGATATAAAAAGATTGATTATATAATAAGACTATAATGGAATTATGGACAGATAAATATAAACCTAAAACTTTGGATGAAATAATTGGTAATAGTTCCAAGTTGAATGCTGTCGATAATTGGTTTAAATCATTTAATGAACCAAAATCTAAAAAGATATTATTATTATGTGGACCACCAGGAATAGGTAAGACAACTATTGCTAATTTAGCATTAAAAAAGTTTAATTATAATAGTATAGAATTTAATGCCAGTACAATTCGAGGTCCAAAAAATATACGTGATATATTTGATAAGATTTTAGGTTATAAAAGCATTGTAGATATGTTTAAACAAGGTTCAATGCCAACAGGAATTATCATGGATGAAATAGATACTTTATGTTCAGGAGGTGATAAAGGTGGTATGACAGAATTTTTAAGTATAATTAAAAGTCGTAAGAATAAGAATATTTATAATATTAACAATCCGATTGTATGTACATATAATGAATTTAGTGATAAGAAATTGACAGAACTTAAAAATTTATCATTTGAAATTAAGATGACAAAACCGAATGAAATGGATATGTTACGAATCATAGATAAGATAGAAAAAGGTGAAAATATGAAGATAGATATTGATGCAAAACATATTCTTATTAAAAATGCAATGGGAGATATTCGTCGATTAATTAATTTATTGTATGATATTTATATTTCACATAAAGATGAACTTATTACATTAGAAATAATTGAAAAAATTATGTTAACATTTATTAAGAAAGATGTGGATGTACAGATATTTGATATGACTTGGAATATTCTCAATACATCTTTAACAAATGAGACATTATTAAATTATTACGATGCAGATAGATTATTATTACCAATGATGATACATGAAAATTATATAAATTCAATCAATAATCGTATAGATAATAAAAAGTTTGAGATGGTAAGGGAGTGTTCCGAAGCATTAATAAATAATGATATATTCCAGACAGCAATTTATGAACATCAATTGTGGGATATTTCAGATACGACAGCTATATCTTTTTGTATGCATATGAATAAAATAGGTAAAATGCATAAATGTTTGACAAAAACTGATAAGATAAATTATACAGTATTATTAAATAAAATATCTTTATATCATACTAATAAAAAACTTATAAATTCATTAAATAGTAAATTAAATATTAATTTAACTTTTACTGAGATCTATTTTTTATCAGAAAATATAATTTATAATTTATTTAATAAAAATGGTAATAAGAAAAAATTAGTAGATATTATAAAACACTATAATTTAAAAATAGATAGTAAAGAAAAGAGAGATGATATAGGTTTATTAATAAGAATTAATAAACTTAATAAATATGATATTAAATATAAATATACGACTAAAATTAAGAAAGAAATAATAGAATTAATAAATAAATATAATTAGTAATTTACATTTTCATTATTTTCATATATTTTTACTATATTATTTCTACTAAATAATTCAGTAACATTAATAGTATCTGTTTTATCTGTTTCATCTAATCCTGATAAATCTTCTATAATATAAGTTTTCTTCTTTTTTATATTGTCATTATCTATTTCTTTATTAATAGAATTATTATCATTTATTAATATTTTATTATAATTATTATAAGGTTCAGTTTTTTTATTAAAGACAAGTATCAATATAATAAAGATAATAAGTGGCAATATGATTTGACTAGTTATGGGAGATATTTTAATATAATTAGCAATAAAATATGTGATAATAAGAGTAAATAAAATAGTATAAAAATATTTATGTTCAGGAATCATTCTATATTATTTAATGAGAAAATATTAACCCAATGTTCTGTTATATAATAATAAAGCAAATATGATAAGAACTATAAAAATAGGTGGAAATAATTGGATATATCCCATATTATTAATTTCATTTAAAGTTTTATTTTCTGTGTAACGATAAACTCTTTGACCCCATTGATTAATTCCAGGCCAAATATTATTAATAATCATCATTACAATATATGCTACCAATAATGGTAATAATAAATATGTAATAAATGGATTAATATTAGGACTACCAGTACTAACTAAATAAACAGCATATAGTGCAACAATGATAGTTATAATGTATTCAAGACTAAACTGCATTTATATAAAAAGCCAATATAATAATTTTAAGAAATATAGGAATAATCATTTTTTAGTTCATAATCTTTTTCAAAATAATTTTCTCTATTATTTTCACTATTATTTTGAAGGATATCTAATATATTAATTAATTGTATTTCTATTCCATTTAATCTATTTTTTAGTTCTTGAATATCATTATTAATATTAGAATTTGATTTATTAATTAAAGAATTATTAACTAAAGAATTATTAATCAAAGAATTATTAATGAATGGTTGATCATTTATTTGTGAAAAAGCTTCGGTTATGTGATTATTAAGTTTTCTTTTTTTATAAAAATTCATTAAATTAATAAATACATTTATCTTTATATAATTATCTTTATCATCTGTAGATTTTAATCTGATAGTTCTTTATTGTGATCCTTTTTTAATATAATATTTAAAAATATAATTAAAACTATTTTAAAGTAAAACTATTTAAAGACAAAAAATATATATATGTATTATATAGTTAAAATTTTGAATATATTTAATAATGAGATATCTTTAACGAGAACAAAAGTGCACATTCGTCTTGTGAATAGAACAAGACGAAGGTTTAAGACAATTATTGAAAATTTATCAGAAGTTTTATCTGATGATATGGATTGTAAAAAAATATTAAAAATATGTAGAGTGAAATATTGTTGTAATGGACATATTGAAAATAATGTAATAATATTACAAGGTGATCATTGCAATAATATACAAAAATTTTTAATTGAAAATAATATAGTTGATTCTGAAAATATTTTAATTCATGGAATTTAATTAGATCATATTAGATAACAATCCATAAAATAATGGATGAGGTTTATCTGGATATGTTTGATATTCTGGATGAAATTGGCATCCAGTAAAATATATATGATTTTTTAATTCAATAATTTCCATTCTCTTCTCACTGGTGCCGCTAAATATTAACCCAATTGATTCCAAAATAGAAATATATTCTGGATTCACTTCATATCGATGTCTATGTCTTTCATTTATCATTTCTTTACCATATAATTTATAAACTAAAGAATTAATATCTAATATTGTTTCCCTTAAACCTAATCTCATTGTTCCTCCCATTGTATTTTCTAATTCATCCATTTTTATGATAATATGTTTACCATTTTCATAAAATTCTTGACTAGTAGCTTTATCTATTTTAGTTAAATGTCTGGCTATTTCTATAACTTGTAATTGCATTCCAAAACAAATTCCTAAAATTGGTATATTATTTTCTCGTGAATATTTTATTGCTATAATCATTCCTTCTGTACCACGTACACCAAAACCTCCTGGTATGATTATTGCATCTGATGATTTTAATTCTGACCATGCATTTGTATCATTTTGTTCCAATAAAGTAGATTCTATAAATTGAATTTTGGGAAATATATTTAAATGTAATGCAGCATGTTTTATACCATGTGTTAATGATAAATATGAATCATGTAATCCTGTGTATTTACCAACAATTGTAATTATTTTTTCATTATTATTTATATCTAAATTAGTAGCTAATATATTCCATTGATCTAGTAATCTAATATTTTGAATATCTAATTTTAACTGTTTCTTGATACAATTTATAATATTATAATCATTAAATACTAATGGAACTCTATAAATATTTGATACATCTATTACTGGAATTATGGTATCTACTTGACAATAATTTTGTAATTTATTTATTAAATTGGTTGATAAATTTTTTTCACATCTCAAACATAATATATCAGGTTGAATTCCTAAACTTCTTAAAGTCTGAATACTATGTTGTGTTGGTTTTGTTTTTTCTTCATTTGATATCTTTAGAACTGGTATATAACTTACATGCACAAACATTATATTTTCATGACCTAATCTATATGCTAATTGTCTTAATGCTTCAATAAAGGGCATACTCTCTATATCTCCTATAGTTCCACCTAATTCGATAATGCATATATTTGGTTTCTCTGATTTATAAACTATTTTTTCAGAAGTTTTAAGAATCCATTCTATAATATGATCTGTAATATGTGGTATTACTTGAACTGTCTTTCCTAAATATTTGCCTTCTCTTTCTTTTTCCAAAACATTCTTATAAATTTTACCCATGGTTATATTATGATCTTTGGTCAAAGTAATTCCTAGAAATCTTTCATAATTTCCTAAATCTAAATCTACTTCTCCACCATCTTCTAAAACATAACATTCACCATGTTCAAATGGTGACATAGTTCCTGCATCTAAATTTAGATAAGGATCTATCTTTATTGATGTTACATTTTGGTTATAATTTTTTAATATGACACCAATAGAGGAAGCTGTTATTCCCTTACCAATCCCGGACATAACTCCACCAGTTATGACAATAAATTTCATAATTTATTATTTTATGTACATTTCTTTAAGTTTATTTTTTATAAATATTTTGTATTTATATCATAACGATGGAAATAATAAATTATTATTCAGGTGGAATAATTTATATAGAAATGACTCTTATAAATTCTGGAGATATAATTGTTGGAAATATAAAAAGAAAAGTACCTATAAATTTGGTAAAAAAGCATTTCAAATAGCTAGAAATGCTAAAGCATTACTAAAAAATACAGAATATAGGACAGGTTATGTTCAAACTCCCAATTCTGTTTCAAGATGGTTTGAATATAATGGTAAAAAATTTTTAGGAAATCAACAATTGATAGATATATTTTATGGTAAAAAAAATATACTTAAAGAATAATTATGATGCACATAATATATGGCTAATATTGGTAAAATATGTGTCAAAAGATATTCTGAAAAAAGTTACAATGGTTATAATCCAAGTGTTCTAAAAAGTGGAATTCAAAAATATTGTCGAAGAAATTTATCAAAAAATGGTACATGGTGTTTAGTTGAAATGGATCTATTTTCTTTAACTGAAGATAATATTAATTATGATAAAAATATATATTCAGCTTCTAAAAGATTACGTACCAATATGATAAATAGATTGGTAGTAATAATGAGTGAAGATATTGGAATAGCTAATTGGTGGTTACCTATAAAAGTTTATCAACTATATATCAAATGGAAAGAGAATCGTAATGATAAATTGTCATGTAAATATTTGCTAGAATTATATCAATATTTATTAGATTCACAAAAAATTAGACTCATTAGTGATTATAGATCAGTATTTCTATTACCATCGTATTATATTGACAAAATGTATATATCAATTTTAATAGAAAAACATAAACAAATATGTTTACCAAATATTTATCAAAAAATTTATGATAAACATTATGATATAGATTCATCAAAATTAAAATCACAAGTATTAAAATATTTGGAAGATAAGAATGACAGTATATTTGTATTAATTAGTTCAATATTTTTGAATAAAAATATGAATGAAATTAAAAATGATATAAATATAATTTGGTCATGTTTGGAGTATTTTAAAGATAATAATATAAAAAAAATAGTATTATGTTTACATAAATTTTATGAAGTAATGACTCATAAAGAAAAATATATATATTTATATCATGCCATTCTATTGATTATCAAAAGAGATATTATTAATTGGAAAACTCAACCCTATAATATCAATATTTCTCTCAATGAAGTTAAAAATATTTATGATTCTCATTTGAAATGTGAATCAATAAAAATAGATGAATATATAAATGATATTCATACTAATCAGAATAAATCTAATATGAATGATGGAATGACTAAATTTGCATTAGAAGGAGCATTAGTAACAAACGAAGCAGAATATTTATTAGATAAAGAATATCGTGATATTTATATAAAATTGAAAAAAATATTAGATATTACAGATTTCAAAAATATATATAAAAAATCTCATAAAAATAATGATAAAAATAGTGATAATAATAGTGATAATAATAGTGATAATAATAGTGATAATAATAGTGATAATAATAATGATAAAAATAGTGATAATAATAGTGATAATAACAGTGATAATAATATTAATTTTAAAACAAAAATTTATATTTCATTTAAAAAGTTAAATAATTTAGATTATTTTAAAAATTTACCTCATGGTCAGAAGAAGACAAGTAAGTTTAAGAAAGTAGTATATGTAGATAAAGATATTGTTATTAAAGGACCATATGATAGGACTGAAAAAGCTTATAAAAATAATATAAAATATACATATGCCTTCGATTTAATTGAACAAGAATTAAAATTAGAAAAGAAATATTGTTCTGTCTTACTATGGGAACAATTATGGTATCATAATAATGATAATTATTTAATAACAAAAAATGTAGGTAATGCAGAAAATATGGATTATGAAATAGTTAGCAGTAAATTGGAAAAAGATATTCCTGTAATTAAGAGAGGATCGTGTATCAAAAGATTTTCAGAAGTAGAAGATGATATCATTGATAATGATTATAAAATTGCGGTCTTACAGCATTTATATATTCGATTTTTACTAGGTATTGGAGATTCAGGTAGTCATAATATTTTAGTTAGAGAAGATAATGATCAAAGTTTAATTGTTGGAAATGATTTTGAAGAACGTAGAAAAAATATTAATCCCAAAAGTTTATTAGAATGTTTATTTAGGAAAGTATTTAAAAAGCATTCTAAGATATATAGTGATTATATTAATAAAATTAAATCATTAGATCACGTTTCAAATGATTTAAAATTAGAATTAAAAAAGTTAGATATAGATGTTAAGATGATAGAAGATAATATTATAAAATGGAATAAATTATATCATAGTAATTGAGGATCTATTTTATCTACAACATGTAACTGAATATATGATGGTAAATTTATATCTAAGAGTGATATATAATCTTTTTGAATCCATAATTCCAAATCCATTGCATTATTTGGTATTACAGATTGATTTGTCCATTGATCTAATTTCATTATTTCATTTAATCCTACTATTCTACCATTGACTCCTTTATATTTTGATTCTTTTTTTCTTTTATTACTTGGATGTGCGATTTTCCATTCCAGCTGCAATGAGTTGATATGATTAGGTAATCCTTTTATTATTGCGTATATTTCCCAAGGTCTTCCTTTACGAGTTCGAATTGCTCCTCCCATTAATTCGCCATTATGTTGGCGTAACCTTCTGATAATATTATTAGTTGAACCGTTATAAGATATATTTGGATGATTTGGGTCAGTAGATTTGATTATATAACAATACCATGATTCCATTATAAAATATTATATATTATTTTTTTATATATTAATACTTAAAGAAATAAATAATTTGAAATATAAGTATATATTATAGAATAATGAGTCAAGCTGATGAAGTATATAAGAGTGCCGATAAAAAAGTTAATAGTTTTAGAATACCATTTTTTACAGATGGTAAAAATATAAATGAAAAGGTGGCTGAATTATATGAAAAAGCTGGTAATCTTTACAGAGTAGAATTTAATGATGAAAATGCATTACAATCTTATATTAATGCATCAAAATATTATATTTTATCAGATAATGATTACAATGCAATAAAATGTTATAAATTGATTGCACAGTTACATGGTAAATTAAAAAATATAAAGAAGGAAATTATGATGTATTTAGAGATGATTAATTTATTAAAGGAGACTGATAAATATGCGCAAATAGGTAGATTATATATTAAAATAGCTGAAATATACGATAAAGAGAATGATATAAATATGGTAATACAATATTATGAATTAGCTGTAGAATATTTAAAAATTGATAATGAAGATTCTGAAAGATATGTGATAAAAATGGCAGATTATTTATCAATAATGGTAAGATATAATGAGGCTATTAAATTTTATGAAAAGATTGCTAAAAAATATGTTGATAATCATTTGAAAAAATTCCAAGTTAAGAAGATATTATGTAAGGCATTATTATGTCAAATGATTATCAATGATAGAGATGATATGGATATTGTTATAAATATATATAAAAATATCGATTTTACATTTGAAAGAACCGAAGAATGTCAATTGATTGAAAGAATTATGATGGTAGTTGATATAGAAGATTTTCAAATAATACTTAGAGAGTATGATAATATTAATAAATTTGATGTATGGGATATTATGATATTAAGTAGAATAAAGGAAAAATTGGAAAAAATATTTGATAATATTTATATTGATTTAGCGTGATTTAATTTTTTTATTATAATTTTTTTCATAAGTATTTTTAATAAGTTGATTATTATTTACAAATAGCATGTTAATGTTATCTGTAAGTTTTTTTATTTCTTCTTTATCACTACTACATAAATTAAGAACATTTCTGGCTCTTTTTTTAGTAATTTTTTTAAATTCATTACCATATTTATCGATAGCATCATGAAGATGTTCACTTTTATTGAATATTAATTTCTTAAAGAAAGGATTTTTATTGATTAAATTCCAATTTTGTTTTTCGAATATCAGAGCAAATTTTTCTTTAGTACTGGGAATATAAATATTACGATTTTCTTCTTTATTTATATGAATATATTTTATCAATTCCTCTATCATATCAAATTGATATAATATTATAGATTCCCAATCACTTGCTGTCATTTTAGATAAATCTTCTTCACCAAAATTATTAATATTAATGTTAAAATTTTGTGAATTATCTTGGGAAATACTATCAGTATTTTGTCCATTATTAGATATATTTTGTTCTTGCATTGACATTTGTAAATCTTCTATCTTTTTTTCAAGTTGTAGTTTTATCTCTTCATTTTCTTGATATTTTTTATCATATTCTATTTTTAAAAGGGTATATTTTGTTGCTAAAAACTCATCCATTAATTTATTTTTCTCTTCTTGTTTTTCTTCCTGTTTTTTTACTTTACATCTATTTTTTATATGGCGATAATAACTACTTTTATGTTTATATTCTTTACCACAATAGATGCAGAATAATTCTAATTCGTGTTGATTATTTTCGACTATATTTTGGCTACCCTCCTGGCTACTTTCGGCTATATTTTGATTAAGCTTATTGATTAAGTAATGTTTATATAATTCTTCATAATTGTCTAAGATCTCTTCTGGTAAGACATCTAAATATTTAATTTCACATATATTTTTTCGACTGAGATGACGTTTAAAGTTATCAATTCTATTAAAAATAGATCCACACCTGACACAAGTTTTCATATTATTATATAATATATTGTATTTTTATTTCTTTAAATAAACTTAAAATATTATCCTATATAATTCAATGAAATCCCTATTATTATATAATACACAATATATTCTCAGTAATACATATTATCCTCCTCAATTAAATGAATGAGGAGGAGTAACCAAGGTATCCACTAATTCTGCGCGGGGGTTTATAATAATTAAATAATATAAAGTATATAGAAATATGAAAGATTAATTTAGATTCTTTTTAGAGATTTCTGAAAAAAGTTTTACCTTTTTTATATTTTTAAGACTGACTACTTTTTATTTTCGAACCTTCATTTATTATTATTGAAAATGATATGAATTCAGTATTTTTATAAAATTGTATAAATTAGATGTAAGAAATATACAAAATCTTATTTATGTTTACTCATTTATAGTGAAATTAATATTTTGTTTTATTTTATTACTGAATTGTATAATAAAATAAAAAACTTTTTTAAATCAAAAAATGACTCAACCAATTTATATATATTAATACAGAATTATGGTATTTATATTTAACTAATATTTATCAATTTATTCAATCTGATAATATTTTATATTATCAAAATATGGTAATAACTCGGAAAACATTAATTGCAAATATTTTTACGTATTTTAGGTATAATAAATCCATAAATAAATATAAATAAAATGGGACCATATATATGTATCATATTTGGATTTGATATCCCCATTATCTCATCTAAATGCCAATAATATCTTCCTAAAATTGATAAAATTAATCCCATAATTGCACCTTCTATATAGGGAAAAAATCTTCTAACTTTAGCATCTTCATCAAAAATACTATCTAAAATCTTAGCAATAATTATGGATATACCAATAAAATATAATGGTATATACATGATACGTTTACGATAAGAACCCAATTCTTGTCTCAAATTTGGTTGTATTTCATATAAATAATTTAATCCATAAATGGAAATAAAAGATGCTAATAATCCTGAGACTATTTGATATGTATAATTCATCATATATAACTTATACATATTTTTTATAATTATTTTATCTAATAATTTGACAATGTGAAGATATGTTTTTTAATCCAACATCTGTGATCACATTGTTAAAATTAAGATTCAATTCCTTTAGATTAAATAAGTTTTGGAGGCCGACATCGGTAATATTCTTATTACACGATAGATCTAATTTTATCAGATTGGTTAAGTTTTTGATACCTGCATTTGTGATATTATGATTGCATCTTATATTTAATTCTATCAGATTAGTTAAATTTTTGATACCTTCATTCGTGATCTTTTGATTATTCCCTAGATTTAATTTTCTCAGATTTGTTAAGTTTTGGAGTTCAACATCTGTGATCTGCTTATTATACGCTAGATCTAATTCTCTCAGATTGGTTAAGTTTTGAAGACCCACATATGTGATCTGCTTATCATTCCACGTTAAATTTAATTTTCTCAGATTTGTTAAGTTTTGGAGTTCAACATCTGTGATCTGCTTATTATACGCTAGATCTAATTCTCTCAGATTGGTTAAGTTTTGGATACCTGCATTTGTGATATTATGATTGCATCTTATATTTAATTCTATCAGATTAGTTAAATTTTTGATACCTGCATTCGTGATCTTTTGATTATTCCCTATATTTAATTCTATCAGATTTGTTAAGTTTTGGAGACTGACATCGGTGATCTTCTCATTACACGTTAAATTTAATTTTCTCAGATTTGTTAAGTTTTGGAGTTCAACATCTGTGATCTGCTTATTATACGCTAGATTTAATTCTATCAGATTAGTTAAATTTTTGATGCCTGTGTTTGTGATCTTCTCATTCAGACATAGATTTAATTCTCTGAGATTGGTTAAGTTTTTGATACCTTCATCGGTGATCTTCTTATTATATTCTAGATTTAAAATCTCTAATTTAGTTAAATTTTGGAGTCCTGCATCAGTGATCTTCTTATTATATTTTAGATTTAAAATCTCTAATTTAGTTAAATTTTGGAGTCCTGCATCAGTGATCTTTTCATTACACGTTAAATTTAAAATCTCTAATTTAGTTAAGTTTTGGATGCCCACATCGGTGATCTTCCTATTACAATATAGATCTAATTTTCTGAGATTGGTTAAGTTTTGGATACCTTCATCGGTGATCTTCCCATTACAATATAGATCTAATTTTCTGAGATTGGTTAAGTTTTTGATACCTTCATCGGTGATCTTCACATTATTCCGTAGATTTAATTCTCTGAGATTGATTAAACTTCGTAATATTCTATCTGTAATATTTTTCATAAAAACTGGAGGTATTTTTTCAATCTTTACCATTTTATATAAATATTGATTACATTGTTTGAGTTTGAATTGTGTTTGTAAATCACATTTTTGTGATAAATTGTATGCCAGTATATACAAGATATGCTTTACCATTTGATATATTTCTAGATATTATAATAGTGTTTATTTTATTCAATTTTTTTATTTACAAATTAATCAAATACATTAGATATACTTTTCCCCATTAATATGCATAAAACTACATCACATAATAATGGTGTTACATCCACAACTTCCAATTTATCACATTTTTCCATATTTTTATCTTGTGGCAAAGTATTAGTCACAATTACTTTCTTAATGTGTTTACAATTATTAATCCTCTCTATAGCTGGACCTGATAGGATACCATGTGTAGCAATTACTACAATCTCTTTAATACCATTTTCAATCAATATTTCAGATGCTTTACACATAGTTCCCATTGTATCCACTATATCATCAATAACGAGAGCTATTTTACCATTAATATTGAAATTACCTATTAAAATAGTTTTGTCAACTTTATTTTGTGTCGAATGGTCTCTTTGTTTATGCATAATAACATTATTAATTTTAAATCTTTGTGAATATGCGATAATCCTCTTGGCACCTCCATTGTCGGGAGCCACAAATATAAATATGTCTTGAATTTGTTTTTGTGACATTTTTTTAAAAATATTTTTAGTAAAATAATCTGATAAAAGATTTATTGCATATAAATTATCAAATGCTATATCAAAAAATCCTTGTATCTGTGATGCATGCAAATCTATGGAGATCATCCTGTTCACTCCCGCCTGTTTATACATATTTGCCATCAATTTAGCACTAATTGGTACACGTGGTGCATCTTTCTTATCTTGTCTAGCATATGCATAACATGGCATAATTAATGTAATAGACCTAACATTAGATCTACGACACGCATCTATCAATATTAATGTCTCCATTACATAATCATTGATTGATCTTTCTTCATCATACCCTCCAGTTTGAAGAATAAATATATGTTCATTTCTAATACACTCATTAATTTGAACGTTAATTTCAGTATTACTAAATTTTTTAACACTACATTGTACAAGAGGTATATGCAGAGATTTAGCCAAGGATGCTGCCAGAGTTAGATGAGAATTACCAGTAATGAGTTTCATAGGTATTAAATATATATTAAATATATATTGAAGTGATAGATGTCTTTAAATAATGATCAATTTTTTTTAAAGTTTATAATATGTAACAAAAATATTATATATACAGTATAGAATCTATGTCAAATAAAGGAGAATTAAGTAATAAGGACGAAAAGGATATAGAACAACAGAATAGAACCAAAAAAACAATAAGGAATCTCAAGACCAAAATGTTATTAAAAGAATTCCTCAAAAATAATGGTAATATGATTATTGAAACTGTTAAACAATGCACTAAAGAAAATGGTCCTGGTGCATTATTTATAACTTTAGTACCGGATTCTCAAGAATTGGATATAGAATATTTTAAAAAAGATGATTTAGATGGTAAATTTAAGAAACGATTGGAAGATAATCCTAATTTAGATAAAACAATATATTATGCCATTAGATTATATAAGAATTCTTATACTTTTGAAAGACAAATTGATATATCAAATGAATGATCTAAAAAGTATTTAATATAATAATGCGTAATATAAAAATGATTATTAGATATTATGATATTAAAATGATATTATATAATTATTTAATAGTTTATTTATTTGTTGTATTTATTTTTCTACACAGTTATTTAACTTATCATTATTCTTTTTCTTATTTACTTATTTATGTATGTATTGGATCAATTCTTTTATTTATGATTCATGGAGATATGCTGATTGTTTATTTAATTATTTATTTATTTATTTTCTATTCTTCACTTATTTATATTTGTCCATATGCTATTTTTATTTATCTATTTATTGGATTAATTATTACATATATTCATTATCATCATAATGTTTCACAATATGAAAGAATAAATAAGATTAAATATTTTATTGTGGCACCTTTTATGTGGCCCCTCTTGTTATTCATGTAATAGTGTCATTAAAATAGATAAATTCTAAGTTATCAATTTGAATTATCATAGAATATATATAAAGTATATAAAAGTAGTATAATTAAATTATTATATGGAACTTTATTCAATAAATCCAATAGATGGTAGATATAGACCTTTAATTAAAGAATTAGCTGAATATTTCTCTGAATTTGGTTCAATGAAATTCCGAATTTGTGTAGAAATTGAATATTTAATATTTTTATCACAAACCTTACAAGAATTACAAAATCTAAATATCAATGCTAACATTGTAAATACCTTAAGAAATTTTTATATAAAATTTAATGATCAAGATGCAAAAAAAATTAAAACAATTGAATCGAAAACTAACAACGATATTAAAGCAATTGAATATTATCTGAGAACAAAATTTGATGAAATTGGTCTAAATCAGCTTAAAGAATATATTCATTTTGGTTTGACATCTCAAGATATTAATAGTCCATCTTATACATTACAAGTTAAAAATTGTATCACAAATATTTATATTCCAAATATTCAATCTCTTCTAAATATATTAACCGAAAAAATAAATATATGGTCTAATATTGTCATCTTATCTCATATACATGGTCAACCAGCAAGTCCTACAACTTTAGGTAAAGAATTGATGGTATTTTATGAAAGATTAAATAATGAATTGGTGATATTAAATAATATAAAATAT
>SDBT01008524.1_pt1 | contig 16734 bp, 16 predicted proteins | sample 2277101 | NCBI WGS metagenome assembly SDBT01 (sample SAMN10404973, study PRJNA504765) | marine sediment metagenome | isolation source: marine sediment core GS10_PC15, 103 cmbsf | place: Arctic Ocean: Southern Knipovich Ridge | collected 2010
TATCTCTTTTGATGTGCAATGTTTGTTCCAGTTTTTAGCTGGAATTCTTGCACTATTAAATTTGTTATTATCAGCAGATGTCTCTTTAATGAGGTGTGTCCATATTCTAGTGATTCATTTAGCTTGTCCAGTTCTTTACTATCGTATATATACTTATACAATTTCCATGTGTTCTTTGATATCTCCTTTATTTTTCTTGCTAGTTTCTTAAAATCAATATTTTCTTTTGAATACCAGTTATATCTATTTGTTCTTTGTGGGCGGATTTTTCGTGTCATACTTGCTGCTATTCGGTCGTATTTCTGGAAGTTCACTATTATTGTGTCTTCTGATTTTTCGTGATGATTTTTCAGTAATTTGATTTCTCTTTATGGTAAGCCCAATTTAGTTGTCACTTTAGAAAGTAACCTCTTAACTTCCCAATTCCGAGAATCAGCTCCCTTCCAATTTTTCTAGTAATTTAAGGATGTCAAGGTCACCCCCAGCAGGAGGTTGCCAATCTACGTGTATTACCTCCACATTTTGTCTCTCCAAGTCTTCAGCAAACATTTTGATTCCAATATTAATGACCTTGAGTTTCTTGCTAAACAACTTTTTTTTCTCAACCATTATAAGACCTCCTCACAAAGTTTGTCCTTTAAAGCACCCCTAGTTGCGATCAATGCTGCCACTCGGACTGCTTGTGCGTTACTGGGCATAATTATTACACCTACATCCTCCAGACGCTTGCTTTGTCTATGAAGGTCCTGATGATCAAGTGATGTACCCACAATGGAAGCCACTATAGGTAAATACCTCCCATTACTTTCAGCAGTGGCTTTTATTTCGCGTATTGATGGTATAAGTTCAGCTGCTGGATCATCATGAGATCCATATCCTAGAACGACATCCAAGAGGATAATAGCTGTCTTAGGATCATTTCCTTCTTTGATTATTCTTTTATTTCGGAGTGTGTAATCAATCATCGGGTGTGGTCTTCCAATTACGAATTCTTCCGCCCCCATGTCAACACAAGTATGGTTCTTGCTTATATTTGAATCTTCGAGCTTCAGATGAGGATGAAGTGGTGAATTGGAAAAAATATCTCCTAGCAGAGGTTTTAGAAGAACCAACGCTTCATAGGAAAGTGTTCCACCTGTATAAAGACCCCGCACGAATTTCTGATTAGCAGACATTCTAGACCATTCTGATTGAGCGGTAGAAAGAATTTCGTTTCTTGATGCAGTGAATATAGTTTTCTTTGTTTCTTTTCCCTGAACAAGAGCACAAGCTGTGGTGGCTGCATCTTCTAATGTTGTAGCTGCAATGTAGCCTTGATTTTCTATATTTTCAATATCACCGCCAAGAAAATTCACTACTACAGGTTTACTGGAGCGACGTGCGGCTTTAAGTACTCTTTCACTGATCTCTTGATTGGGTGGTTTAGAAATGAGAACGATTACTTTGGTTTCATCATCTTTTTCGAGGCGTTTCATGCCTTCAATCATCATGAGGCCTCCTACAGTTTTGGAAAGGTCATTTCCACCGATTCCGATTCCTTGGGATATACCAAAACCCTTATTATGAACCAGAGTGGAAACTTGTTGTAGTCCTGTTCCAGCTGCGGCCACTAATCCAATATTCCCGTTATTAACGACATTTCCAAATCCCAAGACTCTATTATTGATTATTGCAGTCCCACAATCAGGACCCATGATCAGAAGACTCTTTTCCAGGGCTAATTGTTTAAGCTCTAATTCATCTTCAAGAGATACATTACTGCTAAAGAGGAAGACATTCAGTCCTTTTCTAAGGGCTTTCAACGCTTCTCTCTTAGCAAATCTCCCAGGTACTGATATAATAACTAGATTTGCGTCAGGCATCTCTCGAAGGGCGGAATCAATCGTCTTGGGAACAATTATGCTTTCATCTTTTGAAAGTCGAGTTGTAAGGAGTTTGTCAACTTCAGAGATCGTGTTATCCATGCTTTTTTCATCTTGGGTAGCTAGAGCTATCACAAGATCGTTTGGATTCGCCTGTTCGGCTTCTTCGGATAAGAGGTCTAAGTCTTTTAGAAATTTCTTGTTTGTGGGAGTGGCCATCACAACACCCGCTCGTAACACCCCATTGAGCTTAGAAACCGTGTTAGAAAGTCTCATTAGAATTACAGAGTCTCGATACGTGTTTTTACGAACAATAACAGTTATTTTCATTTTGTGATCCCTTCATTAAAACTCTTTTAAACTTTATTAAAAATCTCCTTCATAATACAAGTACACTCAGCAGTAGATGCGACCCTAGGATGACTCCAAATACAGTATCGGCACCAGACGTACCACCCAAAGTCAATACCCTTCTAGCTGAATTTTCTAACTCTCTCTGCCCTGAAGTCAGCAAATTTTCAATAAGTGAGGCGATAGGTTCATTTACATTTCCAATTGAAGCTTCTCTTAAGAACTCTTCGCTTATAATCGTAGTTCGTCCTGATATGGAGGATACGATATCCCTAGTGATTTTTTCGACATTAATTCTGGTTGTACTAAAGTTTTCCGATATATATAGCATACTAATCATCAAACCTAGAAGCATATCATCAGCAGCAGGAGTCAGTCCTGGACCCAATCCTACAAGATGTTTGGTATTTCGTATTATGTCGTGGGAAAGACCAGATTTGATCGCTTTAAGTAGTGATACTATGTGAGGTAACGCAAATTGTGCAACAAAACCTAATTCATCATTTTTTGAAACTTTAAGGCCGATAATCTGTGTATGATAAATTAATTCACCAAGACCACTGAAGTGATCGGAAGCAAGAGCTACATCTTTCAAAATCTCTATATTCGCTATAATCGTTGTAAGGGGTTGCAGTCCACCTTGGAAGTTTTTCCTTGGTTTCCATAGTTCAACCCACTTGGTTGATATCACTATGATATTTTCACCTACAATTAATGACTCACCAACTCGTGTTACGACATCACCCTTCTTTATCCCAATTGTTGTCAGATTCATATCAATAGGAATATTTACAAGAATATTCAATGGTCCTTGTCCTACTTCTTGTCCAACCATACTGATCAAGCGGTTCTCCAACACGGTGATATTGATTACACGTTTGAATATACTATGTATCAGACCAATTTTACCTTGCATCTGAATCCTGTCTGCAGCAGACACGCCTATTGAGTGAGCATCCAAGCACAAAGATTTAGTATGATGACCTGAATAATGATAGCCCGATTCTGAATCAGTCATTGTGAGATGGTCCTCATCTAACCTTAATCCTCAATAATAATAAACGGGGTTCCCATAGTATGGACAAGATTCTCATCAGTGTGACCTTATTCAATACCAGTCATCATACGACCAATCTTGCTGATATCTGCATCAGCAGCAGGAACAATCTCAACAATTTTCCCCTCATAGATGACTGCAATGCGATCACTCAGGGACATAATTTTATCTAAGTCCTCAGAGATAAGTAAAATGGCCACATGCTTCTCTCTTTCCTTCAGTAGCTTGTTTGATATGAATTCTGTCGCTCCGACGTCTAATCCAGCTGTAGGCTGAGCAGCAATGAGCAATTTTGGATCTCTAGAGAGAACTTTTGCTAAGAGAAGCTTCTGGAGGTTGCCACCTGACAGGTTTCTTGCAGGACCATTAACACTTGGCGTATCGATGTCATATTCATGGATAATTTGTTCTGCATACTTACGGATTTCGTCTTCTTTCAAGAAGTATCGATGTGAGAAGGGAACCTTCGCATGGGACTCTAGAATCAAGTTCTCCGCGATAGAGAAGTTCATCAAAAGACCTGTACCTACCCGATCCTCTGGGATGTCACCAATACCTAGTTCGATTAATTTCTTGGGGGGGTAATTGGTAACATCCTGCTCCAAAAAGCGAATTGTACCGTCTGTACACGATCTCATTCCCGTGAGTACATCCGCGAGCTCTTTCTGACCATTTCCTGACACCCCTGCAACTCCCAGTATCTCACCCTCGTGAATTGAGAAAGAAATGTCCTTGAGGGCTTCCTGACCTCTGTCGTTCATGGCTTTAAGACTCTTAACGTTAAGGACAACCTTACCTGGTTTGATACTAGCCTTCTTGTGACTAAAATGGACCTCTCTTCCGACCATTTTCATCGAAAGGTCTTCTTTGTTCGTTTGTTTGATCTCAACTGTCTCAACAAAACGTCCACGTCTGAGGACTGTAACACGGTCGCATATGATAAACACTTCGGGTAATTTATGAGTTATAATAACAACAGTCAACCCTTCTTTTACCATGGATTTCAGAGTGTCGAAAAGGTCTTCAGCTTCCAAAGGAGTAAGAACAGATGTAGGTTCATCGAGAATGAGTATCCGTGCACCACGGTACAGAGCTTTTACTATCTCTACTCGTTGGCGAATACCCATTGGGAGCTGCTCTACTTTTGCTTTGGGGTCTACCTCTAGGTTGTAAGTTTTTGAGAGCTCACTAATTCTCTTCTCGGCTTGAGCAAGATTCAAGAGAGGTTCGTTTGAGGACTTAACACCCAGAATAATATTCTCTGCAACCGTCATTGGAGATATTAGTGTAAAGTGCTGGTGAACCATTCCAATACCAATCTCGATGGCATCCTTTGGAGATCTTAGGTTAACCGGAACTCCTTGAATTCGAATTTCGCCTGAATCAAATCGATAGAGTCCGTATAAGATGTTCATCAAGGTTGATTTACCTGCACCGTTTTCTCCAAGCAAAGCATGGATTTCACCCGCTTTCAGCTCAAAATTAACACTATCATTTGCTATTACACCTGGGAATCGTTTCGTGATCCCCTGCATCTCTACTATTGAAACACCTTGTTCTATTTGGTCAATTTTAATATCTTTGATGTAATCTCTCGTTTCCCATAACTTAATGCTGTCCCAAAACCTTGAGACAACAGTCTTTATCCGAGTCATCGTCTGTGCCACGTATTCTCCTCTATTTTAAGCGATCTATAATAAAAAAATTTTCCCATATTTATTTATGGGAACTGTAGGATTTCCGTAAAAGGAATGGGGAAGATGAGTTATTAGCTCATCTTTTTCTGCGTCGTCGCATAACTATCGGAATCCCAATCATTGTTGCTACCGTTAGGAGTTCCAACAGCTGGAATCCAGGCGTAACTGCACCTGTAGTTGTAGTTGTGTCTGGAATTGTAGTAGTTGTAGTTGTAGCTGGAATTGTAGTGGTTGTATCGTTTGCATCAGGATCTTCGGGGGGGAAGTCTTCTTCTATACGGGGAACTGTGATTGTACCGTTCTCAATAGCGATTTTGACATCAATAACGAGATCTTTCACGGCCTGAGGGATTGTATCATTAAACTGATGGTACGGATATAAGTAGTTACCAATCGGTATATCCCAAGATTTTCCGCCTAGAACGGACTCGGCTGTATCATTCTCGATTCTCTTCGCGACTATATCCATCAAAAGTGGAGTATCCATCCCAACGCTAGTCATTGTGACATCAGGTGCTAGTATAGCCTGATCACCAACCGTTCCGATTACTACAATATCATTGGCCTGAGCAGAAGCGATAACTCCTCTTCCGGTTGTATCAGCTACTTGGACAACAATATCAATATTTTTGGCGCTTATAAGAGCATCCGTGATCTGTTTACCAATCGCAGCATCACCCCAAGTGCCAGCGACTCTACAATACACTATAGCGTCATCATTAACACTCTCAACGCCAGCTTTGAACGCAAAGAACTCCATTGACAAGTACCCATACCATTCTCCAAAAACTACACCCAACCTATTCGTTGTTGTCATCTTCCCTGCAAGTACTCCAGCTAAGTAGTGACCTACTGTCTGGAAGGCTGGATGAAGACCCACAAGATTTTTTGGTGTAAAATACCCATTCGGATCTTCAAGACCTGGTATCTGCACAAATAAGGTGTCATTGTAGTTTGAAACAATATCACCGTAGGTGAAATCTATGAACATGCCTCCTACTACGAAAACCACATCATATCCGCTACTTCCGTATTCATTTAATATTCGAGCAATATCGGGATACTGTACCTGACGGGATATGCTTATTTCCCAACCATACTTGTCTCTTAGTTGGTTCATACCTTGTATTGCCACATAAGAGAATCCCATATCGGTTTCATCACCACCAATCATGAGAGCAGCCTTATATGTTGCTTGTTCAATAGAACTACCATATAGCTCTTCGTGATTTGCCTTCACGTTAGAGGTACTTGAAATCATCGTAACAGCCATTACGATTATTATTACATAACTCCATTTCTTTTTCATTTTTGATCTTTCCTTCGATTTATATATTTATATAATTTATCTTCCATTAAGAATTTCTTTGATATACCATCCTATGAATGTTTGAAATTGAGTGCTACAGTTTCTAGAGAGATTTATAAACGTTTCTGATGTCGAAAAAGATATAAATAGCAATTAGAAAGTATATTTCATTCAATAACTATTATACGAAATAGATACAAAATAACTATAGGCTTAATTATAAAATAGATATAATATAGTCAGTTAATAATACGTATTATAAAATAGATACAATATAGCCAGTTAGCAATTAGAAAGTATATTTTATTCAGTAACTATTATACAAAATAGATACAAAATAACTAAATATCTCGTTATAAAATAGATATAATATAGTCATTTAATAATACGTATTGTAAAATAGATACAATATAGCCAGTTAATAATACAAAGGTGATTAAAAGTGACAAGTTCCATGGGTTCTCAAATTGAAGAAGCAAATGACGAAGCAGTCAAAAGGATATTATCAGCTGAATGTAAACTAGTTGATATTGGTACTGCGAGTAAAGTTGTACCAGGTTTCAAGAGTGATCTATTTACACATGCAGGACCACCGATTGAATGGGAGAGGATGTGTAAAACACAGAAGTATGCAATTACAAATTTGATAATGTATGAGGGATTAGCTGATACCCCTGAAAAAGCTGAAAAACTCGCCGAAATCGGAGAGGTCACAATCGAACCTAACCACAACCACGATGCAGTTAGCGGAATGTGCGGAGCTACCTCGGCATCCCTTCCTGTTCTTGTGGTTAAGAATAAGGTCCATGGTAACATTTCTCATTGCCTTCAACAAACAAGTTTGACAGCTTTCGGTAATAAATATGAGACAATCAACGAGCTTGATTTTGTACGAGAAACCCTAGCACCAGTATTGAAGGCAACTATCAAAGAAGCGGGTGGGATAAACCTGAAGGAGATACTTGCCGCAGGCCTACAGATGGGTGATGAACTTCATGGAAAGTTAGATGCCGTGCGGAGTGTCTTTGTAAGTAGTCTTTTACCCTATATAGTGAGGACAGATTTCCCAAAGGATACCCTTGCTAAAGTCGGAGAGTACTTCACCTCCCATGTAGGACGCTGGTACGGAGGAAACCTAATGATGGCATCTTGCAAGGCGATGATGGATCCAGCTAAGGACATCAAGCATAGTACAATAGTAACAGCAATGTCCAGGAATGGAGTAGAGTTTGGTATTCAAGTCAGCGGACTTGGAAGTGAATGGTTCAATGGGCCTGCAGGGAAGATAATTGGGTATACTTTTCCTGGATATCAAGAGGAAGACTCTACACTAGACCTTGGAGATAGCGCCATCTCAGAAGCGAGAGGTTTTGGTGGAACTGCAACACCAGCAGCGCCTGGTCACGCAAGGTTCATTGGAAGGGACTTCAAAGATGCCATTGAGCACACTAAACAGATGTATGAAATCTCCCAAACAGAGGACCCTCTATTTCAGATCCCTTACCTTGACTTCGTTGGTGTTCCTGTGGGGATAGACATAAGGAAGGTCGTTGAAACAGGAATTTTACCTATTATCACAACTGGTATGGCTCACAAGGACGGTGGGCACCCCATGATAGGAGGGGGTAGGGCTAGCGCTCCTATGGAATGTTTTAAAGGATCTTTAGTAGCCTTTGTTGAGAAATATGGATAATAAAACAACGAGTGTGACCATCACGAACCTCAAAATGGATAATTCCTGCACTCATTCATGAGTTTAAAACTTCTAATCTTCAAAAAAAGTTGATGATTCTTTATGGTTAAAAAAATCGAAAATTACCTATCATATCCTATAGGATTGCTTATAGCATTACTTGTCTTCTCTTTTCTTCTTCTAGTGTTAGGATACGATCCTATCAGTAGCTTAGCAGCAATACCTGACGGAGCTTTTGGTACCCCCAATAGAACAAGTGAAACGCTAATCCGGTTTATTCCACTACTGCTGACATCATTGGCTTTTTCAATTGCCCTTAAAGCACGATTCTTGAATATAGGTATCGAGGGGCAGCTCTACATTGGTGCACTTGTAGCATATTTAGTTGGTGCTCAGCTGGGAGCAATCTTTAGCATCATCTCAATACCAATAATAATAGTTGCAGGTTTCACGGGAGGAGTGTTATGGCTGGCAATCCCACTCATCATGAAGACCAAGCTGGGAGTAAACGAGATATTTCCAACTGTTGTCATGAACTTCATTGCGATGTTCTTAATCGCTTGGCTCGTTACGTCTGTTGATTTGCTCAAGGATCCAACTTCGTACAACCCAAGAACACCATTCCTTCCAGAGTCAACTTGGTTGCCTTTGATATTTCCAGAATGGATTACTGATATATTTCCAGACCTTTCCAATCTCCGGCTTCATGTAGGTGTCCTCATAGTGGTCATTCTTGCATTGTTTGTATATATAATTCTTTACAAAACAACGCTTGGATTTAGAATTAGAGCTGTTGGACAAAATCCAAAAGCCGCCGAACATGGAGGAATCAGTGTAACTCAGGGTGTGATTGCTGCGGGACTGCTAAGTGGGGGAATTGCGGGACTGGCAGGGATGATGGAAGTATTTGGAATTCATCATTTCTTGATTAAGGGTTTTTCTCCTGGTTATGGATTTGTAGGAATAGCAGTAGCAGCTTTGGGAAATTTTCATCCTATTGGTGTAATTTTCTCCTCTTTCTTCTTTTCTGTATTACAAATAGGAGGAGAATCTATGCAGCGGAGCGCTGGAATCCCTGTTGACATAATTTTTATTCTGCAGGCAGTGCTAGTGCTCTCTGTCCTGATAGTTCAAAAATGGTTTACTGGGAGGAGATTAGCTTGACAGACATTCTTCTAGCGATCCTTGTACTTCTGGAAACGATCATATCAATTCTACCAGCGATCCTTGCAGGAGGTGTTGTGTTATCGGCTACGATTCTCTTTGCTTCCCTTGGTGAGGTTTATGATGAGCGCGCAGGTGTCATCAACCTAGGAATCGAGGCTACAATATCACTCACTGCCTTCATCGCTGTGTGGGTAACCTACGAAACTGGGGATTACGTGGCAGGTACACTTGCAGCTCTTGTTGTAGGTGGGATTATTGCAGCGATTCATAGCTTTGCCACCGTCACAATGAGAGTCAATCAATTAATAACTGGATTGCTAATCCTTACCTTAGCAGATGGCATAGCTAACTTTTTGAATAGTGTGGTCATTGAGGGGATGAGGGAAAGGATGATAAAAGACCCAATAAAGTATACAACAGCAATCCCAACCGTAGATCCCCTTCAAGCAATCAATATCCCGATTCTGAGCAATATTCCAATACTTGGGCCGATTTTGTTTCAACATAATGCGTTTGTCTATCTTTCCTTCATCTTAGCCGTTGTATTCGGATTAGTTCTATACAAAACTACTTGGGGTCTCAAAATCAGAGGAGTTGGAGAGAATCCTGAGGCGTGTGATGCGGCTGGTATTAATGTTAACCTAGTTAGACATCTTTGTGTCATTCTAAGCGGGGTAATGGCAGGTTTCGCTGGTGCATCTATAACATTGGGATACATTGGCCTCTATGATCGTGGTATTGCAGCAGGACGTGGCTGGATCGCCATCATTGTTGTTATCTTCGCACGTTGGAATCCTTACAGAGCCATTGCAGGTAGTCTGATATTTGGCATAGGATATTCTGTAGCGGCTAACCTAATAGGCGCGGGTACAGATATATCGTACTACTTCCTCTTGATGATGCCTTACTTTGTAGCATTAATCGTAATTGCACTATTAGTTGGAAAAACAAAAGGTCCATCTGCCCTAACTGTCCCGTACTGGAGAAAATGAAAGGATCATTAGAAGGAAGGTTTTAGTCCCAACGGGGATATCAGAAAATTATGTGAGTTCAAATTTTACTTCTCCCTTTTATTCACAGCGTCGTCAAATGAAACTGAAACTTCATTTCTTCTTAGATTGATCTATTTTTAAAAATATTTTAATGTATTTGACTATTTCTGGATCCTTATCATTAAGCGCTTCCAATAATATCTTTCTAGTTTTTAAAGAGGAATACCTTGCTAGATACTGGGCTGCAAACATTCTTTCGTATTTATCTGAATCTCGTTTTAATTTTAAAATCATCTGATCTAGAATCTTATCTTTTTGGTTATTCAAATTGTTCGAATGAACAAGAATTGAATAACTTAAATTACTTAACGTTTATCGAGGTAGAAAGGAATATCAACCAGAGAGAACTTGTTATCGAAAAAGTTCTCCAGATCTTTCTAAATAGGAATTTGTATTAAATGGTCAGAAAAAAGCCCCCTAAGTTTACAGCTCTTTTAACAGAAGAAAAAATTGATAAAATTCTTACAATGCTTTCTAATGCTTCAAAAGAACTAGTAGATCCATTAGTTACCAGTATCACAAAAAAGCGTAGAGACCCATTTCAGATTTTAATCGCAACAATCCTAAGTTTGAGAACAAAAGATCAAATCACTGCTAAAGCTAGTAAAGAGCTATTTTCTAGAGCAAATACTCCTAAAAATATTCTTGATCTTCCTATTGAAGATCTAGAAGAAATAATTTATCCTGTTGGTTTTTACAAACGAAAGGCTGAAACGATACAAAATATATGTCAGCGCCTCATAGATGAGTATGATAGCAAAGTCCCTAATTCATTGGAAAAATTGCTTAGTTTTAAAGGAGTTGGGAGAAAAACAGCTAATCTCGTTATAACTATGGCTTTTAACAAACCTGGTATCTGCGTAGATGTTCATGTTGCTCGAATTACTCAACGAATTGGAATAGTACCAATCAAAGGAAAAAAAGAAAGAAAACCAGTTTTCTACGATCCTGATACAGTAGAATTGATTCTAAGAGAAATCCTTCCAAAAAAATGGTGGATTCCAATCAATGATATTTTGGTACGCTGGGGGCAGAATATATGCACTCCTATCAGCCCTAAATGTACTCGATGCAATATAAAAAATATTTGTTTTAAAATTGGAGTTGAAAAATCCCGCTAATCTGAACAAGCACCTTCATGGAAGAATCAATTCGTTGTCTTTCATTGAAATTATCCCGCAGTTTCCCAGCAAAATTATTCCTTTTCAATATGAAACTAGTTTTTTTCCATCACATCATCATTTTATCTTAAATAGACACGAAAATACTTAAAAAAAATAGTTCGATGGTTGTTGCTGAAGCAGAGTCAAGTTTGGAAGCAATCGAAAACAATTAGTTAAATACCAAACGAGGCGTGTTTTTGATGCGCAAAATCGGTTTTTCACTCAAAGCAAATTCTGGGAAAATGATTGTTGATCTAGAGAAAGCAATTAAGACGGGATTCACCCATATTGAGCTCAAATGGGAAAAATTTTTAGTACAAAACGAACAGAAAGAGCTCATTACCCATCTTCTTGATATGGATTGGCATAGAATTTCTCTTTCTCTTCATGCACCTTTACAAAACGTGAATATCAGCGCTCTTTCTCAAGTTGAACGTAAAAAATCCGTAGCCCGAATAAACGAAGTAATAAGTATTTCAAAAGAGTTAGACACTAAATTCGTTGTATTACACGGAGGAAAGATCCCTGCAGGTTTACCAAGAGATCAAAAAACAAGAAAAAAAGCATTCGTGGCACAATTAGAGTCTATTAACGAAATTAGTTTGTATAGTAAAGAACATGGAATTCTAATTGCTCTGGAGAATGGGTATTCACTTAATGACTTAGGATTAATAACAAGTATTGATGACATGGCTCACATAACAGAGTTTGTTGATGGTTTATCCTTTCTTCTGGATATTGGACATTTTATCCTCAATTCTCCCTTACAAAACATTCGAAAACAACTCGAAAACTATCCACACCTGCAGTTTAGTGCCATTCATTTGCATGATAATAAGCAGATAGCAGATGACCATTTATCTTTAGGAGAAGGTATCCTTCTGAGACAAGAAAAAGAATTGAAAGCCATTCTGGAATCTATAAACACATGTCCGATCATTATCGAATGCACAAGTTTAACTGCAGCCTTAAAAACTCGATCTATTCTCGTAAAACGACATCTTTTAATGTGAGTTTTCCTTGAGGGTTGAATTTCTTCTTACTTGGATTATTCTAAAGAATACTGTACTATGTGTCAACACTGTGATTACTATAAGACACAAAGGAATAACCCATAAAGATATACTAGAGCTTATTCCAGCCAAAAATACAAGAAATAAACGAGTATCACGCCCTTGAATTGTACGGGAAAAATCAAGTCCTTCTTTAGCTTCAGCTTTAGCTGCTGTGTAGCTCACAAGAAAAGAACCTGAGATTGATGTTGTAGCCAAGAGAAGTGCCCACATGGGCGAAAGGAGGAGAAAAGAGAAAAAGACCATTGAAGTTAACACAGCAAAATCAACATAACGGTCTAGAATTGAGTCAAAAAATCCTCCAAAATAAGAGTCTTTCCCTGTAGCTCGTGCAATTTCTCCATCTGAACCATCGACAATACTTGAAATTTGAACGAGGATACCACCAACAAATGGTTGATATCCCCAAAAAGCAAATGCACCCATAAGACCGAATGCTGCTGAGATAATAGAAATTAGGTTTGGACTACACTCAGGCCAGAAACGAAGAATTATTGCTGTTAATGGCCGAGAAATAGGTCTATTGAGATATCGAGATATCAATCCATTATTATGAACAGGCATACGATTAACCAACTAAAAGGCATTTTCGGAGTTTCTTCTGGTGTTTTAAGTCTCTCATCGGTCGTTTTGAGAATGTTCTTCTGGTGATGAAAAAGGGGCATCTGCATCAAGTGATAGATGGGGTTCTGCGTCTCTTAGATCAGTCAACGTATCAATATCAGCCCAAGAGAAACCTGATACATCTACCCCCTTAACAGAGTCTCCGTGGCGAATCATCTGATTAATTCCATCAGTAACAGTAACATATTTTTTTGATACTTGTTTAAGTCGTTTAAAGATACGGGGAGAGAGACAAAAAAGACCAGTATCGATCGCAGTCCAAGTTAAGAGATTTTTACCAATCTGTAAGATATTATTTTCTTTATCTGTGAAAACTTTTGTTGCATCGTCTAGTTGAATATTAGATTTAGGAGCGAAATCAATGCATAAAGACAGATCAATCCCCCCCTCAAACTCCATTTCAATCATATTATAATGCGTTTCCTCAAAAAGATGATCACACATGGCTAAAAAAAAAGGATCAGTAACATATGGTTCAGCTGCTAAAAGTGATTTTCCATTTCCGTTCTTATAATCTGGAGCAGGAACACAGTACAACTCAAACGAGTATTTAGGGGCAATACTTTCAATATATTCTTTCATTATTTTCTTCTTGTATCCACTCACAACAATGGTTGTATTAACCTCTGGAAGATAATTTTTTATATTATCTAACGCATAATCGATTATCAGTTGGTCTCCGAATTTTAGTAGAGGCTTTGGAATGGAAAAAGTCGATTGTTTAAATCTAGATCCCAACCCTGCAGCCAAAATAACAAATGTCTGACCCATTATATACACCTTAAGTTTCTATAAGTTCCCTGAATGGTTTTCTACCTGAATGCTGAGCGATGTTAACTGCTTTAGAAGCTATGTCCGTACCGTGGGCAGTTATAATTCATTTTACTCTTTTTGATTGACTTAAAACTACTTTCGATAGTTTTTACATACTCACAGGAATTAGATTGAAATTTTGATCTAACCTAAATTCTGCAAAAATCAAACCTTTTTCACAAAGTATTACTAATCGTCAATCAACTTCAAATATGAAAATTTAATTTTTAAGTATTTTGGTTCTGCTTTGCTTTATTTTTTAAAATACTATTAACATTTATCTCCAATGGATTTTATACTACTTTTAATGCTAAAAAAATGGAAATAATGGTTTGATAAAACTACAATTACTGGAATAAGACTGAAAATACATATTCTAGATTCCTCGCCTTTTGGGTTAATAAATGACCAAAGAGAATAAATTTTGTGATAATTTCACAAAATAATGTTATTTAAAGGAAAAAAGATCATTGGAGTTCCAAAGTAGGTACTTCCGATAATATATTTATCAATGTAAATCTTCAAATAAAAATTATAATGAGTTATCAATTGGAGGCAGTACATTACGAACAATGATATGTAAATACAACTCATTAGCTCGTTGTACAAGTTTTGCTTTAAGCAGATGATTCTTTAAAAGTTCCTTCTGAGCGGAGTCAACAATGAATTTACCTTTAACCCTTTTTTCTAGTGTGGTAATAGAAACATTAATCTCTTCCCCAAACATGATACTTATAAGTCTCTGATCTAAGTCCATATTTAAACCTTTAAAGATATGTTCTTTTTTTCGGTTTTTCTTATAAGTAATTACAACTCTGTCTCTAGCTCTTATTGCAAGATTTGCTGGGGTATTATACTTCATTCGTACCTTCTTATAGGTCAAGTGGTGTAAAGCAGCAGCATTAAAGCATTCTTCCTTGAAAGCAATCCTACTGATATAATTACAGCCCTCTCTAAAGGTTTCTATGGTCTTCTTAAGTTTTAAAAAATCTTCTTCAGTGGTATGAAGCTTTCCTACAATGCTTACATTAGCTTCCATTATCTTGATGATTTGTTACACAACTCCTTAAAAGATATCTCTTTTTAAGGACATTCTAATTATTATTCTCTAATTATTCTCTAATGTTAGAGGAACCTGAATGGGTAAATGTAACAACACCAGAAATGTTGACAATAACGGAAACATCTGAAATTAATACTACAACGTCAACTTTTACGATATTTAGTGATTCATCCAGTAATGATACAACTACCGAAGTTATTTCAGGTTTTTGTGTAAGTATACCAGTATTCTGCGTTTTTATCTCTTTTACAAGACGAAAACGAGGAAAAAAGAAAAAACTGAATGTAGATTTTCCCTTATAAATTTTTTTATAACAGATGTGCAATTACCAACATTAATAGACATTGTATTAACGAATAGTCCCCCGCGATCACACCCCTACTCCAGGTAAGGGTGCGCCAGTTCTCAATACTGGTGTTTACCATGAATCCTGATCAAATCTTCACTTAATGTCTAGCTTTATATAGGATTTTTATACCTGGATTCCAATAAATGATGTTCTTGTACGGTGGGGTCAAAATATCTGTACACCTATTAGTCCTAAATGTAGCAAATGTGTGATAAATAACGTTTGTCTGAGAGTTGGAGTAGTAAAGCACCGATGAAAACAATCTTAAATTAAATTCAAAATCATTAATGGATCATGTCCTTAATCAGCAGAGAAATGAATATTTTTCAAAGATTAAATAATTAGATGAGGTCAATCATTGAAACCAAATGTCTCACTACCTCTTTGTTAATGATTCTTTTTCAATTAAGTAAATTGGTACTTTAAATTTAAGTCATCAGGAAGACAAAGCTTAGAAATAAATACCCTTGTAAAAGGGTGATGATTATTGATCGTTCTAATGACATTTTTCGTATCTTGATAAGAAGATGAATTAAGATATAAGTGTAACATGCATACAATAGCAGTGTTAATACCCAATATAATTCAAGAGGAACACTAGTAAGACCCAATGAAACTACCCAAAGAAGAAAACTGAATACAGACGAAAGCAACGGCAAAACTAATAAGCCTCTTATCATTGAAAAACGTTTGATATTGTTAGATGATTTAGTAAGGAAATGAGTCAGAATTTCAATACAAGCTATCATCATAATAAACGAGACAATTTGATAGAGTAACCGTGTTAAAAAAGGTTCTAGGGATGGAATCAGGAATGGTCCGATGATTTGAATACGAAAGTCAATTTGTGCAATAGAACTAATGATTAACAACAATCCGATTTCTATTGTCCAATGTAAAGGATTATTCTGTACAACCTTTGCCACAGGCGCAAGTAAAAAGAATTTGTAAATTGCAGATTGAGTAAGTACCGTAGAGAACTCTTCTTCTTTGAATTTACTCATGTATGCAACAATTTTAAGGCCAGCAGGAGTTAATTCATATTCCTTTGTGGATCGTTGTTGAAGTAGACCTTGTTCTCGTAGTTTTTCTATGTGATGATAGATCACTCCAGGGCTTTGGTCTATAATCTCCTGAATATCAGAATAACTGGCATAATAGCTTTCTGATAATGTTCTAAGTATTATACGTCTGGTTGGGTGTGACAAAATGTCAAACAATTCTTGTTCATTCAGTTTTGTCACAGTAACACCTTATTCATAACTCGATTTTATTTCTAATAAATGTCTTCAAACAATGAAACATCAAAAAGATTGATAAAATTAATCAGAAAAAAGGAAAAAAAAACACTACGTACAGAATCAACTAACGATTTTTCGAGTTTTCATTTTCTAGTCACGCGGGGAGTGCAGAGAAACTTTTTTATAATATAAAGACGACAATATTTTCAGTTCCCAAATC
>SDBT01008525.1_pt1 | contig 16732 bp, 12 predicted proteins | sample 2277101 | NCBI WGS metagenome assembly SDBT01 (sample SAMN10404973, study PRJNA504765) | marine sediment metagenome | isolation source: marine sediment core GS10_PC15, 103 cmbsf | place: Arctic Ocean: Southern Knipovich Ridge | collected 2010
TCATTCAAATAATGCCCACCTAAGCGATTACCGATACCACCGGTTGAAAGACCAACCTTCTTCATCTCCTTCTGTAAAGACTCTGGCATTGCAGCTTGGAGTGACTTTTGGACCTCAATCTGTTTTGCTGTCGGGAAAGCTTCTTTGATCGGTTTCTTACCAACCTTTTCCTCGAAGATCATAACAAGTTTCTCAGCCAAGCCTGGGACATCGTTCGTAATTTGAGTTTTTTGACTTAGAGATAGATCGAGCCAATCTTTTCCGAAACGAGTCACTGCAAGTTCATCCTGCATGATCTCGAGTTCTGCCTTCGCTCGTTGCCGATATGACTGGGCAGAGAGAGCAAAACTTTCAGTAACACCTGCGGCAACTGCTTGCGGCCAACCATCCATGATTGCAGCTTCAGCAAAGGAAGTAACAAAAAATGGCAGTATATGTTGCTGGATATATTGACTTGTTAAGAGAGTCTTTTCAGCGACTGGTCCCGGTAATGCTTCAATGAGATCAGCGTAAGCATCAGCAGCCATTGTATTTTCTTTCCGTAAGAGTTCGACATCTGGAAGTTCCCAAAGAGGATTACCAAAGAAATCATAGCCTGTGACCAACTCAGTGACAACTGAAATTAAGGCCGTCTGCTTAGTCTTCGCTAAAGACACAGCTAAACGATACCGAGGAACCTTAACCATTCGACCAGATTGTTTCTTCACTGCACCAGTTACAAACTGAACAAGGAATCGAAGATGATGAGCTTCTCCACCAGTGAAGTCAAACCAAGTTTCTGAATCTTTACGGTAACGGTACTTACCAAATTTACTTGACTGCGGATTAAGTTCAACTTCGATCTGATCATCTTCATCGCGGTAAAGAGCACTGGCTAACGCGACTACAGAACCAACGAGAAACATTTGACCAATGTTACCGGCGGCAATTCGAGCTGCTTCAATCCGGGCTCCGGGTTTTGAAATAGTATGTAATGGTTGAAGGAACCGGGACCATGTAAAAGATGGAGACCACATGAGGTGATTCAAGGCCGTTTGAATAGACTTACCAGTTGTCGATTTCGCAGTAATGACCTTCATCGCAGCGTTAATCACTGCGGCGTAATTAAGTTGGTTCCTCTCCGCCCGAGTGAGTAACTTACGTCTCAAGTCAGGTGAAGTTTCAGAGAGAGCCGCTTGGTCAATCATTTTCTCCCAACGTGAAGCTCGTTTCTTCCAGAGGTCGAGCAGTCCTTGGTTAATAGCAGCCACACCAGCCCGCTCAGAGGCCAAAAGCCACTTACCGAAGCCTCGGACGGGTTTACTCAAGGTAAAGAGTACAGGGCCACGGTAGCGACCCCAACGAGCAAGTTTTGTGGGCATATCACCAGCAAATTGTTCAAGTCGAAGCTGCTTCTCTGTACCGCCTGCTTCACGAAAATTTACGCCGTGGGCCTTAGCCATCTTGTAATGTGGGTCCTTTTTAATGGCTACGAGTTTCTTTCTTGCCCAATCTGAAGAAAGATACGCACGGATATTAGTTAACTCACCTTTAGCATAAACAATTGGGTGGGCCATAGCGAAAGACATAGCCTGCCTGGTAAACTGAATATCAAAGTTTGCAGGTGTCTTTAAGAACTGAATAATGTCACTTAAAATATCCCATTTTCGCTGAGCCTTCTGAGCAACACCTTTTCTAAGTTTTTTCATAATGTCTGCAAGTTCGTCCATGACTTCTTGACCGAAAACATTACGAAGTAACGCAATATCAGAATCAGTTAACATTTTTCCGTTACGAAGTTTATCTAAGGCATCTTGAGAACGTAGACGCTCAAACTCATGGGCTACTGCTGGATAAACTGTAACAATCTTTCGACTATAAGCTTCCCATAGGTCGTTACTCATAACAGGTGGGATATAATGAGGTACATCAGCTTCTCCTTTTAGACCCGCCTTGGATTTTCGTAAAGCAACCTGGGTAGAATCACCGGCAGCTATAAATTTTTTGTACAGTTCAGCAGCTTTTACAGCTTGTTCTTTTCGCAGTTTTTCAACCGCAGGAACTCGTTCGGAGATACGAAGCTTTTCCATCTTACGCATTTCTTTAATAAGAACCTTGTTAGCCTCTGTGATATCTTCTTCAATGGACAAATCATCTTTTTTCTTTTCGCTAATGACTTCCTTAGTCACCTTGATATCGTTAAAAGCGGCCTTGAGCATTTCAACTTGAATCATTCGAGAAGTGGGCTCAGCATCAGGAGTACGTTGTAAAAGTGTTTTACGAGCTTCGTCCCATGAGAGAGGTTTACCAGGAGCCAGGTCTTCGGCAGCTTTTTCTTCTTGGGCAATCGCAACCTTTTCTTCAATAGTTTCTTCGCCTGTGGGGAGCTGAGTAATATCTGTGTGAGATATTTCATCTTCAGCAATTTGCTGTTTTGCTTTCTTGGCAATCTGCGTTGCTTCTTCTCTTGTAACAAATCGACCAGTACTTGTAATAAAGCCATCCCTATAATCAGTACCATTAACAAATCTACTGAATGATAAATTTTCTTTGCCCACTGATTTAGCGGCAGCTTTCCAAGTCTCTAAATGTGTAGTCCCTTCAAAAATTTCACCTTTATACCGACTTGCTACGCCGACTATTGTTTCCATCTTCGCTTCTGTGGGAGCAACAATCTTAGAAGGTGCTACATCAGCTTTCTTTTCGCCAGGTGCAATTATGCCAATACCTACCTTAGCAACAGTCGGAGCAAGTAATATAATGAACTCGGCGATTGCATTTTCACGGGTTCCCTCATCCAAGTAGTTAAAATCATGTTCGACGGCAGCGAGTATTCGTTCTGGTAGATTCGCTTTCTTACCAGCCCCGAAGTCATCGATATCAAAAATTGCAGTCATCAGAGTAGCAAGACGTTCCTCACCGAGTTCACCAACTATATTAGAATAACCACCTTTTTTGAAGATTTTCTTTGTGAATTGAGCCGCAGTACCACCAGTCTTACGAATCCATGCCTGTTGAAGTTTACCCATGAACTTTGGAGCAAACTTACCCAGACCTTTAAAAGGAAAAGCAAGACCTTTGGTTATTGCAGCACCAGCTTCTTCTGACATGGCCTCAATAATTACTGAGCCGTAAGATTTTGCAAAAGAGGTCAGCAGACGCTCAGGTTCTGCTAAGTCCAGATCAGCCATAAGCTGACGCTGAAGAGTACCCTCAGCGACATGAGTAGGTAAAGCAGTTGCACGAGCAATACCACCTCCAGCCCAACCAGCAGCCTTTAGAGCAGTACGTCCTACCTTAGATTTAAGATGTTCCTTAAAGATTTTCTGAGCAGCTTTCTTCGTAGCGATTTTTCCAGCAGTTGCGACTCCCGAGGTCATTATAAATTCAAGCATCCAAGTCGGTAGAGCGGAACCAAATTTTGCAATTTTACCACCAAGGTTGTAAGTCCTTGAAATTTTCACAAGGTAGTCATCAATCATTTTCTGGTCATCTGCCGTGACAAAGACATCAGGAGCTGGTCCGTCAAAATGAAATTTCGGATCAAGCATCATGGCACGACGACGTTTAGATGGTTGATTCAAAAGCTGATAACCTATTTCACCATCTTTAAGACGTTTAATCGCACCACGGATTTCGAGCATCTCTCCAGCACCAATACCCGCACCAATAAAAGGAATCTTTTTAGCAAGTTGTAAACCAGTCCATTCATCCTTTATTGTATCTTTGAAACCTATTTCAGAGGATTGAATGATCGTAGCAGCTTCATCCAGAGATACCCGATGAGCTGCAGCAGTTTGAAAAAGCTGATCAGTTTGACTCTTAATCAGTGTGTCGAACTCGTCAGATGTAAATGTACCAAGACCTTCAGATGTACTGGTAGCAACCTCGTCAACAAGGGAACTGTTAATCGTAGGTTTTTCTTCCAGTTCTTCACCAGGAGTCTGACCCATAATTTCAGCGTAGGAGCGGGCCATTATTTACTTCCCCCAAATTTATCCACCCAACGATTATAGTAAGCCATACCCAAGGTAGTACGTTGTTTACTAAGCTCCTTAACCTTAGCCTCAAAGTCAGCCTCATTCTTAGGCTGCTTCTTTAACTGTTTTCTTACAGCAGAGGAATTAAAGATTATGGCATATTTCTCAGCTTGGTTTTGTACCGACTCGACTGAAACATCTTTCTTACGACTGGTCTCATCGAGGACCCACTGAGTCAAAGCTGCTTGGGATTCAACGATTGCCTGAGCTTCAGCTTTAGTAAGTTTGACCCGGTCACCAAACCAACCTTCTTTATTGATTACACTTTCCACACGGTCGAAGCCGGACGCAAGTACCTGAATATACGTTGGTTTAACATCTGAGGTCATAAGACGGTTCAATGAATTAAAATCCTGATTACTGATTGACTTATCTACATGGTAAGCCTCAGCGATCCGGGTCTTAATCAAAATATTATCACTTTCTGCACGAGGTTCATTTTTCCAAGCAGAAAAAAGCATCTCATAGAGTTTGAGTAATTCCTTTGGATTTGTTTTAGTAACAGTTTGAGAACCTTGACCTTTATTAATCTCATTCCAAATTTGCCATTCAGCAAGACCTAATCTTTCCTCATCATTTATAAGTTGCTCAGAATCAATGAACTGACCTTTACTAATGGAATTATAATAATTATCTACTGTTTCAATGATCGCGAGTTGTGATTGACTCTCTGCCTGAACATTAAGTTTCTTTGCCGTAAGAGTAAGTTCACCCACAAGGATACCACGTTCTTTTGAGTCTAAGATTTCATCTTGATCTTTCACATAAGCAATCGCAGCAGCAACTCCCTCAGAGTCAAATAAATTACGAGCAGTAAACGCTACATGATATTTTGTAGCCTGTTCTTTTTTGACCAGAGCTTGATCCAGAGGAAGAATTTTGTCAATTAGATTAAAATATTCATTAAGTCGACCAGCTTCAACAAAATTAACCATCTTACCCGGTAGACCTGCTTTCATTTCCTGATGCCCAAGAGTCATACCCGCGATTGCAGCCCGTGTTGCGATTCGTACACGTTCTTTAGCGAGGTCTTCTTGAAACTTTTTTTTACCGCCATCAGTGGACATGTTCTGTAAGATAGAATTACTTATGCGATCAAATTCAGCAGTTGCCAAATCACCCCAGAGATGTCGAGGCATATTCTGGGGAAGACTCGTCGCAAGTTTTGTATGATAAAGACGTGTCTCAGATAACAAAGAGACACGAGCTTTCGCAGTGTCTTCACTAATAGCATTTTCCATTGACTTACGAACAATGGACTCAAAATCTGAACCTAAAGCAGAAAGAGTATTTCCCAATCGTATGAGTTCCCGCGATTCAGGAGATGGTCGAACATCTGTAATCCTGACTGCGGCTCCGCGAGTTGGTGTTGTTTCTCGTCTTTTCGGTAAGTCTATCGCCATTATTAAGCCAATTGAGAACTTAAACTCATTTTTGCTATATCACCTATACCAGAGACAAGAGCCTGACCGATACCAATTCTACCGCCTCTACGAGCTTGGTCAGCTTTAAACTGTTCTATGGCCCCTTGAGACTCTTGACGTTGAGCCGCAATATCATATTCCCAGGTAAGGTTACTAATATCATCTTCATAAATTTGAATAGTCTCTAATTGAGTTTCAAGCGGAGAGCCTGCCATTGTAACACCAGCAGCAGCATATTTAGCTTGTCGCGTAGAGAGAAAACGTCTCATTTCATCTCTACGAGAAGATTGCTCAGCTAAAGAAGCTCGACGAATCTGAGCAGCATTACGTTCAGCAACTTGACGGTTATACTCATACATAGAAGCTTGAGATTCAGCACCGCCACTAATACCTGCAACCTTTGATATAACACTTCCAATTTTTATTACAGTGCTTAGGAAGCCACCACCGGCACCAGCACCAGCACCACCACCAAGAAGTCCGACTATAGGAGCAAAGAAACCCATTTTATATCTCCGTCCGTGTATAACTTTTTAAACCGTAAGGAACAAGATCACGAACATCAATCTTGTAATAATATCTTTCCTCACATTCATCTATTTGTTCAAATTTCATATGCTGAATTAATCGTCGTGCAGAATGAAAATCTTTATTACAATCAGCATATACAAAACGAAGCTTATAATTCCTTGCAACAATTGGGAACATCATAAAGAAACAGCGTAAGATCGTTTTCTTATACTGTTTAGCGTCATTATGAAGAATTAACCAAATATAGCCGTCTGTATCCGAGCCATCTGGTATGAGATTAATGCCGCCCGCACCCAGAATCCGCGAACCAAGTTCACCAGTAAAACCGGGACCATTTTGCTGATTCGATACCGCTGCCGTGAAGACTTGCTTAAAATCTGCATGTAAAGATTCCTCTATTGCGTCTTGCCAAAGGACTTTAATATCATCAGCAACAAATTCTCTAAGTGTTAGTTCCACTAATCAGCTACCTCATAAACTGCTTTCAAAGCTAAAATTGTAAAAGGTACTGGTAAACGACTTTGTATACATAAAGTTGTATCATTTTCATAATCTCCAGCATATTCAAGACTCTTTATCCCCGTATACAAAGGTGTTACAGCTTCTAAGGGATCGTCCGCGTCTCTAAATACAAAACTATCATAGTCTGACCATGAAGTACCTACATCACATGCTGCAGTCTCATGGAAACGAATATCAATCCTATGTAATCTACGAATTTCACCGAAAATAGTTCCTGGATTTGTGACCTTTTCCAGTTTCATTGGTTTAATTTTTGCAACATACGGTAAGCCAATATGTACCGTATTGAAGAAATCTGTTAAAACAGCTTTGCCATTATATACTTCATCTGTTCCGAGATAAGCACCATCACCCATAATAGTGATTGTTTCACGTTCTAAATGAGAAAGAGTCGTAAAAGTATCTTCAACTTGTTGTACTGTTCCACCACTGACATAAGGAGTGAAACCTGACCCGTCGATATTACCAACGTCTTCGACATCGTTAAGAGTAAACGTATTAGTATTTATACCATGTACAGTATAGACTCTATTATTTAACTCAGTAGTCCCAACGATATCTGCAAAACGAACTTGATCACTGTCAGAAAAACCATGTACATTTGCTAACACAAGTACAGGTGTTCCCAGAGTAATACTGGTAATATTGATTGCGGCCCCACCGTCAAAAGTCAGACCTGAATTAATAAAGAAAGCATCTCGCTGCTCAGTGCCAAAGTTTAAGGGCTGGAACTGCTCAATATACCGAACGACTGAATTATTAATTGTACGTTTGATCGAAATCCATACTTCATCTTCTGTCGCTCCAGGAATAACAGCAACTGATTCTACATTGCCGGCAAAAGTATGTCGAGCCCAACCGACGATTTGCTGTGATTCTTCAAGAGTCAAGCTAAGAAGTTCGCCGTCTTTACGTACTGCCCATAAAATTGGATACGGATTTCTCTGCATAGCAATGTTTATGACTCCATCGCCAGTTATATGTTCACTTAGAATTGTAAGATCAGGTGAAATCCAATTATCGAGTTCAAAGGAATATTCCATCTTACGTATTTTTTGAAGTTGCCTCTGTACATAAACTGCCCGGTAGTTTAGCATAATTGCTCTAATATTCGCAGAACCAAAACCAGACTGTCGTTTAGCTGCCACATTAGTTGGTGTAAAAGTGCCATCACTGGACGAAGCGGCCATTGTCCATTCACCACCATTAGTTCCTATGAGTAACTTATTTTGTGGTATAAGCCAACGAATTGAATTAACCATGTCAGAAGCAATTGTTAAAGTAATCGCGTCTGTATCATTCGATCCAGCTAAGAAATTATCCCAATCATCGGTCTGACTATACCATAAGGTTTGCGATTGATTATTCGTTCCAGCATAAACAATACGTTCTTCAAAAAATGCGACTGTACCCGGATAACCTTCGTCAACTGAAAAGGCCCCTTCAGCCCAGTATTTTGTCGCTATGGTATCTCCAAGATCATAGGTAACTGTCCCAACCACGGTATCAGCATCTGTGATAGAGGTAAGTTGAACGACGCCATCTACGTCAAAAGAATGAACTGTTAAGTTATACTTACAAGTTCCCGAAGTGTAACTATTCATCCGCACTCTGTAAATTGCATCGTCTACAGTTTCTCGATCAGAATAGGAAATATTTCCGTCGTCATTATTGTTAAAGGGAATGACATCTTTCCAAACAGTCCCATCATCATAAGACCGTTGGAGAATAGCTGTACCCTTCCAATTACCATGTGTCGTCCAGTCAAATTTTCGTCCCATTTGAACAGGAGTAGTTGCAGAATTTTCGACTTCGTTTAAATTTCCAGCAACCTCATCCGCCTCGACAGTATGAGTTATTTTCCATAGACCGCCGACATGATTTGAATTCCATATCTCTGTAGACGCTTCTAAGATAATGCTTCCAGTTTTCGCAGACGGAGTAATCGTAGTCTCAGTAATATTTTCATCCTTGAAAGGACCTCGAATAAATGTCTCAGTCGTTAAAGTCCAAGATATATGCCCAGTACGTGTTAGTATTCGTGGTACGTAATTCGGATGAACTAAGTACATCGTATCCGCAGATTGAATATATTGAATTTCAAAAAGATCAGCCGTCAAATACGGTGTTGAAATTTCATATGGTAAGTCATCAGATTGGATTTGTCCACCGTCTTTGTAAAAACGAAAATACTCGTTACCCATTTCAATTATATAGGCTTGTTCAGTTGAATATTCAAATGAAATAAGTCGTACAACATTTGCAGAGATTTTAGTTTTAGCAATATAATAGCTGCCTGGACGTTTTGTTACTCCGCCCTGAGAAAGAATGATCACATTTTCAAGAGTTTCACAGCCTGCATAATATGCCTTAACATCTGTACGACCTCTGAGGTAAGGTGAAAGTTCACCTTTACTAAAAGCATTTATTACTGCTGTGTCCGCTCGAATCTGAGCGAATAGCAACAAAAATATGGTTAAGATACGTTTCATAGACCAAGTCCTAACTTATCCATTACATGCTGAATTTCCAGATGAACAAAGTGGACTAACCCTGCGTAGTCATCACCATCATCATGGTCTCGGCGAACTTTAATACCAACCAAATCTCCGGCTTGTAAAGAGCCACCAGAAATTATACCAACAGGAGTTGCTTGAAGTTCTTTAGCCAATCCCTGAGTATCATCATGCATCTCAATAACTGTAAGGGTCGGGGCATCGAGTACCTCATCATTTTCAGCTTTACGAGCTCTCCAGGAAACTTCCCAAGCAACATGTCCAACATCAGTAGTAGTTGAAGTCCAGTAAATTACAAGTCTAATGTCTGTACCCACGTCCCAAGATTCTTGTAAATGGTAAGTATAATAAGCTTCATCAGTTGATGAAGAAGAATACGATAAGACCGCGAATAGTCCTACTAAATTTTCAGTAGGTTGGGCTCCCCCAGGTTTGAATGTATGAGCAGTAACATCTTTATGATAATAAACACGAGCAGTACCTTCCATTGTCTGAGTACCAGAAGTACTAAAAAGTGTGTTATTAGCAGTTCCATCGCCTGTTTTTAAATTACCATCCAGTACAGTATCAGCAAAGATTTGAAGTTCGCCCGTTCCTGTTGTTTCTATTCCTATATTCCCTCCTTGTTCATTCTTCCAATATAAATCATCATTACTTGAAGTATGGTTACCAAAAAATCCAGCCCTTCCACCGCCTGAATCTTTCCACTCAATATAACCAACTGAAGCAGCCCCTGCACTATTATTATCTTGCATGACAAGAATAGGCGTAGGGCCTAAAAGTGCTAATCCTGTAAAAGTCGGAGAAGCTAAAGTCTGTATGTCTTGGTTAATATAGCCGTGATCAGTTCCATTTGAGGTTATATGAGTATGGGCGTCATTCCAATCACCGGAATTATCAGTAATAGTCGTGAAACCACTTACACCACCAGGAGAACCGTCACATTTTACCAGTCCATCTACTTCTTCTAACGCATGCCAATCGATATACGTAATACCTAAGTAAGTTCCTGGATCACCACCATCACGAAGTGTTATTTTCCCCCTAACACCACCACTTCCATTTTCACCGACAGTAACTTCACCGCCTCGAAACCAGGCGACACCATCAAGGCTTATATTTCCATCACCTGCTATATTTCCGTCATCATCAATAGTAACGCTGGAATTTGAAACAAGTTCTCCGTCTGCACCATTCCAACGAACAATGGCCTCATCGGTAGTTAGTTCCGGACCAACAACATTCCCACCCATTTCATCAATTTCCATGATGAAAAATTTTCGATTTTCTACAGGGAAAATTAAACGCCTACGTTTAACCGCAAATACTGAAACGACCAAAAGTAGGACAATAGAAAATATGAATAGTAACCGCCGAACCACATTAACACCTCTCTAAGGTTACTGCCAATTTTGTTCGTAGTACAACGTAATTGTAATACTTGTCAGTGAAGCATCATCTCCATCTGCCATTTCAATAGTACATTCGCCGCCTACGTTAGCTCCCCGGAATTCAGTTGCATCTACATTATCACTTTCAACGATTGCGTAACGATAAGGTACACTCGCTGTCGTAAGAGTAGTATGAGAAAAAACTGTAAGGCCATTCTCATCCGCAACAATAACGTCGAAATCAGTATCTGTCCCCGCAGCGTCAATCGTAATAGACATAAGTTGGCCATAAATCGGACTCAGTGTCTTAGTAAAATCAGCAGGCGGAGCCCCAGTCTGAGTGAGCATAACTTTCTTAAACGCCTGACTTGGCCGTTCTTCCATAACTGCACCCATGTTAGAATGAGTCTCAGTAACCGCCAGAGTGAAACAAACCACAGTCAAAATTGAGAATACAAGCCCAGTTAAAATTAGTCTAAATCTTTTCATTTTCTTGTCCTTATGAGTCTCTTACAATATATCTCTTATCAAGATCAGCATTAAAAATGACATCTATAACATCCTGATTTCCGTCATCCAATCGAACACCATTAGAATTTACATCGACATCATCCATCGCATTAGAAATCTTGGCAGTCGTATATGCTGCCTCAAACATTTTAACTAACTGGCGTACTTGACCAGATTTTTGTTTAAGCGGCTCACTTATCAAAATTGCGATAGATAAGTAAACCAGACGTACAAAAGACGCAGGCCATTTTGAGACATTCTCACGTGTCCGGATATACTTAATAAAGACCTTAGTCTCATTCGTGAGCAGCATATCGAATTCATCTTCCAAACTCCCATCAGATGCTACAAAAAGCTCACGAGTCCAGGCATATTCAACGCTGTCTCCATCTTCGTCGATAAGAGCAACCATGCGGACATAGCCTGAAGGTAATTCATACTGATAAGCATAGCCGCTAATTGGGTTTATTGAGTAGGCAGAGAGTTCAGCCCGAGCAGTTGCGAACTTCCATTTGATCGGAATCTCGAATACTTCATTTACTGAAACATTATAAACTGAACCGGCAAGTCGTGCAGCTTTCGTAGCGTCGGTAATGGCGTGAATTTTTTCAGCACCGACTAACAGAAGGGCCATGTTAATGATATCAATTTTTGATACATTGGCCATGTTAAGCAGCCTCAACTTTTAAAAGTAAAAGGGTGAGAACGGTAATGTCCTCACCCTTAGAAGTAAATTACGGACTGGAATCTGTCCAAGTACCAGTTTCAGCGACAACAATCCAATTTGTATTATCTACTGCAACGATTTCAAGCATCTCACCTATGAGATTCGCATGGTAATAATCACCAGCAGCAACAGCAACCGTCCCAGACTTATTAAGAGCATCACCAGACGCAACAGTAATACGCATTTCCTGATCCGCCATCACGACAAAAGTATAATGCATACCGGTAATTGCACTGGGGAGAGTCCAGGCATCAGCACCGTTAGACCCGGCATTAGTTAAGATTGTACCAGATTCAGCAGCAGTAATTACATGGGGCTCAGCGTCATCCGCCACAACCTTTAAGTACCCACCAAAGGTATCTGTCCCACTGTTACAACTAATGCCAGCCCCAGCTTTAAAGATAATACCACCAGAGCCGTCAGAAGCATCGAATACAATCGCATCCGCAGTGGCTTCTGTCGATGTCAAATTGATTGCCCGATTAGATAAAAGGTCCATATCCTCACCAGAGGCTGCACCAGCAACCGTTAAGTCCATCCCACCGGCAGAAGTACTAATCTGAAGTGCGTCAGCGGGAGTACCAGCAGAGCTCAAGACCAACGAAGCATTAACGCCTCCAGCTTGACTAATAGTAAAATCCTCATCAGTTGCGTCAGCAGTTGACGTAATGCTACAACTCGCAGCATCAAGAACAATTGTACCAACGCCAGTAAGGTCATCAACTGTACCCAGGGCAAGTTCATCAACGCCTGTAGTAGATTTGAGGCCGACGGCGTTAGTACCAGCATCCATGTCAAAGATAAGGTTCTCGCCGCCATCCCCAGTAAAAGCAATCTCTGAAGAAACTATATTAGTAATAGTCTCACCCGAAGAAAGAGTTAGATCAGCTACGAGATTACCAGCGATGATAAGATCACCTTCAGTATCAATGGAAAGCACTGAGGTATTAGAGGCCTGTGTACCGTAAGAGACACCGAAGATTTCCTGATTGGCAGTGACAGCAGCACCTACTATGATTTCGTACATTGGATCAGTAAGAGCTCCGGCAGCCGTATTTGCAGTTATGAACAAGAGTTGATCATCAACTGACTCATCATAATTGATCAACCAATCTGCTGTAGTACCAAAAGCGAGACCAATATCATCCTGAAACTCCATATTTGTGTCATCATAAATAATACCCGCAATACCGCCTAAAGAACTGGCGTTGTTATACTGCATATAGGTGTCATTACCACCGACAGACCCAGAACCAGCAATACACGAAGATGATACATCGTTGTTGTCTCTAAAATACAGAGTCGTTGTTCCAGCATTATCCGCGATATAAAGACGCCCAACATTTGCAGATGGACTTGCCGGAGTGGAAATTTCATCAAAATCCAAGAAACCGGTAAAAACCGACGCACCTTCAAGCAGGTCTTCAACTTCACGAGCCCAGAGTAAAGCGTTGTCACGTCCTGAGTCAGTCGCTCCACTCCACCAGTCGGCAGTCGGGGCCGTCTGAACAGAGTTCGTCATCGCACCCAGTACAAGTAATACCGGAATCGTAAGAATCGCAGCTACGAGCATGAGTCGAATAAATGTTTTCTTTACCATAACTTTACTCCATGAAAAGAAAGGAAGGAAGCCTCTCATTGGGGCTTCCAACCTGGTTACAATTTAGTTTGTGTCGTCCATGTCCAAAAGGGTGACATCAGGTTCAGCATTTGCACTAATCCATGCCACGACTTTACCTGCACTATGTGTTTGACTAATAGCAACATAGTCAATGCCGAGGTAACGCGAGTACTTACCCGGGGGCAAAGCGATCTGTAAAATTGTTCCCAAGGCAAGCTGAGTAATATTCAAAATACCCGTAGACCAGATGGCCTTTCCGCCTGAAACATCGGCTGCTGTATGAGTATAGAGAATAAACTCTGCACCGGAACCTCCACCAGCAAAAGCCTCAGTTACCTTGATAATCAGATATGGGGCTTTCTTTGCTTCACCTATGCGGATCGTACTGGGAGATGCGGCACCGATGAGATCGAGAACATTCGGGAGTTCCTCACTTGCTTGGGAACCACCCATATCATACTCGAAATCACTTTTAGAACCGTCACTATACGCGTAAGTGAAACAGTTGCGTCTATCCAACATTTTTCAAATTCCTCAAAAATAGAGTTAATGTTAATTTAATTACGTCTCACTTTTAGGTCAAGTACGTCTGAACGTTAGTGATCTGATCAACACGCTTTAACTCAATACCCATGAAACGCGTAACCGGGCGAGCAAAAGGCCCCTCACCTTCAACGTTAGTAACGAAGAAAGCATTACCTTTTTCATTGGCCCGTTTCTGAGCCTGGGAGAGAACTGTTCGGTTACAGTACGCAACTGCACCCTGGCCGTTGTATTCCAACTGATTAACAGCATCGATCAGAGCATCCTCATGGAACGCAAAATCATCAACGCCATCGATGTTGGTAGTGGAGATGTTCGCCACACGTTTGATACAACGCGGGTCATGGATAAAGATACCGAAGTCAATACCAAACCATGTCTGATAGGCCGGGAATTTCTTAGTATCCGATGTACCTGACTGGCTGATAATAGACTTCCCGAAGTCTTCCATCTTGATCGGCAAGGTTCCACCGCCATTTGGATCATTCCGGGGGTAAATCAGATTGACTTTCTTAAAGCCCCACTGAATGAAGTAAATGGAAGTCTTGTTGCTGGTTGCGGAAGAATTTCCACCAGCATTGTCAAAGACCCTTGTTTCAGAACCAGCACTTTGCAGATTCGCGTAATCCGATCTGGTGTTGATACCGTTGATACGCCTGACATCAGTAGTCCGGTTGCCGTCAAACAAACGCGAAACTAAAGTCTTAGTCATTCCACGAAGGAAAAACGCATCTTCCTGGAGACGAGCTGCACCTTCACTCGGCGAATGTGTCAGTTTCTTAACATCAATCTCCGAGATACCATTGAGCATACAAGTCGGCTCAGTGATTTTTTCAGTAATACCAGCTTCGCCGGTAATACCCTCATCATATGACCGCTCTTGACCAGTAGGCTCAGATACCGTACGGGTGTCCTCATGGTACGTGCCGTTATTGCATTCGATCCAAGTAATGTCATCAAGGATAGTATTCTCTTGACTAATTATATCAACGATTTCGGCAAGTGAACCATCAGGTTCCTCTCGACGCATGATCTCCATGATAGTGAGATTTTCGCCTAATCCTAAAGTTGGCATGAATCAGCTTCCTAAAAAAGTTTACATTATTTAACTTTAATACGGAAGTAATCCATCTGAGATGGGCTTCCTGATGTTCACACTTTCTCAAGTGGTAGCTTCTTTTGCTACTAAGCATCAGGCTCTGTATGAGTAATCTGAAAAAATACCAAATAGACACTTTTTACAGCGTCTATCTGGTATACCCGTCTATATTTTTAATTGTTCGGAAGAAAATAAAAATTTTTGAAAAATTTATACTTTCATACCTGGAGAGTTCGGATAAAAGCTTCTGATTGACTTTTCCTGTCCGCCTGACTCATCTGTATTAGGGTCACCATTTTGGTTGCCTGGAGATTTAGTTAATTTCGTAGCTTTCCCGATATTAGCCCAGATACGTCGCTGAGAAGGTGCAAAGCCGATCTTGAACCATCTCTCATGGTCAGTCGGATTATCATTAATCCCTGCAGTGATCAGGAGTTTCTTGAGTTCATCAGTACCGAACTCAGAGATTGCCAGGAACGCGAGCCGGTTGTTCTCGATATTGCTCTCTCCAGGCCAGTCCTTATCTAAGGCCGCAGATTCGTCTTTGAGTCGTTGGACTTGGATTACCTGCTCAGCCTCAACTTGTTCCATTTGCATCTTTCGCATAAACTGACCAGCTTGCGAAACCATTGAAGCAGGCCAACCCTGTGAATGGAAAAACTCACGCCAAGCTTTATCCAGGTTCTCGTTAAAGGTCATTCCCTCTGGCAAGTCATCCTTCGAACCAAATTCATAATCCTCGGGCTTGGTTGCAGGACCGAGTTCAGCCAATAAGCTTTTTTGATAAGCAGCCTTATCTTCATCAGAAGCATCAGCCCCTGGCTTTTGAATAACATTGTCCATACGAGTACCGAATGATCGTTTGGTCTCAGCGTAGTTCTTGACCAAGGTATCAAGACTTGGTACATCGTCAAAGACCTTACTTTCTGCGAAGTCCGCACCAGCAGCAGTCTTGGCTTCAGCTACGAATCCATCTGTAAAGTTTCCATCTCCGTCTACAAAATCTTGAATTGGCATTATGTGCCCCTTTCTTCAGTTGTGATTGTTGCTGCTATATCAATGAGGTCTCTTTCATTCATACCGGCATTATTTTTGATCAGTACGTAAACTTCTTGTAAAGCAACGTTTGCCATTGCGAACTCGATACCATCGCCGTAGCGAGTCTGGAAGTACGTAAAAAGGTCGAAGAGAACTCGCCGCCCAGCTTCAGTTGCATAGAATGTGTTAAAGTAATCCAAGCGTTTCTTTTCGATAAGCTCTTGACGTTCCTTTGAATCTCCGGCATTTTCATAACCATAAGGATATGCCTTATCTGACTCCATGTTTTTACCTCTCTTAATGGTAATTATAGTTTGCAGTCACTTACTGAGGTAAGATACTCTGATCCCATGTGAGTTGAGTCTTACCCATGCGTTTCATAAGAGTCCGACACTCTGTTTGCTGAGTCTCTGTCAAACCCTTTCGAAATCCGCCATCACGTTTCACGAACCGACGAAACATACGCTCAGCGACTCGCATTTGCTCAAGAGCATCTCTTACGTCAGTAACAAACGCTTCTGCTCCTTTGTCACTTAGCTTGGGCTCATCCTTAGGTAGTGTCGCTGCTTTCTCAGCGAGTCGATTTAGACCCGATGGTGTAAGATCAGCTACTGTCTCAAGCTCAAAGTCAGACTCAATCTTTTCATCAATTTTTTCCTTAATCTTTGCCTTAATCTTTGCCTGGGTTGTGCCAGCCGCAGTTTCAGCATCAGGTTGAGGCTGAGTAGTAGGATTGACAAATGGTTTGTTTTCTTCTGGTGTCTGTGTTGCTGCCATTTTGTTACCTTTCT
>SDBT01008526.1_pt1 | contig 16732 bp, 19 predicted proteins | sample 2277101 | NCBI WGS metagenome assembly SDBT01 (sample SAMN10404973, study PRJNA504765) | marine sediment metagenome | isolation source: marine sediment core GS10_PC15, 103 cmbsf | place: Arctic Ocean: Southern Knipovich Ridge | collected 2010
TCAGAATAGCCGATCCATGTTGTATCAGTGTCGCCGACGCCTGCGGGTACACGGGAGGGACCTTCCACATAGTTCGTCGCGTAGGTTCCCCGATGCTGACGCGATGAAACTTCGCCGCTTCCAACGAACTCCCCAAAACCTTGCCCTTCCCCTTCATCGATAAATCCGCGTACCGGTACATGCGAATAAAATTCGCGACGTGTTGGGTACAAAGGACCCTGAAAATCCATATATGAGCCGGTGGGACCGTTCGATTGATCAAAGGCTGTCGCGTGAGTTGGCGGAAATTCTTCAGACATTAATTCCTTCAATGTTTCCCTCGCTTCCGTATCCAACAGTACGTACGACTGCGATCCCGTGCTAGCAGTTCCTGCAACTCCCGTAGTTGGAAACTCCTCCTGCATGAGTTCTTTCTGCGTTTCTCGAGCTTCCGTGTCCAGAATTACATACGCTTGTCCACCAATCGTATCGTTCGTCGAAGCAAATTGCGTCGGGAACTCTTCCTGCATAAGCTCCTTCTGCGTTTCACGAGCTACGGTATCTTGCGGAACTATCGGCTGATTCGTCAAATGTACGGCTGGACCTGAGTATTGTGAATCGGTCTGACCGCGCCACTGCGGCCTCAAGACGCTGACGGGTACAGGCATCTCTGCTTCGACTCCGTTTGGCGCGGCAGGGTTCTCAATTCGGGTACATGGAGAAAGATCAGGATGACGAATCTCTACTAGTGGAACAACGAGGGGATTTGTCACAGATTCATCCACGTGCCAATGAGCATCCGGCGTCCAATCCTTTAAGTCCAACAACTGGGTCGGTGGGAGATAAGGCGTAGGTCGGTAAACTCGCTGCAATCCGACGTACCCAGCCGGAGCCTCTCCATTCATCGACTCCTCCGTGGCGTAGATTCCATCCCGGTTATGCCAAATTTGTCGGTTGGCAATATCAATCAAACGTGCTCGACGTTTTCCTTCGTACAATTGGTCTCCCCAGACATTAGGACCTCCTTCAACACCCGGAATGTCTTGACATACTTCGCGTTTTGTCGGGAGACGACGGTTTAGGTCAATACCTCCTTGCATCTGGATCAGATGAGGATTTGTAACTTCAAATCGTTCGGGAGGTATTGACTTGTTCGTATCAGGAGGAGGGACCTGATTCTCGAACGTTTGCATCACTTCCCCAGTCCAGGAATTGACGAGAATACCCGAAGCAATCCTGTTGTCCGCTCGATCTTCAGGCGTCTCAAATAGCTCTCTCGTATACTGACCCCATAGTGGAGTTGGCCGCGGTTTTCCACTTCTCTCAATGTAAGAAGCAGGAGGAATAAAAATCGGAGCTCCCCCGACGCCTGGAATATGTTCTCCTGGAAGTGGTCGATTTTGATTTACTACTCGACGATCGAACGCCTGTCGCTGATCATTCGGTATTAAGGCGCATCCTAGTGGGAACAAATCGGGCTGAGCGGTAGGACATGGTTTACAATTTTGTCGCGCCTTCTCCACGACTTCGGAGAACGAGACAGCCTTTGGCGGAGGCAGTGGACATGGGGCTGTCGGCTGGTAACCTGTTAAATTGAATGGATATCGTGCATCTGCGTCAGGGATTGGCGCGAACAGGCTAGTCGGAATACTTGGATCCGCAGGTGGAGGACGAGCGGCGGAAGCCGAAGCCGCTGGTTCGTCGCAGACAGATCCGTGACATTCGCCTATCGGAGTTCCTTCTAAATTGCATAAATCTTCGGGGCTCTGTCGCCATGCGACTTCCTTTCGCAAGCGATTGTTCGAATAACGATGTGGATCCCAATCTCCGGTACAATTCGTTCGACCCGTAGGATATCTTCCTAAGACAGAGTTCCGAACCGTTTCAACTAAAGCAGTCATCTTCTTCTTTTCTCTTCTTTTTAGTTTTCACCAATCTGTGTATTTGTTTCTTTGTAATCAAACTCAAAAGTTTCAGTATTTCTTACTCAAGTACCTTCTCTTCACAGTCGCGATGGCCTTCCTTGCTCCTGCACGCTGCGCCGCCGTTGCACGTTTAGATTTTGAGCGGGCATCCAGAGCTTTCAGGAAAGCACAGATTTGGTCATAAGATACCCTTCCCTTACGTCTCTTCGGCGAAGGAGACCTCTTACGTCTCTTCGGCGAAGGAGACCTCTTACGTCTCTTTCTCTTTTTGGGCGCGGCGTAATAAGCAGCGTAATCTCCGAAGTCGTACGATGGTCGGTAACTTAGTCGAGGCATCACTTCGATGTATGTTCGTTTTTCAAGTATTTAGAAAATAAATAATTTCTAATTTTCATCCGACGACGCTCAACCTTCATGGAAATAATTATCAATAAATTTCCAATTTTCATCCGACAATGTAGATTTCTGCGTCGGAGACGTTGATGAATTATCTATTTCTCGTAACATATTCAGATGCAGATGAACTAATGTTTCAAATCGATGAAGATCAATCAGTGCCATATGCTCTCTAACTTCAGCTTCTGTCACTGTTCGCGTACCTGAGAATATCGAGCAGTCCCACGCGTAACGTAAACTAGAAGAGAGTAGTTTCGTAACTACCCATTGAATAATGATTTTTGCAACCGTGAGTTTCCCCGGGACCAGAAACTCCATGAAATCATTCTTGCTTGTTTTACCGAAGAACACTATTTTGATTCGCACGTATATGGGAAAGGTGGTCCTCGAATGTGGGAACCTTTACAATGGAATCGACACCAGTTGTCAGGTCCGGGAAATCCAGATGCATCTACATTGCATCCATCATGAGGTCCGTCAGAAGTAGGACATCCATACTTGACGTCCGAAGGACAGGAAGAAATCGGACATACTTTTCGAGCCTGGAAACCATCCGTATTTGGAGTTAGGAATCCGCAGTACGATCGTGATTCATGCAATGTAGGAGAGTGAGCATTCGACCCACATTCACTTTCGCACCCTCCGACATTACGAACAGCTGCAGCTGATCCTCCTGCGTCGGGTAACATGGCCTGAGAAGGAGGAACATGCAAAGGATGATGCAATGTTACAAGTGCAGTAGAATCCGTGTTATAGGCTAACGAAGAAGAAGACATCTTTTGTTTTTTGTTCAGAGGAACAAAAGACCATTCATCAAAAAAGATGTCAACTGCATGCAATCCGTGTCCATTTGTATCCGGCGCTTTCGGCCTCGTGCCAAAGGATGATGCGAAAACGAGCTTTCAAGCTCACAAGCTACTTGCCCAAAAGGCTAATGTCTGTCAATTGGAAGTTTGCGATCCCGAAATAGGTGACGTAAAGGGGAATTCAACTTACCTGCAGTTGAATGAGGACCAGGTTATCCTTGGCACTGGCATTCAGCAAACGGTTATTTTCGACAAGGTCGTCCGATCTGGTCTTCCTGGCTACGACACGACGACAGGAATTTTTACAGCGCCCGTGAAAGGAAACTACGCCTTTACCCTACAGCTAGTTTGGACGGCCTTGACTAACAGTGGTGCCAAAACCGCATACATTCGTTTCGATCCATTAAATTCCGTTGGAGTCAAGCAATTTGCTACCTTGCTCGACCAGGAGTTCGAGTTTTCCATGACCCTTCGCGCTGTTGTCTTTTTAGACGCGGGGGAGCAAATGGCTTTCCAAGCGTTGTCAGCACAGATTGGCACGTTCCTCATTGCGATGACAGCCGAAGGACAGTTCACTCAAGCAGAAATTGTACTTCTTGAACAGGGCCTGTCCTAATCGTATATTTTTCCGCTCTAAATAAACCAAGTAAAAAAAAGTATGTCTTCCTCCGCAGTTGCATGTAATCCGTGTCCTTTCGTTTCAGGAGCCTTTGGACTTGTTCCAGGAAAAGACAAGGCCGTGACAAATTTTCAAAGTCGGAATTTATTGTCTCAGAACGCCAAAGTTTGTCAATTGGACGTTTGCGAGCAGGAACAAGGTGATATCAAAGGAAACTCTATCTACTTACAGAAGAACGAGAACCAAGCGATTCCCAACGATTCAACATCTCATTTGGTAATTTTCGACAAAGTCGTACGTTCCGGATTAGAAGGATATGATACGTCGACGGGTATCTTTACAGCTCCGGTGACGGGAAACTATTCGTTCACTTACCAAATTCTATGGAATGCGTCTGCTGGGAACAAATCCCTCTTTATTCGCCGCGAACCCTTCACGGTCGCTGCCGATGCGCAGCAGTTCGTGGAAACTCGGGATGTAACGTTTCAAGGACAATTTCCCATTGCCGCGACCCTCTTTGTTGAACAAGGATCTCAGATCGGCTTCCGTGTTGAGGTTTTCGATGACGGCGGACTCGTCCTAGCTCTTTCTGGAAGTGGATTCCCGGAAACAGAGTTGGAAATTGTCCTGCATGAATAAGGAATTTGATTAATTCGAAGCGATCCTACAAATTCCGCGATGACACAAAGGTTGAGATAATACATTATCGGCTCGAGTACATGGAACCACATGAGCTCCGTCTTCAGTTACACAGTAGGCATTCCACGTACATTGGCCATTATGACTACATTTCGTAACGTCCCGATGTTGGAAGGGCCTCAAATTTTCTCGCGATACGGTGAGAGGATGGAATGGCTGCGCCAGACCGCAAGAACTACACGAAATTTGCTGGGACATTCTTTACTGCAGTAAGCGATTTTCGGAAAATTTCGTCTAAAACGATCTGCTCGTTTTCTTCCTTTCCATTCTCTTCTTCTCGATGCAATTCATAGATCCAAATCTCTTCTTTTACACGCTGAAGAAGCGATTCGAGGATGATGAATTCGATGTCATTTCCGTAACTGGATTACTTCCTGAGTTATGGGATACGATCATATACCCTTATCTGGAGGACAACATTGTCGACCCAAGAGGTATCTCTGTTTACGTAGCTGATCTCTTCGAAGATGACGTCCAAGATAATGTGGCAAGGATAAGAGCAACTGTAACTACAATCGTTCGTCGTTACCTTCGCCGAGGTCTTTACTTCGCTTTTATCGACCGAACAGATGTCTACGATTGGGAGAAAGTCCTGGTAATGACCGTTCAGTTCGATTCCCATTATGTCGCCAAGATGGCGATCAAGCATCTCTGTGCTCCCAAATTTTGGCCGTCGGAATATGTAGGAAATCTCTTCCAGTTATGTTGCAGATTGAGAAGAGACGAAATACTCGTCGAACTGCACAAGTTCCTAGATTTCCAACCTCATCATCGGAGTCTTATTTCGAAACTGGCAGTTGGAGAGTTCAAGGATTCGATGGATGTTCTCGAATTTGTCCATTCTCACTGTCAACTATCTATTGGAGATTTGCTTCACGGTTACTTAACTAGTTTGCAGTTCGGCGACGTCGATCTTCCACTTTTTTTTCTCTTCAGCCTGAAGTCAGTATCAATATCAGACGTTCTGTCGAAATCACGGGATGACTCGGTTCTGCTTCCCGATGTCTTCTACGGCATCTGCAAGTATGAAACATTTTGTTCGATATCGATTCTGGCCCTAAGGCACGTAAAATGGTTCGTCAACGTGTTCAAATTCCTCGAGGACTTCGATACACTGCGTATTGGAGTTTGTCGAGCCGCGTATGACTGTAACTGCGAAAGTCTCGAATATCTTCAAAGTGTTGTCGAGGAAGTGGGAACAATCGAAGAACGAATCGCGTGGACGCAAGCTGCCTATTTGTCGGCTTTTGTTGGATGGCTGAACCGCGGAAACGTGGGATTCGCAGCTATGCTATATTTACGTAAGAGATGGTTGCATATCGATGAGGGGGAATCCAAGAGAACGCAAGTGTCGAAGGAAAACATCGTCCAGCAACTTCGAAGGTATTGCGCCAACCATTCAAACTGCGAACGGCTTGTGGAAGAAATCGAGACTCTTGACCAACGTTTCTTGGAAGCATAAGCGAAATCTCGTTCATATTGTCGGTTCTTATTTCAATTTTTGGATTATAATAAAGGACAGTTCGGTTCCTTCATTCGATGAGTTCGTTTTCGATTGAAAAATGCATTTGTTTGATTTGGATAACATGAAAATTAAGAGCGGGAGAGTACTCCCGTACGCTCGTAAAAAAGAGACGGGTGAGATATTCCTCCTTCTGGGGAGAGAACGTTTTGTTCCTGGTTGGAGAAGCGGCTCGAATCGTTGGTCAGCTCTTGGTGGTAAGGCTGAAAAAAACGAGTCGCCTTCTAAGTGTGCCGCTCGAGAATTTGTGGAAGAATCTCTAGCTATTCCAATCGTGAGCAATACGAAAGGGTGGGAAAACAAAGAAGTAGTCGAAAATCTTCTGGAAAATGTTCCTTATTCCTCTATTTTATTTCTACGAGGACAGGTAGCGAAACGAATTTTTTATCATGTATGTTTTCTCGTCGAAGTACCCTATCAGCCCTGTTTAGCGCAAGAGTTCCATTCGCTTCATGGAATGTTATCGAAATTTGAGCTATGTAATACGGCTATTCAACGAGTAAAGAACTTCGAAAGTTTGGAAGAAGAGGTACAAAATCATCCATGTTTCATGAAGAAGTATGAAAGCTGGAACGATGACTCGAAAGATGTATTAGCGGATGTCCGCGTACGTCCGTGTTTCCTTGAAATGAAAGAGGTCCAATTCTGGTCTTTGAGTCGTTTGCGGTCAGCCATGAGACATTGGGGCCGTCACCGAGGAAAGAACCTCTTTCGCAAATGTTTTTTGAAATCTTTGAATGCCATTGTTGATCGATTGTATGAAATAACTCCTCCTGCAAGTCGGTGCTATTACTCGCGTCCTGAACATGTATCTTTATCAGTCACGGATTGTCGTCCGTGATTAAAAAGCGGAATGGACAGATTAAAACAGCGATTGACGCATGTTTCGAAAAGTGATTTCAACGACTGGCTAAAGTACGACCATGAAATAGGCGGATCCGTCAAGAGAAAGCGGGACGGTTCCTATGAATTCGTTCCTCTCTCAACGGGATCCGATTCTCACGGCGGATCCTCAGATGATCCATGGACTATACGGATTCCTTCTTCGAAAATCATGTTCCATACGCATCCACTTGGATGTCCGGATCATAAACATAAGGATTTGTGCGGATACGGCGTCCCATCAGCTCGGGATCTCGAGCAATTCCTCGACGAGGAGAAGACTGAAGCGCATATGGTTATTGCACAGGATGGTGTATATTTAATGGAAAACAAATGCCTGGGAAAACGAAGTCGAAGGAGAAGTCCTGGGGAACGAGACAAACGCTTCATCCAAAGCGTGGATCAATTGGAAAAACAAACCCAACAACCTCAACACGCCGCCGATGCTCCCGAATATCATCAGCATTGGTGGCAACTGTACAAATCTCACCGTCCTTCCTGCATTGATGTTACTCACTTCCCCTATCAATAATAATGTTACGTTCGAACCGGATGAGAAAAAGGACGCGTACAAGGTCCTGACTGCTGACCCAGACAGAGGACTTCCTTCAGGTACTCACTCTGGCGACGCTTCCACGGTAAGCCCAATTGGTAACTGGAAGGGGATACTTTGACTGTCCCTTTTGTAACTTTCGTCGCAATCCCATAGGGGAATACTCTTAAACGCTCGCCGTTCATAATGCGCTTGTAGAAGAGCTTCCGATGTCTCAATGACATGTACTGAACAGAGGTTTCATGCTCAACGGCCATGTCATTCAAGATTGGAACACCAATGTAAGGTTCATACGCGTACACAGAGTTCCTAAAGACCAAATCCACTAACGTCTGCGCAAACTCGTCAGTTATCACAATTCGAATACATTCCCCTGTTAATTCGCCCAATTTTTTCTCGATCGCATCTCGAATACATAAGATATTTGAAGGCGCAAAGAAAGCAATCGACAAGGGGGTTGGAGGTCTCAGGGTCCACTTGTAATAAAAATTGCCAATGCTCTCTAAACTTTCTACGGCATGCTGATTCGCCATTTTTGTTTCTTTCCTCAAACAATAAAATAACTCTTCGTTGGTAATGGCCACCCGCGTACGAAATTTTCCCGTCACGATTCTCGTCGTCGTAGGAGTCCTGCTTCTCGTAGGAATCTTTGCCTTGTTTGCTATTCCTCGAGTAACTCATGTGGCACCTGCTCCAGCTCCAGCACCTGCTCCAGCTCCAGCTCCTGCACCGGCTCCAGCTCCTGCACCGGCTCCAGCTCCAGCTCCAGCTCCTGCACCGGCTCCAGCTCCTGCTCCAGCTCCTGCTCCAGCTCCTGCTCCTGCACCTGCTCCTGCACCTGCTCCTGCTCCCGCTCCAGCTCCAGCACCAGCTCCTGCTCCCGCTCCAGCTCCAGCACCAGCTCCCAGTCCTCCACCTTCTACGAAAACAGACATTGTCCTTCCCATGAAATATTCGACAATTCTCGAGCCACTGATTGAAGTCAAGTCGGACACAGGTGCTTCCATTTTAGTTCTATTTGATACGGGATCCTCGGCAGCCTGGTTCGCTAATAGTTGCCCAGGACAGTGCGCTCAAGTGATGCAACAGAATTGTCCACATTGTCAAGGATGGCAACCTCGAAATGCCAAGGACATTTCGCAGTGGTCCCCGCCAATGCGTGACCAACATTGCCAGCAAACGGGGCAGCAAGTTCCACTCTGTTTCTCCTGCCAATCTCCAGGACCAGGATCTCCTTGCCAGTGCGGGTACGGAGGATGCGGTTCGCAAATGTGCCAACGAGGAGCTTGTTCGGTTAGCTACAATGCCAAAGCTGCCAAAGTTATCTTCACCGATGCGAATGGTAAAGCGTTTGGAGTATGCGCCGCAGTTGGAGAAGCGGATGGTAACTCGTATGCCGTTAATTGCGGTGGTCTTTCAGGAATTCTCGGCATGTGGGATTTCACGAGTCCATTCCTGAATCCCCAGCATATTTTGTACAGCATCTATATGCATTTGGGTCCTAAGGGACAATGTCTGCCAAAGGATATTCTTAATTTCTCATATGATTCTTGGGTCGATTCCTCGTCAAATATTCAACTTAAGGCTGTCATCCAGGACTCTTCTGTTGCCAAGTCGACGGACGTACATGAAGCGGCCCTTATTCCAAGTCAGCAGACTGGATTCTACATTATTCAATGTAATGCCATCAAAATCGGGACGCAGGAAATACCGCTATCAAATCAGACGTTCATTTTAGATACGGGAACGGCAGCAGGAGGGAACTGGAGTCCGGAAATCTGGTGCGCAATTCAGCAAAATCTTCCCTCGAATCTTCAAATTCCTTCTCAGGATGGAAGCGGACCGGCGTGGCAAGGTGTATGTCAATCGCAAGCTCCTCAATCTATGAGAGCTGGAGTCGGTCCTCAGGCTCCTGTTGGATTCGATGCGCCAACTATATCTTTTCGAATCCAAGGATCTGATCCGAATGGAGGTTCTGACTTCTGGTGGACGTTCCGGCCACAAGATTATATTTTTGCCATGGACGCTTTGCAGCAAGGGAAGTTTACCTCGCAGGGAAATCAGGTCGGATACCTATTCATGAATCAGGCCCAAGGATTAACGCAACCGAACCAAAGTCTTCTTGGTAATTTGAACTTCCTCAATCATTCGCTGACGTTCGATTTTCTCCGAAGAACCGTCAGTTTTCGTAATTTGAACTCGAATGGTCAAGTCGTTTCCAAAGCAGCCGAAGCTGTCCAAATGTCACGTCAACCTCCACGTATGGGAGTTTCGGGGAAAATGACTGTTCCTCTGCCACGCGTTCGAGGTCCCGAACGGCGACCCCAGGTTCATATCCCAGATGTTCCCATCGAAACAATTCTAGAACAAAATATGAGAACATCCGCTACTCTTGCAGCAGCAACCGCCGACTGCTGTCGAGATCCTTCGTGGCCAGGATGCGCTTGAAATACGAAGTAATTCCGATCTGAAAGCAAAAAGAATGAAAACTTGGATAGTTCTTCTGGTTTTATTAGTATTGGTCCTCTCGTATCTGTATTACATTCATGAATCGCACGAAACTATGTCGTACCGGCCTCTCCATCCAATCCATCGGCACGTATCCCCAACTCCAGCTCCAGCTCCAGCTCCCGCTCCATCTGAACCTCCGACACATGGAAAGACATTCAGAGATACTATGCTAAGTTTGCATAATAAGTATAGATCTCTTCATGGAGCGCAACCACTTTCTTGGTCGGCAAAGTTGGCTCAGTCTGCTCAGACGTGGGCGAATCATCAGAAAGCACGCGCAAATTGCGCCATGAAGCATTCTGGAACGCCGGGCGTCGGTGAAAATGTCGCATGGCAACAATGCGGAGGACCTGGTTGCGACGCCCAGTTGCATCCATCCAACGTGGCGGCTCAGTCTGTCAACGAGTGGTATGCGGAAAACAAGAATTACAACTATGCGAATCCGGGATTCTCGTCCAACACGGGACATTTCACGCAACTTGTTTGGAAAGGAACACGTGAAGTTGGATGCGCGATGGTCGAGTGCGGAAATGGGACATCGCAAGCGTTCACCGTCTGTCAGTACAGCCCGCCTGGTAACGAAATAGGCCAATTTCCTCAAAATGTCACTAGCTCGTAGCCTAGAAAGAAGCCGTTGGCATAGGCATTGGGGGAGGACCGGTGACAGCGCCGGATATGGCCCCCACAATGTCCGCTGCACCTGCGGCGGCCGCAAACGGTTTGTAACGTTTCGTCAAATACACTTGAGCCCATGAAACTACTAAAATGATGAGTCCGAAAACAATCATTCCTATTCCTATCGCTTTATATGGAGGACCGGTGCCACCTTTGCCATTGAGACGAATCTCGCTTGGGTCTTTTGGATCATATTGGATTTTCAATGTGTCCCCGACTGAGTAAGCTTGACCCTTCGTAGAAACTGTTTGCTTGTAATTCTTATCGCTAACGGTATAAGAAACTTGAATTGTACACTTCCCCTTTGATTTCGCCAACGTATCAGGAGTACAATTCGAGGTTGTTACTGTCGCCGAAACTTCTCGATAACTTCGTCCACGTCGCATGACCAGCCATCCTCCTCCGATTAGTAGAATCGCGAATACTGTTCCAATAATCGCACCTATATCGGCTTCGACCTTTCCAACTGTCGCCGTTCCCGTATAGATGTCTGAGCCAACTTTCTTCGTACTTTTGTTTCCCATCTTTTGGTTACACGATGTTTATTTATTTTTTTAATGCTGCGGACCCGTAGCGCAAACGACTCGACAATGTTCGTCGAATGCACAATGACTTGGAGGTTCACAAAGTTTGTTCGGCGGACAATTCACGTGCCCCGTCTTATGACACGCAGTCTGTGGGACCATCGCTTGCTCACTCTGGAACGGCGGCTGAAACGAGTAGGGAATATTCCGCCATTGATGATGCTTAGATGCGTGAGGAAATAGTGGAGGTCTCAAATTACCCGTGTCGGTAGAGTTCAACGTCATTCTTCTTTTCCTTGGTCACAAGCGAAAAAAAATCTTCTTCCCTACCAAAATATACTCCTTATCATGGCCGAAAAAATTTCCATGTCTATTTTTGGAATCATTCATTTGATCCTTTTGGTCTTCGCCGTTGTTCTCGCCGTAAAGTGTTATCCCAAACATCCGGTCATTGCCGGAATCGTAGCCGCACTCTTCCCTGAAATTGCATTGATCTACTTTGCCATCCGCTACTACATTCTGGATGATCCAAGTTTCTGTAAAGAACTGAAATTCAAGAAATAGACTCATGGACTTGAGCAACCGTATCTCTACCGATAGCAATGCCGACTACTCGGCCGATCTTGTTCAGAAGTCGCGAGAAACCGTGCAATTCATGACTGAAAATACGACTTATGGGGACAATCAGGTCGTATTCGCCATGTGCATGGGAATGGAAGAGGACGATCCAGCTCAGCAGTATGGCGTACTGATTCTCTATCAAATGCTGCGGAATGAACTGTTTCTCGAAACTTTTCTCCAAAATCATATTGACAGTCCAAATTTCTATCGTGTACCACGTTTCGTAAAAATCTTGCTTGAGAAACGACATTCTCTTCAACCCGAGGACGGATTGAAGGCTATGAAAACGACTCCATTCGCATGTACGGTGACTCGTCAGGATATCGAGAGATCATGGACAGATATTAATGAAAACGACCCAGACTGGTGGTTGAAAGCATTCCAAAACGTGAAATGAGGGCAATGCAGATGCTCGTGGTTACTGCAGTACGGGAAACCAGCACAGTTTTGGCTTTTTCCAGTTATCCTCGGATATCAGTTCATTTCTCCTTGTGCCAAGATGATGAACCAGCAATCCATCAAAACCTGGGTCTACATTACGGCTTCGATCATGAGCGCATTTGTGATAGGATTCGCTATTCCTTCGATCTACATCGGATTTCGTGACGATAGTTCCTCGTGTCAGGATGGTACGAGGGCCGGACTCAATCTCAGCGATTGGCTGAAGGGATATGGCTTTGAGAAGGTCAGCGTAACCGTTCTCGTTTGGTTATCCATTGTTTCGCGGACGACGCCGCTGCTTGTAGTCGCTGTCATCTTCGATTATATATTTTGGTTCATTTGGTCCATCATCGGCATCGTCCTCCTGGCGACCAACGAGAACAATGATTGCGTGGGGGACGACACGGACCTAGGAGACATGGCGATAGTCGCTCTATGTTCTAGTTTTTTCTCTCTTTTCTTTATTTTCATCACATTGAAATGATACTTTTGTATGCATTTGTTCGTAATAAACTTTTATTCATAATTAGATGTTGACGGCCAAAGAGGTAATCATAAGTCCGACGGCATAATTTAACATTACACGCTGCGCTGTTTCGAACACGAATCCACTCGGTCTTTGAAGCAAATCTTTCGTTGGAACCATGAAGGCGACGGCGAAAATGAGGACGAAAAACAACAGACGACGCGACAAATCGTGATGGACTTTCGTTGATGCGGTTGGAGGTTCTCGTGAATGATGCTGAAGCAACAGCGTTCCTAACGCGAAAGCAATAGAAATCATCGCAGTTACATCGGGTCCAATTCGAGCAAATATGCCATTCGGGTGTCCTTTCTGAGCTACTCGATGAGCGAGACGAGTTGGCGTCGAAAGCATCAGCACGAAATTCAATATGATCGGCCAAAGAAATCCAAATGCCGCCAGAGGTTTCTCCTGGACAATGCGAAGATCGCCCACCGTCCAGGTCCACAAGACGGGCCAAAATAACAATCCGATTAGAAACGTCGCGTTCGTAATCAATTCGGCACGTTTTAACTCCTCGTAAGGGTCCTCAACTGCATCTCCATCATCGGACAAACGCTTCTGTTGAACGAATGTTATTCCGATGACAATTACGATACTCAATAAAAGAACCAAATTTACCCAATTCGGCATTGTCGTTGGTTTATTGAAATCAATGGAAACTTCGACTTTCCGAAATCGATCACTTATTTATACTGGTGTCCTCGCTGTCACAGTGACTATTATCGTAGCAGCCTTCGTCAACTTTTTTCGTCAATTTCCTAATTTGAAACGTGAAACTTTCCTCGTTCGTACCAATGAATCGTCACTAGAAGAGATGAAGAGTATCCTCTCCTCGCAAGAAGGACATGATCCAGACGATTACGAACATTGGCAACATATTTGCTTGACAGGATCCTCCTTCGATACTCCTTACAGAGATCCTAATTCATCAGACCTTTGGATCGATACAGAAACTGGTCATGTAGGGACCCATGGGAAACCAGTCTCTAGAGAAGCAGTGGCGAACTTGTATAAGTTTCTCAGCAAGTCTCCTGACGAAGGGAAACGAAAAGTTCTCCTTACGTCGACACCTTGCATGTCGGTAGTTCACTTTCGAAAACTAAGAAACCGCCCCCATACGTATGTCTTACGCATGCATCAGCTACCAAATCGAAAATCTATGCGGAACTACGACGACTCGTCGCTACTGCAGAATTCTGCAACGATGAATTCGGAAGGAACAATGTAGACATAGCATCCTCGACGAGGAGATTCCGACAAAGGGCCGCGTTTTCGTTTCTTGTTTTTCACCTTTCGTAGCTGTACACTTGCGGATTGCATATGTTCGCGGATGTCTTCCTTATGCGAAGTTGCGTAATTTAGTAAACCGATCGATGAGCACCAGGACAAGAAATTCAACTGACCTACTGTCGATTCGTAGCGAGTATTACCATGTCGAAACCAGATTTTTGGTCCTCGTCGAAAGGGCGAGAAGTTCTTGCAACCCCAAACGTTCATCGAATCTCGATATCCTTCATGAATATGAATACTTCGACGATTTCCATGTAATACGAGATGGTATGACTTAGAGTAATTGGTCACGATCCAGTCTAACAATCGTAGCGAAACAGTTGATTGTTGCGTTAGGAAAGGGAGGAGAATTCTTTCTACACGATCCGACTTCCACCAGGACTGTAGGAACTCAACGAGGACCTTCTCTTTTCGATTTAAACTCGAGCCCTTCTCACAGTGAATACGCATGGTAGTATGAATACTGGAATCGCCGATAACTTTTGTCTTCCATGAACGCAGGGTCTATTTGTTTGACTTTTTGTTCGAATCTCAATTTCAGAATATTGCTTTCAAAATGACGACTAGCAAAATGACGCAAAATATGAAGAATAGAAGGTAATAGCCCCGATGATCTCGAGTGATGGCAAATTTCAACTTTGACAAAACTCCTTTCTTGGGAAGTTGGGAGTAGTGGCGCAGGTCGTAGATGAATCCAAGAAACGAATTCCAAGTACAGGCGAAAACCGTATCAAGCTTAAAGTGAGTACATGTCACTGAAGGAATCGTCTTCGGATGCACGGGTTTTTCGGGTTTGGACGGCTTCGTGGCATGAGAAAGCTGGGAATATTTAAGAGTTGAAGGTACTGTCGTAGATCTTTTGATATCCGTCGAATGAACGATGGATTCCGATGGGACAAACGGAAGGCCTAAAGGTGCGTTCGGAGGATTGTTCAATAAATGTGAAGCTGCTTGCTGCGCTTGTTCATATGACATTCCTGTTGTCGCTTGAGCGTACTGCTTTGGACTCGGACAAAACATAGGAGCTGGCTTTGTTCTCGGCTTCGGATTATCGATAAATGGAGAATCTTGAACATACGCCGAGCCCTGCACGACCTGAGGTTCCGAGTCATCTGTTGGATAGATATACCCTGATCGCTGCGGCGGAGGCCACGATGGGTATGGACCGCAAGGGGCTGGTAGGCAGCCATCTTGCTTGGCGTCAGTCCATCCGCGTTGGGAGAAAGATGTGTTCAATTGCGCGTTTCGATCTAATTGCCCATCCACTGTCTGGTTCCACGGCCCACACTGGGGATATTGGTATGAATTGCCAGACATCTTTGCCAAAGGTTGTTTATTAAAGATCATATATACATTATATTCTTTTCCATCTTTTTGAGTTCCCGTTTGACGTACAAAGCAAAAGTATTTGTTCTACCGAATCCAATTTCCGCATGTTCTAGACACGTTAGCTTGCGATCTTTGACATTGGCGAAACTGTTTCGGCGGGTAACAGCCTAATTTCGCGTTACTCCAAGCAACTTGAGCAAAACTACTAGACAATTTCGCGTTCGTAAAAATCGTATCGTTGACGGTTCCAATTGGACAGTTCATTCTTTTTATTTTGAGAAGCAATAACGACAGTTTTGCAAACTCCAACGGTTGCTTAGAGCATCGAAGTCCTGCGCGTCACGAAGAGTCGCACATGCATCCGTGATCCAACATTATTCTATTTTTAGTCGAAGTGAAACTGAAACCTCGCGCCAGCGTTTCTATTTTTAGTCCTTACTGCAGTAAGGATTAACTCAAGAAAAGACTAATCATTTTTTCTTCTCATTCATTTGCCCTTCATCCCCTTCGAATGCACATGTTGTTCCGCTAAAATGACTACTTACACTTACATCCCACTCCCTGGACTTTCAAAGGATTCAATGGATTATCCTCACGTTTCGACCGCTGAAGATGGCGAAATCGTCGCTGACAACGGAAATGATGAAAATGTGAGCTTAGATGTTTGCTACTGGGAGGAACCTGAACCGAAAAAGTCTGAAGATCCACAAGAGCCCGAGGAATTAGAGGATTCAAAAGAGCCCGAGGAATCTCAGGAACCTGAGACGCATTTGTCCATTTGCTACTTGAAGGAACCTGAACCGGAGAACTCTGATGAACCAAAAGAGCCCGAGGAATCAGAGGATTCAAAAGAGCCCGAGGAACCTGAGGAACCTGAGACGCATTTGTCCATTAAAATAACTTTTGAATATGGAGGAAATGAAAATCCCAAAGAATCGAATAAAGGGGAGAGTGTAGTAGACGAATCCCTCAAATTTCTTCATGACGGACCGGCGACCACTCATGACGTTGCAGCCGCTATGAGACGTTGCTGCATTTATCTCCTTGGAGCCGTTCGAAAATTAGATCCCCCATTCAACGATCGTGAAACCGTTATCCAAGTCACTGCAACCTTCGTGGCACTCGCTGGTCAGTTGTCGGCTACCGCCGAAGTGCTCGACGCTGTTCGTGTTGGGGGTTATTCCCATCTCGTTGGGGCATATCTCCGATTTCAGGATAAAGATTACCGTGTTCCCCACATTCTTGACCCGTATTGTCCGCTGTCTGACGATGTCTGATTTTGTCTCTTAATCTTGTTTAATAAATTGCTTTTCAGTGGATACTACCCGAAGGAATTTCACATGTTTGTCCCACAATGTGAGTTAGGGTATTGGAACAACTGGGTCTAAGAAATCGACTGTGTAATTACCTGTCAATTCTATCGTCTGTTGCTTT
>SDBT01008527.1_pt1 | contig 16732 bp, 29 predicted proteins | sample 2277101 | NCBI WGS metagenome assembly SDBT01 (sample SAMN10404973, study PRJNA504765) | marine sediment metagenome | isolation source: marine sediment core GS10_PC15, 103 cmbsf | place: Arctic Ocean: Southern Knipovich Ridge | collected 2010
GAAGGAAATCCCGGTCGTCCGAGAATAAACTCACCCAACTCCTTCGTAAAGCTTATCGCTTCTTCCGCATACGCCACCCTACTCCCATCTCTATGCAGAGTATTATACCGCTCTTGATTATACAGATACGTCCTTGGTGCTTTCTTGAATCGGGATATATGGGATATGCTGGTAGACTCCGTGCATGGAGAAGTGTTCGGAATCACTTTGCTGTCCTTTAGTACTTTTTGCATGCCTTACCCTTATATGACGTACATAAGCCATGGGAATTGTTCGCTCTTTACAATAATCTGCAATACCCGTCGCGTCTCCACTCCCCATCGGCTTCCGCACATCGCTCACATAATCCTTCATTATTGCAGTGGGATGGAGTCTGCAAATGCCTCCAATAGCATCAACGAGAAACTCACAGGGTATACCTTTGATGTTAACAATCTGACTCCCTCTAGGTGGGTTTTCAAGCCCTTTGATCTTCGGTGAAAGTACGAACTTATCATCAAACGTGACGGACGCACGGACAAGCTTCGCAAGCCATCGTTTTGTAGGAAATTCACAGTCGTCGTCGATACGGAGGAAGTAATCATAATCACCATCCAATGCAAGTTTAAAAGCTTCATTCCATGCTACATGCTGACCGATATTCTCCCTCTTGTGATATACCTCCTGTACCGTCTTTGTTGCAAGAGCAGATTCCACGACTGATATAGCAGCGCCCTTTATTCCCGAACTCCATATACACCATGTGAAATCCATTCCTGCAGTTTTTCTCGCAGCGTATATTGTGTTTTGTAGTAGTAGTGCGCGTTCGGAGGTCTCGGCGCGCGTTACAGTAAAAGCAAATATGGTTTTGTTCATCGCTTTTCTTGCCGAGGCGTTTCGTTAATCGGGCGAGTGAGTTGAATATTCGACCCGTGCCAATGATACCTCTGCACCACTTTATCCACGCCCTTACCCTTCCACCCACTGAAGAACGTGCCGCGAGTGATAAGTTCCCAGTCGCCAAATCGTCGTAATGATTCATTCCACATGTTCTCCGTCGCCATGTCCAACCGCCACATTGCACCCTTTGCAATGAGCATATCAGACGTGTCAATGAAGTTCATGGAGGGGGATTGGGCTAGGCGTTGTTTAGCTTCCTCAGTCCAAGGTACGAATTCAGTAGGGCCGCTGGGGAGCTTCATGCCCTTTGGTGCAACGAATCCCGGATCATGAATATACTCTCGTCGTCCATAAACAAAGTCCGGCCATACATCCCCTTCCTCAATCGCATCAACAAGCACCTCTAAATGATCATCCGTCCACTCATTATCATCGTCGAGATACGCAATATAGTCCCCACACGCGTGCCACGTCGCAACGTTCTTCGGCACACACTGATAGCCACTATTCTGCTCCAATGCTACAAACCTATACGGAACTCGGCGGGATTCAAACAACGCTGCGTAGATTTCGCAGATTGAGATTGTGGCGTTATCAGGCGGGCCGTCGTGTACGACAATCACTTCAAAATCATCAAACGTCTGCCTTATAACACTCTCTAATGCACGCTCTAGTAGATCTGGTCTTTCATACGTATTAACAATCGCCGTCACACACGGCCATTTAATGAATGATATCGTCGATGTGCTTGTGCTCATATCGCTGGAACAAGGCGTTAATTTCATCAGTCTTCTCCAAACAACCAGACCCAAGTAGAATCTTTAGCGAAGGTATAATCCCCCGCATGGGTAAAATCTCCCACTTCTCAGTCTCGTTGTCGTAGAATGATTGGTTACTGAACATGGGCACAAACCCACCTTCCATGTAACCTACATTGCATACAAATGAATTCTGATACCAATTATCTTCCTCACTATGCCCGACAACGGCATTCATTACCATACCCTTGCGTCGCGGAAGGCCGAAGTCGCAAATGCTCATCTTCTCGCCTTCTTTATAAAAGTTAAAGGTCGCACTGCTCGTTTTGTTCCGCTCGATTAAGCTGCGGTAACTTTCCCAGGTCATTCCGGTCATTTAAAATGGTGCTCCATCTTCGAGAATAACGAAGAATTTGATCGCGTAGTAAACTATATAGAACGTCCAGATCTGCAACTGCAACATACCATACTCCATCGCACACGTCAACAAAAAAAAATAGGGGGAGAAGTGTGAGCGGCCACCTCTCCCCCAAGTCGGGCAAATTCCATCACGCGGTTAAACGCTTAGGAACAATATTTACATACCACCCTTGGGCTTGGAGTCACTGGCCTTACCTGAAGAACCATACCCACCCGGGCCCTTGGAATTCTTCGCATTAGGCTGGTGATACCCCGTACCCATTCCTGCACCACTTGAAGTGATGTCAATACTCTTTCCTGAACTATCCTGCAATCCCTTGCCAGGTTTCTTCCCACCTGTCTTGTACGCGCTAGGCATATTTCACCTTCCTTACAGCGTCAGTGCGTGACGGAGACGGACCATGCGAGTTTCAGTGCTATCCCATGTTGCAGTTACAACACCGAAGAACACCTTAGCACCCACAGTCGCCTGCTGGTTAACTGGATCAGCAGAACCGGCACTTCCCAATTGCTTCACATACGTCTTCGCAGTCATGTCACTGATCTCAGTGACGTAGTACGAATCCGGTGCGAACATGAAGTTACAAGCACCACTAATCGCTCCACTCAACGACTGCGTTTGTAGCACGTTACTAGACGTGACAAACCGTGCGCCGTAGAGCCTACCCACTTCACCGATATAGATACGCTCGTTAGCGTTGTGATATTTAGTCACATCGAGCCAAGCGCCTCCGGAAAGGTTCGTTTGCAGATCATATACCGTCTTCGGGTGAATGATCGTAGGGTAGTGATTATCTGCCGGACGTGGATTGTCTGCACTTTCCAAAGTCACGACAGCGTTGATAATGTCTGCAGGTTTGAGGATAGTCGCGCCGACGGCGGTTGAGGCGGAAATTGCCGCGCCCGTGCCGGAGATCGTATCCCTAACATGCGTGTCCATAGTCTTAGCGATATCACGTGCGATGTCGATGAGCGAAAGCTCAATAACATCACTCAATGCAGTCATAACAAGCACGTCGGAGTGCTTGTATGCGCCTGCAAACTGCGTCATACTGCCAGAAATGAACTGATCACTGATAGGACAGGTTCCGATAACCGTTCCTTCAGTGCTGCCAAAAACGATATTCTGTTTCTTCAGGCGAGGGATTTTGATTGTCGTACCAAAATTCCTCGGCACTGTCCGCTTCGTGCCAAATTGATAGAAGTACAGGTTGGGGTAGAGATTCTCTCCCAACACAGTATCCCAATAATTAGGCAGGAACGCGGTAAGCTGCGTGGTAGTCGTAGGACCAGCCATTAGTTATTACCTCGTATAAACATCCGGGCCAAAATCATTAACTGCATTCATGCCGTACTTTTCGAGAATCTTGCGCTTTCCCGCTGCGGTTGTCTCCGCCATAAATTCCCGCGCAACACGCTGTTGAATAGTCTCACTCTCCTGTTGCGTTGCGGCCTGATTTGCATTCTCTACATACGTAACCCGTCGTGCTGCAGCTTGCGCTGGATGTTGCATAGGAACCTGTGTTTGTACTGTCTTCGCTTGACGCTGCGTTGTCTGCTCACTACGTAACAGTGAACTCATCGCTTCAACCTTCTGCGGGCCTTCGGGCATTCCCTGTAACCATGCATAAGATTGAGTCAGGCGTTGTTCAATCACAGGTGTAATCCCTGCATTAATCTTCACAGCTTGAGTCTGTTGCTGTTGAAGAAACAACTGCTGCTGTTGCAGTTGTTGCACTGCTGGTGCAATTATCCCTTGCACCATCCTATTCATATCGCCCACTTCGACAAGATCCTCCTCTTTTTTATCGGGGAAGTATGTCTCAGGGCCTGCGGGGGTTTGTGGAGGCGGGACCGGACCGTAGTTTTGAGGCGCGGTGTAACCATTGTTATACCCATAGCCAGTATTTTGCGGTTGAACGGGGTTAGTGCGCATGGCAGCCATTTCCGCCTTGACGTTCTGGAGTTCCGTCAGGGTTTCATGTGCTGTCTTACGCCACTCGCCCTTTTCGTTCAATGCATCGCCATACTTCTGCTTAAAGTCCTCGTCTACAAAGCTTTCAGTATTCTGTCCATCTTGTACGAAGGCATTTTCACGAACCGGAGGCTCCATTTCAAGGATAGTCGCATCATTCACGCCCATCTGTGCCCCCTGAGTTCCACTTCCCAATCCCTTCCCTTCCAAATCATGCTGGCCTCCCATAGCGTGTGCTTCGCCTTGCATGAATTCAGCAATACCTTGCTCCGTTGCCGGTGTGACCGTATCTACCACTTTCTCTGCCATATCTACTCCTTCGGCGTTTAAACCTACGATGTATATGTCTTATGTTGTGTTGGGCGTTTAGACCGTCCACAAGCACCACATAGTCCATCGCGTAGAATTAAAATGGGGTCTTACCCCTTACGTTACTTAAACCTACATCATCCCGCCCGTGTATACCAGTGCGTATTTCCATTTTCTTTGCTAACTCGTCCTTTTTTGCCTTCAATTGCTCATACTGCGCTTTGACTGTTGGGATGAAAGCGAACAGGCGATCCAGAGTAATGAGAACGGCCCTTTTTTCTGCATCCCGAACTTTTCCAAATTTATCCACCGATCCGCGCAGCAGTTCGGATGTAATATCAGTCCGCATTCTTTGCACTCTAGCCATAAAATCACGCCACCCGTCGTGTCTTTCCAATGACGAGTAAATTCCGTGCAAGCGTGCTGAGTCGGCATAACTAGACACCTGTATCGGCGACGGGAGCCCCGCTTTTACTAACGAGTCCTCCACCCATTTTCGCTCTATCTCCCGGACTTTGCACGTTTTGCATCTGACCGCCCTGTGCCATTCCAGGAGCCGGGGGTATACCCTGCTGCATTGCTTGACCGCCCATGCCAGGCTGTGCCTGACCCTGTTGCCCATTCTGTTGCTCCATTCCTGGAGGTCCTCCACCTTGTCCAGGAAGTCCTCCCGCTTGCATCTGAGCCATGATAGCTTGTTCAAGCATCACCTCTTCCTCACTTTTCATGTACTTCTCGGGGTTCTTCCAACCACGATCAATGAGGAGTTTTTCGAGAATCGGTTGTGGTTTCATGATGTTTGCGAACATGGGATTCGATGCTAGTTGTACTAATTCCTGATCCATTTGTAGACGTGTTTCTTTCGATAGAGCAAACATACCACCACTGACAACGATATCGACTGGGACTTGGATTTGAGATACGTCTACTGCGGCATACTCTTCCCCAGCAGTACGTATAATTCGCGGAGAAGTGAGACGCATTTGCAACCACTTCCACGTGCGTTCGAGTAGTTCTTTCTTGACTGTGTAGTCATTCCACATAGTATACAGCATGTGGCGCGCGTTGCCTTGTTGAATCTTACGCTCGACTTCAGTTGCAGTCTGACGATCCTGACTTGACACGCCCTGCATGATGTCACTTGCTGCTGCAGCGTGTTCTGCCTGCTGTTGCCTATACGCATCTTCCTGTGCTGCTTCGGCGAGAACGGGCTTGCGTTCCAGTACGGCGAAGGTGTCACGAATTGATACGCCTTGTTCAGGCGTAACGCCGATTGCACCGCCGGGCTGGATTAGTAACTGGTTGTCACTAACCAAGGAATCCGCTCGGTACAAGTACTGTCCCCAAACGTTAAGGTATACTTCGTCGAGACGCATGTTTGCGAGCCGAGACTGTTGATCAGACAGAGGTCCGATATACTTAAGGATGGATTCGCCGTACAAGATACCGGGAATGGGGATGGATTTAATTGGAAAGTAAGGCGGCTTACCGTCGGGAGTGGGAGCGGGCTCATCACGCAGTACATACTTACCCTCCGCAATGACGGTCAAACGCCATGCGGCCTTATCCTTCCCCCGTAGCTCCATCGGCACCCAACCCCAACACTGCCACAACTTCACACCAATGCCATCGCGCATGGGCGTAGTGTAGTGAAGCGGGATTCCCTCTGTCGCTTCAGGTTCACGGGCGTACTCAACACTCACGCCCGCGCTCGTTCCTGATCGTGCATCGCTGAGAGAATCCCCGCCTTTCATCATGGAGTTCGGCGGAGGGAGTTGGCTCATCAACTGTGCATATTCTTCTTTATTATACACTCCAAGATGACGCTGCACTTCCTCGATCTTCTCCAACGTTGTGTCAATCTCTTCGATATACCATTCGCCTTCGCCAGTTGGGTCAGGGAATACCCGGTCCAGTCTCAACCATTCAAAATCGACATTGTTATACTCTTCTTCAGTAACAACCTCTGCCTCCACCCCCATCATCTCCTGGCCGCTTTCCTCATCAACAACAAGCGCCGGTTTTAACACCTGCCGCTCTGTATACTCCTCCCGCCAAACCACCTTCCCCCAACAATGCCCCATAATAATCGCGTACTTCAACGCCTCGTACATCTTGGGGAATAGTTCCATGTCTTCGATGGTGGATTTGAGTAGTGTCTCGCATAGCTTTTCATAATCCGCATCGCGGCGTTGCCGTGCTTCAACATTAAACCAATCCGGCGCATCGAACATACCAACCACGTAGCGGGGGAGGAGCGTTTCAACGATCTTAAATACCGTTGGGATCGTTTCGTTCGACCGCCACCAGTCAGCGGGGTCATTTATCGGTGCGGTTTGGTTCCTATACCAGTTCCAATACTTAATCCAATCGCCTTCATAAAGCTGTTTCAGATCCTGCGAGCGTTGGCGTCGGGCGGTCCAGAGGTTAATGCGTACGTCGTGTACGCCATGTTCCTGATTCACACCGCCGTGGTATGCACTAGCTCTACCGGGTTGCATTGGCATTATTTCTTCTTACGCCTCTTCGACACTGTGTAAGCTGGGCCTAGTACGTCTTCTTGCGATCTGCGATCCTGGCGTGTTTCGATCTTCTTGCCCTTCGGTTTCGGCTTGGATTTGGGCGCTACTTTCTTCTTCCTTCTGCTGCTCAAGCCTTCGAAGAAGTCCTTCTCAAGCTTCTCACCTGCCTTCGCCCGCACGCCAATCTTCTCCGTACGCGTGCCGGCAAATGCACTATCTCTATAACGCGAACCACGTTTTAATGTACGAGCTTCGTCAGCCTTCATACCCGCTTCGATACGCTTAAGCCGCTCCGCCTTTGATGCAATTTTCCTTGGCATACTATGCCCCTATAATATCGGCTTTACGCAAAGCTGCCAAAATGGCATTAACTTGCACTTCTAGCGAAGCTATACTATCCTCTAGCGCAGTTAAATCCGCCTTCTCCGTCTTATTTTCCGCGCCGAAAGGCTGGCCCGGATATTCTCCAAATGCAGGCATATTACACTCCCCAAAGTTCAATCAAGAAACGTCCCGCTGTGTAATCGGCGTCAGTGCCCATCGACCCCGAAATAAGATATAGGAAACCAGGACCGGGCATCCCAGTTAGATCCTGCCTAAGATTCAATGTCCAGTCACCTGAATTGAGACAGATTACCTCGCCAGTACCAGTCGCAATATCTACATCCTGCGCAAGCGTACCCTCAGCTACTGTACCCCACAAGTCGATATCGACATCGGCGGTTGCGGGAAGTTCAAGGCATGTCATCTGTCCCATTATGATAGTGCCATTGACAGCAGCGGTAATCTCTCCGATATGGCAATTCGCCGTATCACCGTCTACACCAATAACATCGTCTGCTGCATCACCGTCATTCAGATCAGTGACATCAAGCAGAATCTCAGTCTTAAAAATCCCACCAATCTTTGTAACACTATGCTCGCAGATTGTGAGGGTTCCGGTAGAAATACCCGTTCCCGCCACCATATCTGCGAGAACAGAATCCTTAACTGCCGCAAACCCTGTCGGGCTCGGCCCCGGAAATTCTCCAAAAGCTCCAGCCATAGCTAACTCCTTAATATCCGCGCGGTTTGCGCATTGGTTTCATTTTTGTTGGTTTGGCAGAACGTTTAACAGACCCTGGTGCCATACGCCCAGGACCACCGCCCATCTTAGCACCCATCTGTCCTTTGTTCACCGCAGTAGCACGGGCCCTTCCCATCGGTTTAATTCCTAAGCCAGGCTTGGCGGCAGCAGCCTTTCTCCGTGGTTTTATTTTGCTAGCACCTCCTGCTATCTTACCAGCTATCCCACCAAAAATCGCCATACTAACCTCCCAATGTCGCGGCATCAGTTGCGAATACTATCACAACAGCACTACCGCCAGATATAGCATCAAATTCTAATCCACTTACAATCCACCCACCAGGGAAGTGCATAATAAAGTTCTCATTATCAGCGAGTGTGTATAGTATAGCATTCCCTGCACCGTCTTTTAGAGTCACATCGCCTGCAGTAGTCTTTATAATATGAATCGCGGAGATCTCTATGCCCGCATAGCCGGTACGAGGCAATGCAGTATCCCCCGCTGCCACTAGCTCAAACGCATTCTCGAATATAGTTACAGCCATTACTTATCCTTAGGAATCGATACATCTTTGCACATCGCCTCGGTGCTTTGTTTCTTGTGCGCTTCAAGCATACCAAAAGCGTTCTTCTTCATGTCGATATCTGCCACAGTCCCGTCTTGTCCTTCATGCATAACACTACCTCTTTAAAAGCATACGTTTTGGATCCAAGGTCGTTGGGTCCATATCACTACTCTCACCTGTATCATAATGCACATCGTGCCCAAATGCACCTTGTTGGCCATATCTTCCATCTGTTTCTTTATCAGGGGTTTGGCCCGGTGCGATCCAACGTACTGGCTCGTCATCAGTCTTCCCCTCCCAGCCACGGTGTTTTGCCATTAATGCAGCAGGGTTGGTGTCTTTTGTGCTGAGTTGGTTGGGTGCGATGTGGTAAGGGAGTTTCCAGTCGTGCTGTACGTGCATACGGGGCTTGATGCGGATGTCGGGGTGGAAGGCGAGAGATAGTGCATCTATTGTATCGTCGTGGGACCACTGTCCCAAGTGGATTGCTTCGTCAACGAGCGCTTTATGGACGGTTTTGGGGTAAGTCTCAATAAAGTGTATTTGACGTGCCATTGCAGGATGTTGTAGAGCTTCAATAATTCTGACGTATTTCCGCCCTTGACCCCGAACCTGTAGTGGCCTGGTCTGGATGGGGAGGCGGGCACGGGTAAACTCGCTACGCACCCAGCCGAAGAACGTGTCCTCTCCCACCTTCTCCTTGCAGAGTTCCGAGACAGATATTCCATGGTTTTCCTTGCAGCGTGCGTGCATGCTGATTAGCTCGTTGTTGAGGTCCATTCCTTTAAGTTTAGCTGAGCGTAGGGCGTCGGTGAGGTAGAGGTGCCCGTGAGCGTCAAAATGAGCGACATGTACAACTGTGAAATCTCCTCGCATGAGTACTTGTTCGTCTTTAGTTGCACTATCAACGAGGAACATAGAGTAGACAATGCCGCTTGGCAGTCGTGGCATCCAGGTATCGAATTGTTCTTCTTCAAACTTCCTCCCTGCCGGTGACATGCAGACATTCATGTACTGCTTCCACCAGTCTTCTTCGCCGCGTTTCGGATCCACGCGGTATTGTTTGAGTTCATCCAGCAGCATCTCCCGGCTCCACACCAGCGGAAGTATCGGTTCGCCCTCGTCACGGGGGTTGGTGATGGGCTGGCCGTGTTCGTCTTCTAAGCAGTGTCGTACGACGTTTTGGAATGCTGCTGCGACCTCAAGATCCGCCTGTGCTTCATCCCCCCGGTCCTCACCGAGCATCGCTCCGTAAATATCGTTGTGTGCCCAGCGCGTGCCGACGACGAATATCATGTTGTATTTGCCGGTTTTGTCAATGACGGGGATGAGATCGTTGAAGTCTTTTAGCGCTTTGTCGGCTTGTTCGGGGGTGGTGACATGTTTCTTCTCAATACAATCATCAGCAATAAGAACATCACAACGCCGACCGGCAACTGGCGCACCGAGATAGAATGAACGAAAAGTCGGATCAATAAGGTTGCAATCATCAGCACGCATAGGATGAGTGAAATCGTAAGTGCGTCCAAACTGCTTGTGTTTCGAGACACGAAACTCCGGAAAGACCGATAAGAAGTGCTCGTTGTATTGAAACTGCCGCTTAACCATCTGGCAAAAGTGCGACGCAGTGTCATCGAGAGCGCTTACGAGGATTATTCTTATATTCGGGTCCCGGATGATACGCCACACGGCGTTGGCAATCGTCACTAAGTATGTCTTCCGATGGCCACGAGGCATTAGTAAGAGCTTTCTTGACCCTTTGTCGTGGGTTCCCGTCCATTCGCAAACGGGCCTGTGTAGCTTTTCCTCGTAATGAATCCCAACCGTTCCGGGGAATAAAGTCTCTGTCGCGAAATACCATAGATCCTCCAGTGACATCTCACGTCGCTGGTGTATGAGTTCCTTCTGTAGAAACGTTAGCTCTAGCGCTTCGTTTTCAGTAGGCTCTTTACGTATTGATGTCGTTCGGGCCATTTTTCTTTTTGGGTTCAGGCACGTTTGAATACGACTGTCTACGGTCAAATTCTGCGAAGCGTCGTAAGTCTTCTTGATCCACGTCGTCTTTGCTCCAGTATTCCGCTACTTTTTGCTTGTGCTCGGCGTTATTCATGCTGATTCACTTTACCGCCCTTTTTCCCTTTTTCGACAGCTTTGTGGCATTTCGGGCAGAGCCAACGCACGGAGGATTGCTTTCCGTGGTCGCTGTGGTGTGCTGAAAGTAGATTCTTCGACGTTGATTTCCCGCATCTTGAGCACGTTGACGGTTTCGACCTTTTCCCACGCCGTACATCATCCCTTATTTTTTGGTTTGCTTTTCGCATACGGGGAGTCTTTTTGTTTCCGCCCATCAATGCCTCCTGTAGCGTAGGTTAATTTGCGTTCGAGTGCATGATTGCAGTCCGTTGGAGGGTGTTGGTACGTGCATGTCTTGTTAAACGATTCGTAGTAATCTTTACACGTCTCACAATAGTATGAAAAGCCTCTCATTTTTTCTTCCTTTTGGACGGTCGTTTGAAATTCTTAACTGTTTTCATCTCTGATATCTTGCGGTGTTTTTCGTCGTAGGCTTTCTGCTCTTCGGCTGTTTTCTTCTTGGCTTTTCGCAAGTAGTACGGATCCTTTGCAATCTGTTCCGTGCGCGTGCCTTTGAATCTATCTCCATACTTCTCTTCTTTTGCATACCGCTTTTCAGCAGCACGCCCACGCTTAATACGCATCTGCCGCTCAAGTTTCGATGCGATCTTCTTAGCCATTATTTCTTCCTCGGCTGCGTAATACGTTTGGAGTTATTCTCCCTACGCTCAATATCCTTCTTGATCTTCAACAGTGTTGCTGTAGTCAATCCATGTGCCATTACCGATCATCCTCCCCTAACTGCTCGCGCTGCATCTCGTACAAGAAGCACAAACAGGCCGTAGCATGTCCAAGGTGCGTAAGTTGGCTTTCTCCATCCAGATCCTCGCCACTTCGCCAGGAATGAAGGTGCCTGATGGCGGCGTCGTAATAGCGTAGGTATCTACAACCAATTCGCCAGTTCCATTTCCCGTACTTCCTAGCTCCGTACATAAGGACGCGACACAACTCGGCCTGATATTCAACAGGGATGAGGCTATGTTCAAGTTTGTCAGCGTCATGTTTTTGAAAACTACCGCTTGTGGTTTTACGTACGGCTTGCGCTTGCCCATATTTCTCCTTTGAATAGGAAGGATGTGGCTCGGAATCCGAAGTACTGGAAGCGCTTTTTGAAGTAGATGTCTTTACACGTATCACAGTAGTGGCATCTCCAGGCAAAGGGCCCGCACAGTAGTCTTGCACGAGTCATGTGTTTTGAGATTCGACAGCCTGCACACTCTGGAGTCATTACCAGCCACGGGTGTATTGCGTGAGTAACGCGCTGTGAATGTGTGCGATATGCTGTTTATCTACTTCCACGTCTTTCCCTGCAGCAGCGGCGCAAAGAACACCTAGTAAATATATCGTATCCTCCTCAAGCAGTGAGAAATCAATCGAGCGGACCTGCGTATGAAGGTTGTTTGTAGTCATTAATGTACCTTGCCTTTAATAGGCTTGCGGAGTTGATCGAGAGCTAGTTCAGCGCTGGCGATCTTGACTTCCTTCTTTCGCGATAGGATCTTCTTCAACGACTTCTCTGCGATCTCACGTTCTTTCTTGTACTGTTCAAGTGTGACCTTTTTGGGTTTCCGCGCGAGGTCTTCCTTCCAGGTCACTTCGCTCTTTTGGCCTTCGAGGACGGTGATCGCTCGTAGGGCAAGGTCAGCTTTGTCCTTCTGTGTCATGCCTGCGAGCTTCATCTCATGCGCTTGCAGGCGCATTGTATGCTCTAGTATAATACGCGACAATAACCCAATCCGCATCTCGATTTCATTCAAATTCACGAGATCGAAGCCCGTTGCGTTCACGGCCTCAAGTTCCTCGTGTATCGTTGCGGTGTTGGATAGTGCAGATTTGGGTTTTTCCTGCACAGGTTTCGGCGTACCCATATTGTCAGATTTTCTCATCAGTATTAAGCTTACTAGTCTACGTAATCTTTTGCAATGTCGTAATGTTTTTCTACCTTCATTGCTGTCTCGCGTAAAAGCTGTGCGCTCATGCAGCGCATGCATTCATGGTTAAAACAGGGCGTTAACTTCACCATCATCTTGGTTTTTAGGCCGTCAGCCACCGCTACAAGATTTCTTGTCTTTGTGCACGTGCTGAGAAACCTCATATGGCCATGTTCGTACCAAATGGCTACGTGTGCACGGCTGTATTCCTTTGTTGCGCCGCCGATGACTACCGGAATCTGTCGCATGCCCACTCGCACGTTGTAAACACGGGGAATTGCCTCTCTTATGGGAATTTTAGCGGTTACTTTAAGCCCCCATATGCCCAATTGCTTAAGAATCGCGAACATTTCGTAGTAAGGGACGCGTGGAAACCGTCGTTTTCGTCCTTTGTACCTCGGTGCCATCGAAACGGTGCCGTTTTGCGTGTGTTTGCACCATTTTGTACAATATTTGTACCCCGCACCGAAGGCATCCTTGTCGTATTCCTTATAACAAGTCTTACAAACACCAAGATTCATTCCAACCTCCTGAAAACGCTATCTTAGCACGGTATGATTAGGAACGCAAGAGGTAACAGGAAGAAAGTTCTTCTAATAAGTATATTCCATTCTTATAACAGTCCCCTATGTGTAGGAGAACACTGGAGAAAATGTCCGTGTTTAGGAAAAATCTATGGCCTTCAGCCCTGTGTTTAAAGGAGTTAGGGCATGAATCCATGAGCACTACAGGGGGTAGATAGAGAGAGGTAATATAATAAAGAAGACACTTATATATACCTGGGTGTGTGTGCTGTTACTAGTTGAATTCTTATAATAATTATCTTCCCGCGCGTGTTCTCTCTTTCCCCTGTAGTGGTCTTGGATATGGTATGTAAGTGGTTTGTTTGCAGTAGCATTGGGCATAGAATAATCCTAAACAACAGCAGTTTCGGCTGTAGTTTGTTATACATAGGGCATAGATATCATTAGTTATAACCCCCTGTGTTGCATATGTGTCACTATATCGCGAAGCACTGTCTGTACTGCGATACCGCTTCGCGAAGCACTTGCCGCACTGCATTGTCGATGACTATATCGCGAAGCATTGCATCCCCAGCCACTCTCGGGTATAGTTAATGTATGGCGATAGAGACACAACCTGGCGATATATTCTTCACTCGTGGACGCGGCTTTGTGTCCCGGGCGATACGGGTGCTGTCGCGTAGTATTGGCGAGAGTAAGACTCAAGTCAACCATGTTGGGATCGTTGTGGCAAACGGAATCGGCGTCGAGGCGGTTTCGAAAGGGGTGGTTTGTAGGGCGTTTTTGGACTATTACGCATCGCACGGCGATATGGTGTTTGTGTTTCGGCCGACGAACCTCACGCAAGCCGAGCTTGACACCGTTGTCAATACCGCCGAATCATACCTCGGTAAGAAGTACGGCTATGCGAAAATCGCCGCACACTTCCTAGACTATTTGTTACTTGGTGCGAATGTGTTCCGTCGCATTGCCCGCGCGGACAACTACCCGATATGTAGTTTTCTCGTCGCCGATGCGTTTAAAGCAATAAGCAAAGACTTCGCCGTGCCGATGTACACCGCCACGCCCGATGACATCTGGGACTTCGTAACCCGCGCCCGCCACGCTGACAAATACACCCGCGTTCTATAACAATTACAATTATACATCCCCGAACGGTATAATTATTTATATAATTATGCACCATCGGGCAAAATTTGCAAAAATTGTGTAGTTTTGCCTTTTAATTGTTTGCGCGAAGCGCTTGGGGGGTGGTGCCCGGCCTTTGAGCTATAGATGTAGGCAGCGACGCGGCGCAGTCGCGGGCGTGTTAGCCTACACAATCGCGGTGCACACGCATCGCAAGGAGACTACATGGAGTTCATACATACTCTAACCAAGCAGAACGACCGCACGAACAAGAAGGGCGAGTTGATTCGAGGAACCAAGATGTCCTACGCAGGACAGAACCCCGAAGGTCAGGAGTTCGAGCGGAGTTCAACATGCGGGGATATCACGAACCTGGACCGCACAGCGGACCTGATTCAAGAGGTATTCGGCAGCGCCGGAGTTGACGTTGCAACGTTCTGCAAGGAAAGGGCGAATGCTTTGGACGTTGGCAGACTCGCCATGACTGCGAAGTTCGTGGAGATGTGCAACGCCGAAGGTCGCACTATTCCCGTGCCGCTGAGTCGTAAGGGTAAAGCGGTAAAGCGGGTTCCAGAGAAAGTCGGTACTTTGAGCATCGAGTTCAAGGTAGCGTAAGTCGAGACAACTGAAGGAGGTAGAGCACGGCATACACTGTGCTCTGCCTCAACTTTTTGAATGTTGGTTTAAGTGCTTGACTGCATAGTACTTAAGCGAATGTTCATAATCCAATTATTTGGATCGGTGACATTTGTAACTGCGTCATTATGGCGTAGTTAGGTAATGCGGTGTGATAAGGAGAATCGACATGACAAAGACATACGTTAATTATATGTACGTAAACCTTACCCCATTGGAAGTGCAAGTGGTAAGTCGTGCGTTGACGTGGTTTCTATTAGCCGATGGGCTAACTGAACCCGAGAAAGCAGCAGCGCAGTTTATACAACAGCGTTTGTGGGAAGGAGATTGACATGTACGTAGTTATCTGTCGCAAGACATGCGAGTCGCTCATCAGTAGCGAACACATACCAAAGGCGTTTCATATAGCGTATCTAGCGCATGACTGGAACGACGCGCATTCTGTCATGCGTGACATGGATTGCAAGGAGCAGCATTATATTCTGCAGTTGGATCACTCATGCAATACTGGTTCTTAGTCTTTGTCGTTATAGTTCTATTAGTTAGTCTAGGCGATGCGTATGAAGGCGAAGGCCCTGATCCGCATCAGTTTTGAGCATTAAAGGAGACACAGAACGCAATGCAGTTCACGATAAAGAACAGGACCAACCTTGGCCTGTGTAATTCGTGTAGACATAGACAAACCGTACGTACACAGTTCAGTGAGGCTAACTTGTGTCGTGCATTTAGCACCGGCCCTCGTATTCACATGCGCTTGACCAAGAAGGTCACTGAATGCTCTGAATACACCAACGCAAACCAACCAACGTTGTATGAAATGCGCACAACAGCGTACTATCTTACGACTAAGGGTCGTGCTATTGGTTTTATACCTTGGGGCAAGCTGTCTAAAGAGCAACAGGCGTTGATAGACGATGATGAGAGGTTGGAGTAAGTGTATATAGCGATCTGCATGTGATGGGGCAGCCGTCTAGACCTAACACTAGTTACGGCTTGATGGCTTAGACTTGTTGTTAGGCAATAGCCATCGCCCATCATATGCAGTTCGGTGTGTGTAACAAGTCCCAAGTCCGGCATCATGCCGGGTTTGGGGCTATTTTTGTGTGTAAGGAGACACGATATGAACAGAGAAGGCTGGAAAGTGAAGCGGTATTTGAGTGAAGTGTGCGATGCATTTGATGCGGGCAGGTTGATGCATGCGCGTGGGTTGTTGAGAGAGTGTATTGATAAGTACTTCTCTGAGCATGAGGTGAAGGAGTAATTAAGATCAGCCCTACGGTACAATAGCACGCTGTTTTCGCACGTGCCATGCATTGTGCATGTTCACTTTTAGGTTTTCTATCGGCCTGTGTCAAAGTGATTGGTGTATTGTGGGGCTGTGTTTGATAAGGAGGAGTGATGAAGGATAAGGTAGACTACAGTAAAGTGCAAGAGAAGATGCGTAAGATGGCTAAAGAGGGCAAAATCGTACGTGCGAGTGATGAGTTGATAGTAAGGCACAAGGATGCCGTCATTCCCTTCATGTATACGATATTTGGCTATGCACGTAGTACGTACATGGTTACTGATGAGTCTATCTTGTGGGATTTCAAGGGTGTGGCAGGGATGAAGACGCTTGAGGACATCGAGGCAAAGATACTCAAGGTATATGGTATTGATGTGAGTGGGATGGAGAATGCGAAGATCATTGATGTTGTGATTATGCTTGTTGATGAGGAGAAGAAGCAGTGAAGTACTGGTACAGGCTTACCACTCACGCTTGTCCTATATGTGGGAGTGAGCATAGGTATAGAGAGCGCATGTACACACCTAAGCCAGAAGATGCAGCAGAGCGGTATCAGTACATTGAGATTTATGATTGGTGCAGTGGATAATTCCCCTGCCC
>SDBT01008528.1_pt1 | contig 16732 bp, 12 predicted proteins | sample 2277101 | NCBI WGS metagenome assembly SDBT01 (sample SAMN10404973, study PRJNA504765) | marine sediment metagenome | isolation source: marine sediment core GS10_PC15, 103 cmbsf | place: Arctic Ocean: Southern Knipovich Ridge | collected 2010
TAAGATCACTGGCAGAACAGAAGGACAAACAGCCCCCACAGCGCCCGCAGATTCCCCGGGATTGAACCTCCGCAATCAGATCATTAAAACTCTTCGTCCCATCTCCGTATCTCACCGGCGACTCTCCTGAGAAGATTTATTGAATCGTGTTTTTATTTCCTCCATTACCTGTTTTTTCCCTTCAATAGTGCCTTTTATCATATCAAGCCTGACCATCTGCGCCAATCTATCGCAATCGTCACTGTTCTTCAACATATCCGGTGGTGCGTATGAATATTTTATCGCGAGGTACCTGAGCACTCTCATAATATCCGTAAAGTTCACCTGTTGAGGACAACGTGAGTAGCATCGGTAGCACATAACACAAAACCAGATTAATGGAGTATTTAAAACCTCCTCCCGTAATCCCAGTACTACCTTTCTTATTATTGATCTGGAATTATATTCCTCATTGATGTTAGTAACAGGGCACCCTGCGGCGCACGTACCGCAAGCAAAACATTTTCTGATATTTTCTCCGCCCGGAAGCGAAGCTACTTCATCACAAAACCCCGGGTCTGTGTCCTCAATAAGTATTATATCCGTTTTTTCCGTGTCAGCCATGGCCCTGCTCCATTTTAAATTGTTTGCCGGTGCTGATTACAGCTTACCACATACATACCGGCCTATTCAGCAGCCCTCAGTTCTCAGCTTCAGCCTGCAGCTCGTCCTCCTTGAACACCGATACAGGCGGCTCCTCTGTTACATCTCTCCCGGGCGTGTATTCGAACATTTCCTGAAGACCTCTACCGATCAGCCCGAAAAGACTCGACACAGGGAGCTGGTTCGGGCATGCACTGTCGCACATACCGCAGCCCACGCAGGAAGTGCCCATGTGGCTCATCCGTGTCAGATGAAAGATCAAAGTGTCACCCGGCATACGGGTTGCACCCTTTCGTGCGGCCAGATTTATTGTCTGAGTAGCCCTGGGTTCAAAAACCGAAGATTCAAAAACACATTCCCTGCAATAGCAGATCGGGCACACATTCATGCAGTTATGACAGCGTATACAGGTTGAGAGAACCTGCATCAGATCATCAAGGCTGCCTGTCTTTTTCTCCAGATCGGCAAAAACCCTGCCCCGCTCTTTTTTCCTGATATCGATGACTTTCCGTATCACATTCTCCCTGTTCTCCGTGTTCCCGCCACCAAGATCCATTGATAGCTTTTCCCTGAACTCATTTTCAAATTTATCGTTCACAGCCACGTTGATCTCTTTTGACGGATCAAACCCGTAAAAACCGAGCTCAATATCCGCGTTCATAGGTACAGGATATTCACATATCCGGCAGCTTTCCCGTAATCCTGACCCTTCATCTGTTTTTACTTCTCCGTCCTTGAAGCAGCTGAATAAATCCCCGTTAGAGTCGCCGGTAAATTTACCCGACGAGGCGCCGGATCCTTCCAGGGCCATTGCAGCGTAATCGCTGACCTTATAGGTTCCCGGGCAATCCACACCGATTGTAACCACATTATCCAGATTGACCTGCAGGAATTTCACAAGCTCAACGGCAGCTCTTAACTCGCAGGGTTTCAGAACGACCCCTACACGCTTGTCGAGGCTGCCCCTATTAAGCTCGGTTAGGATCCGGGCGGTCTGCACCGCCATTGTCGGCGCCACCGGGTTTGTCCCTTCAAGCATCGATTTGTCTTTGACCAGAGCCTGCACAAAACCGTCCCCCCCGGAAAGCATTTTTGGTACAAGCAGCGCGTCTACAAAACCGTTATCTAAAAGCCTGCCTAAAAAATCACGCAAACTCCCAAGGCTGTCTTTATTCTTCACCTTCAATATTGTGTTTTTCATTACACGCACTCCGTCTACACAGACCATGATTTTGCCAGCGGGTTGGGTCCTTTCTTTTTGAGCTCTTCAACCATTTTAGTGACCGTGTCCGCGAATAACTTTCCTTCAGATGCGCTGATCCATTTCAACCAGACCCTGTCCTCATCATAACCCAGCTGTTTTAAAATATTTTTTATTATCGAGACCCTTCTGCGTGCCTTGAAATTACCGGTCTGATAGTGGCAGTCTCCGGGATGACATCCGCCGATCAGCACTCCGTCCGCTCCCTCAATCAGGGCTTTCAAAATATATATCGTATCCACTGCCCCCGAGCACATCAGCCTGATGTTTCTTATATTTGGAGGGTACTGAAGCCGGCTTGTGCCTGCCAGGTCAGCTCCTGTGTAAGAACACCAGTTGCAGAGAAATGCCACTATTTTCGGCTCGAACTCATCCATAAAACTGCTCCTCGTTTTGTTGTCAACTACCTATCAACCCATAACCTCGTTTAATACTTCAAACATTGTGGATCTCTCAAAACCGTACTGCTGTGACGCTCCATTCGGGCAGGAAACCACGCACGTGCCGCACCCATGACAGATATCCGGTAAAACAGCGGCTTTCAAGGACACATCATCAAGGATCCGTGCGTCATAAGGACAGGCAGTTACACAAAGACCACACCCTGAACAGCGGCGTTCATTCACGTACGCCTGATGCTCCGGGTATTCCGCATACCCGGCATAAAGAAGAGCGGAGACACGCGCTGCAGCCGCTTTTCCCTGAGATATTACATCTTCAATAAGATTTGGTGAATGACACAGCCCGGCAAAATATTTACCGCGGTCTATCGAATCCAGCGGGGCCGATTTGGAATTAACACCGTTGAAAAACCCGTCCTCGTTAATACTCAGTTTTGCTACCTCCGCAAGCCTTCCGTTGTCCTCATCCGGGACGATCCCGCTGCTCAGGACCAGGAGATCCGCTTCAAGAGTAACATTCTCTCCGGCCACTTTATCCGCGCATGAGACCCTGACAACACCGTTCTCAACCGACACCAACGGTTTTTCATCACGTTCATAATTGATGAATATCACACCCTTATTTCTGGCATCATAATAATACTTTTCAAAAAAACCGTAGGTCCTGATGTCCCTGTAAAGCACAAATACCTCGGCATCAGGATTCAACTCCTTGATTTTTATAGAATTCTTTACGGCGTTAACGCAGCAGACACGGCTGCAGTAGGGGTGTTTCTCATCCCGTGACCCGACACATTGTATCATGACGATCGTGCCAGCTTTTAAGGCCCTTTTATCCTTATTAAAAATCATTTGTTCAAAAAAATTCTGTGTTATTATATTTTCGTTTTTTCCGTACTGATAATCGTCGGGTACGGCTTCACTCCCCCCTGTCGCGAAAATAACCGCTCCGTGTTCTATCTCTTTGCTGTCACCGTCGCCGGACGATACCTTTGATCTAAACCTGCCCCATGTCCCTTCCATGGCAGTGAGCCGGGTATTTTTCAGCACTTCTATCGAGGGGCTGAACTCTACTTCGTTGACCATTTTTTTAACCAGGGCTTGCACATCGGAACCCCTTGCTGTGTACTGATACGTAATATCTCTCCTGCCAAGGTTTTCATCCATTTCGACAAGAGTTACACCCATTCCCTGGCCGGCAAGGCTCAAGCAGCTCGTGAGGCCCGCGACCCCTCCGCCGATCACAAGGACCCTGGAGTCAAGTTTCCTTCTGTCCTCTTTTCCGTGAGCAGCCTGTTTTGCCCTGCTCAAGCCGGCACGTATCATGCTCTTTGCCTTGCTCACAGCTGCTTTTGAGCCCGCGTCATGAACATCTGCGCACTGCTCACCGATCCCGGCGCAGTAAATCAGGCATGTGCCGTTTGAAACCGCTTCACAACGGTTTTTTAAAATTCTTTTAAGAGCCACACATCTGTAACCGGCGACCAGGACCCTGTCCAATTTTATTTCGGATATTTGACTTATTATCCTGCCAGCACCAGATTCCAGGGATGTTACATCGATCCTGTGGACAGATGTCACATCCCTGTCCTCGGCTAGGTCCCCCGTAATTTCATCGATATCCATTTTTTCAGCAAGCGTGTTTTTTTTGTCGCAGATAAACACTCCTATCCGAAAAGCTTTATCATTAAGGGCTACATCTGTGGTTTCAGAAACCGGGTTACTTTCAGCACCTCTATCGAGCTCGATCCTTCCCAAAAACTGCGAAACGTCCGCGGCCACACCCGAAGCTTCAACGACCGTTTCCGGAATGTCCATCGGTTTACTGAAAGCTCCGGCGACAAATATCCCGGGAACATTCGTCCGGGTTGGGCTGAACTCTTCGGTCCCGCAAAAATTATATTCATTTAATTCAACATTCAGCTTGAGAGCAGTGTCTTTTATACCCTGCGGAGGGGTAAAGCCGGTCGAGAGCACCACCATATTAAAAGTTTCTTCATTAAGATTCCCTGACTCATCGGCGTAAGTTATTTTCAGATCTTTGGTGCGCTGCATCTCACGTACGCAGGACACGGAGCTCCTCATATACCTTATTCCGTACTCATTTTTCGCCCTTTCATAGTACCTCTCGTAGTCTTTCCCCATAGTACGGACATCCATGTAAAATATCGAGATGTCAAGATCACTGTTCCTGTCCTTTGAAATCATGGCCTGTTTAGTAGCGTACATACAGCAAATGCTCGAACAGTATCCCTGCCCGCATGACACGTCACGTGAACCGACACACTGTATCATGGCAACCCTTTTCGGTATCTTACCGTCGGAGAAACGTTTCGGAAGTCCTCCCGTTGAAGCCGAAAAACTCAGCATCCGCTCATACTGAACACTGGAGACCACGTTTTTATACCTGCCCATTCCAAACTCGCCTCTGCGTTCAGCCTGAAACGGCTCAAACCCGAAGCCGAGGACAATGGCGCCTGCATTCAGCTTTTTTTCCTTCTCAATGTCATCCAGGTATATAGCATCGGGCTTACAGACCTTAAGGCACTCGCCGCACTTTGTGCACACACTATCGTCGATTGTATAGGAACGCGGTATCGCCTGGGGAAAGGGCATGTAAGCAGCTTTACGCTTCTCGATACCGCCTCCAAGTTCCATTTGAGTTTCAACCGGGCACACTTCGGCACATTTTCCACACAGGGTACATTTGTCGGCAACAATGTACTTCGGCTTCTGAATATAGGAAACTTTGAAATTTCCGGCACTGCCTTTCAAATTTTTGATCTCGCAGCTGGTTAGAAGCTCGATGTTCTCGTGATAATCGCTCTCATATATTGGGCAGTATGCAGGGGGCTTCGGGCTCAGGAAACAGACGCCGCAGGAATTTGTGGGGAAGGTACGGTCTAAAAGCGGAAAAAACCCGCCTATGGCCGGCGCATTATCGAGCACGGATACACGATGGTTTTTCTCGGCAAGCAAAAGGGCTGACTGCATCCCGGCTATCCCGGCTCCTATTACCAGTACATTTTTTGTTTTGACTTCAGTCATAATATCATCTTTTTAAATAAGATCCAAAGATCCCAGTACAGGGATAGGGTCGATCACATGCTTGGACCACCATTTGTTCCTACCGGGCAGGTCCATGGCCGCACCCATCATTTCGGTCATGTACAACACCGGTATACCTTTATGAGCCCGGCGCGACTGCCTCATGTCAAGGTTTATCTGGCACAGCCCGCATCCTGTCATCAGCACGTCAGCCCCGGCCTCTAAAGCCATGCCCGTGATCCTATCAGTTATTTCCTTTGCCATGCGGCCGTGAGTCATACCGAGATCCGCCCCGCAGCAGTCAGTTTTGTATGACCAATCCAGCGGTTCCGCACCCAAAGCCTCAACTATATTGTCAAGAAACACCGGATTTTCATAATCACCCATTTTGACGATTTCCGGAGCCCGCACCAGGAGGCACCCGTAGTAGGATACTACCTTGAGCCCTGAAAGCGGTCTTTTAACAAGGCTTTTGAGTTTTTCAAGGCCAATGTGATCGAGGATAACCTGATGGGTCGTTTTTACAACCAGGTCTTCGCTGTATTTAAACCCTATGGTGTTCTCCAGAGTTTCTTTCATTCCGGATCCATTTGAAAGCGCATGCTGCGCACGTTTTATTGAGTTGAAGCAGGCCGGGCACGGGACTGTGAGAGGCAACCCGCTCTCCTGCGCTTTCGCAACGTTTCTCGCTGGCAGAACAAGCCCAAGCAGCCTGCTCAGACTGTGCGCCGCAGCACCTCCGCAGCAGTTCCAGCCGTTGATCTCGACAAGTTTGATACCCAGTTTTTTAAAAACCTTTGTCAAAGAAAGTGTGTATTCAAGCCCTGTAGAGTGCGAGGTGCAGCCCGGGTAGTACCCCAGCTCCAGGACATGCTCCCCGGTTTTTGACTCCCCTGCTCTGTTTTGCGTTTTATTGACAACCGAGCCCATCTGATACCCTTTTTTAAAAAATCGCGCATCTATCTTTTAATTCACTTTTTACTTTCTTCCGGCGGCAAACCGGTATCATAAACATTATCAAAAATTCGCCTGTACCCTTTTCCTCCCTTGATCCACTTTGGCAAAATCGGCAGCTTCCTTTTGGCGAAAAGTGTCAAGCCTGAAGGTATATTTGAAAAAAGATCAAAACTTCTGAGGATGTAGGTAATGAAAAAAGTGACCTCGTGCAGCCTGCCCCATCTCCTGATCGACCCCACAAACTCCTCATGGAGAAGAACAACCCGCTTTTCCGCTTCGTATGACAGGCCAGCTTCGCGGGACATTTCACGGAGTGTGTCCATGACCTCGCTCATGTCTACTTCATTCGGGCAACGTACACCGCATGTCATGCAGGAAACACATAGCCAGATAGCGTGGGAGCTTAGTACCCTTTTACGCTCTCCGTACTGTACCATTCTTATCAGGCTGTTTGGCTTGTGGTCCATGTAACGGGACATAGGACACCCGGCGAAACACTTCATGCACTGGTAGCACACACTTATGTTCTGCCCGCTTCGCTCAATAACTTCCTTACTGAAATTTTTATCTTTTACCATGCTGCGTTCACTCCATAGACGCTCCGATCATGTCCACTATCTGTCTTGTCTTGAAACCAAGCTGCTGAACTGCCCCTGAGGGACAGGCGCTTGCGCATGCCCCGCAGCTTTTACACAGAGCTTTATTTATGTGCGAGAACCTTTTGCCCCGTACCGTGACAATCTCCAGGGCTGAGTAATTACATATTGAAACACATATCCCGCAGGCCGCGCAAACTTCTTCATCCACCGATGACACTACAGCTTCAGGTGTGTAATCAGGTTTGGAAATAATAGTCACGGCTCTGCTCGCCGCGGCCTGTGCCTGTAATATGGTTTCATCGATGTTCTTGGGTGAATGAGCCAGGCCCGCGAGAAAAACACCGCTTACCGAAAAATCGACGGGGCGGAGTTTCATGTGAGCTTCAAGGAAAAATTTCTCTTTTGTAAGGGGGAGCTTCAACATTTTGGCAACATCTTCAGTGTCGCTGCGCGGTACAAGGGCCGGCGCCAGTACAAGCAGGTCTGCCGGGATCCGAAGTTTCCTTCCAAGAACCGGGTCCCCTGTTTCAACCATCAATTTATCGCCATCTGATGTTGCAACGGGTTTATGATCAAGGTCATACCTGATAAATTTTACGCCTTTACGCCGCGCTTCGGTGTAATAACTTTCCCTTAACCCGTAACTCATGATCTCCCTGTACAGCACATACACTTCCGTATCCGGATTTTTTTCTTTTATCTTAAGCGCGTTCTTTATGGCCTGCGAGCAGCAGATACGGCTGCAGTACATCCGGTCTCCCTCCCGGGACCCGACACACTGTATCATCACCACTCTCTTCGCGTTGAAACCTCCCTCATCAAGAACCTCTTCAAGATCGAGCTGCGTTATTACCCTTTCATCCTTCCCGTACATGTACTCCTCGGGAACATGGAGCGTTGCTCCTGTTGCCACAATTACAGCGCCATGCTCGATATCCATTACACTGCCATTTCTGCTGAGCTTTGTTTTAAAATTTCCGATAAAACCGTCCACAGACTCTAGCTTCGTACCTGTCCAGACATTAATATTTCGATGATCATTTACATTTTCTATTATCTTTCTGAGCTCGTCCTGAGGGTTTCGACCGTTCCCGATAAGGTAGCGCACGCTCCTTAAATTACCGCCGAGCTCATTTTCTTTTTCAACCAGATTCACCTCAAATCCCTGTTCAGCAAGGTTGATCGCTGCAGTCATTCCTGCCAGTCCCCCGCCTATTACAAGCACTCCGCTCAAAACAGGGATCGACAGACTGTAAAGCGGTTCCAGAAGACTGGCTTTTGCCACAGCCATACGCAACAGGTCTTTCGCCTTGCGCGTTGCCCCTTCCGGGTCAAACATGTGCACCCAGGAGCACTGGTCGCGTATATTTGTCATCTCAAACAAATAGGGATTGAGGCCTGCTTCCCGAACGGTGTTCCTGAACAACGGCTCATGGGTCCTGGGAGTGCAGGAAGCAACAATGACTCTGTTCAAGCCGTATTCTTCTATTAATTCCTTAATACGGTCCTGGGTGTCATTGGAGCAGGTGTAAAGGTTATCGGCAGCATAAACCACACCCGGTATCGTCTTTACATATTCCAAAAGCTCCGGGATGTTTACAACACCTGCTATATTCCGCCCGCAGTGGCAGATAAAAACACCTGCCCTGGGAGGCTGACCTGTAACATCCTTTTCAGGCGGAAACTCCTTTGGGGTTATGAGGGTTCCGCTCACATCCGCAAGCAGGGCCCTTGCCTGAGACGCAGCACTGCTTGCCTGCATGACTGTTTCAGGTATATCTTTCGGCTCGGTAAAAGGCCCGCAGACAAAAACACCCTCCCTGCTTGACTGTGCAGGATTGAAGGCATCGGTCTCGCAAAAACCGTGCTCATTGAGCCGGATCCCGAGCTTTTTACACATGCCGCGCAGCTCATCCGGTACCTCCATACCCATGGAAAGTACTACCATGTCATAATCTTCTGCAAGGAGTTTCCCATTTTCATCGATGTAATGGATCATTAGCCTGTTGTCTTCGATTTCTTCGATTGCAGACGGTCTGCATCTTATATATTTAACACCGAGTGCTTTTGCCCTCTCATAGTATTCCTCAAATCCCTTTCCAAAAGCGCGGATATCCATATAATATATATGACAGTCAAGCTCTTCTTCCGAGTGTTCTTTTGCTATAATGGACTCTTTAGTCGCGTACATACAGCAGACGGCTGAGCAGTAGTTCCTTGTCCTGTCCCGCGACGCAACGCACTGAATAAAAGCAATTTTCTCGGGGTGACGTTTGTCCGAGGGCCTGAGTACACTCCCGCTGAATGGGCCCGTTGAGCTCAATATCCTCTCAAATTCAAGGGCAGTAACAACATTCGGGGAATTCCAGTACCCGTACTCGAGCTTGGTGTTCCCGGACAACAGCTCAAACCCGGGAGAGAGGACCACAGCGCCAACATTCAGATCTACATATGATTCGGACGGCATCTCGTGGTCAACAGCCCCTACTTCACAGTTCTCCTCGCATATAAGACATTCGGAGCAGATCCCGCATCCCAGACACCGCGCAGCCTCGGCAAGAGCCTGCTCTTCGGTGTACCCGAGCTGTACTTCAGAGAAGCCTTTCCTGACATCGTCCGGGGCTATCGGGGCATTATTCCTTTTTCCGCTGCTCTTTTTCCGCATTCTTATCTCTTCGGGGGTGAGCTCAACAAAAGCATGAGGTTTTTGTTTGGGCTCCGGCGCCAGACCTTTGAGATAACGGTCAATAGACCTGGCCGCAGTGTGTCCTGCCGCGATCGCGTCGATTATATAGGACGGCCCTGTTACAACATCGCCCCCGGCAAACACTCCTTCCATGGAAGACGCCATGGTCCCGGGGTCCACTTTGACCGTCCCCCGCCCGGTCAGCTCGATACCGTCGCCGGAAAAGGAATGGTCAGGCTCCTGGCCTATCGCGGTTATCAATGTGTCTGCCGGGACTTTGAAATTTGAACCTTTGATCGGAACAGGGCGTCTCCTGCCGCTTGCGTCCACATCACCCAGCTCCATTTTTACACATTCAACTGAGACCAGTGTACCATTCTTGTCAATACACTCGATCGGTGCTGTCAGATATTCTATTTTGATTCCCTCGTGAAGAGCCTCATCGATCTCTTCCTCCTCTGCAGGCATTTCGGCCCTTGTCCTACGGTAGAGGATCGTAACATTTTTACCGAGTCTTGCGGCAACCCTTGCGGCATCAATGGCCGTGTTGCCGCCGCCTATAACGGCAACATTCTGCCCTATTTCCACTTTATCACCGAGGTTTACCCTCCTGAGAAAATCAATACCGTCGATAACCCCGGATGTTTCTTCACCCGGAACATTTAATTTATACCCTCTGTGGGTCCCTGTTGCGACAAACACTGCGTCATGGCCGTCATCGAGAAGGGCCTTTATACTATCGATCCGCTTGCCGGTTTTTAATTCAATACCGCCGGCCAGGATGTTCTTAATATCCCACTCAAGTCTTTCTCTGGGAAGCCTGTACTCGGGTATACCCACCCTCATCATACCGCCTGCAACCGGAAGTGCCTCGTAAACCGTTACTTTGTGGCCCATCATCCGCAGATCGCCCGCGGCAGTCAACCCTGCAGGGCCTGAGCCTATTACAGCGACATATTTTGGCGGTCCGCCGTCATCACCGTGCGGACTGCCTGTTTCCCTCCCCGGGCCAGGTGCTCCTGTATCGCTCATATTTTCAAAAGCCCAGTCAGCGACAAATCTTTTTAATGCCATTATTGACACCGGGTCATCCACCTGCTTTCTTGTGCACTCGTCCTCACAGCGGTGGACGCAGACCCTTCCGCAGACTGAAGGGAAGGGGTTGTCCTTTCGAATGACCTTGAACGCGTCCTCATAACGTTTTTCATTTATCAGGGCGACATAACCCTGAGCTCTTTGCCCCGCAGGGCAGTTAAAGCTGCACGGGGCCCTGCCTGTTTTTTCGATCGCGAAATAGTTTGGGATAGCCTGCGGGTACCTTCTGTAAACAGCCTTTGTGGTATTGAGGAATGCATTGTAACTTGAAGGGATCTCGACCGGACATTTTTCCGCGCATTCTCCGCACCCGGTACATTTAGCTTCATCGATGTAACGGGCTTTTTTCCTGAGCCTGACATTGAAATTCCCCGGCACACCTTCAATATCCTCTATTTCTGCCAGAGTTATGATTTCAATGTCTTTATGCCGACCAATCTCGACAAGACGGGGAGCCATTGTGCACATCGCGCAGTCGTTTGTGGGGAAAGTTTTGTCCAGCTGTGACATCACCCCGCCGATACACGCTTTGTTATCGGTCAAATAAACTTTTATTCCGGATTCCGCCAGATCAAGTGCTGCCTGCATACCGCCGATACCAGCGCCCGCGACAAGCACAGAACCCACTTTGTTTTCGCTGTCAGCACCCATAACAGATCTCTCAGAAAAAGCCTGTTTTTATAAAAAATCCATCTATTACATTATTTTAATACTGAACAATTTATTGTCAAGAAATAAACAATCTTTTGTTAAAAAAAAAGAAAAACTTGTTAAAAATAAACAATTTCTTGACATAATATTTTGTTTTGTTTAATATTTTACCATTGAATTTGATGCTTTTTTTTGCATTACTCAATCAAAAAATAAAAATCATGAACGAACTGAGACACTTTATACACGAAAAGGAGTTCGATCGCAGAATAAACTGGCTTATCAAACTGAGATGGCTGGCAGCCCTGTGCCTATTTGTGGTTATAACAGGGACCAAATACATACTGAAAATAGACATTCACATTTTCCAGCTCTACCTCGGAAATGCCGTACTGTTTATCTATAACATAATATTTTTTTATTACTACAGGTACCTTGATAAAAAAAGAAACTCCCCAAAATGGCTCAATAAGGCCAATTTTTTCGCGAACATCCAAAGTTCACTGGACCTCACACTACTCACTTTTCTTATACACTTTTCAGGGGGTATAGAAAATCCATTTATCTTTTTCTTCATCTTCCACATGGTGATCGCAAGTATTCTTTTAACCAACAAAGCCGCTTATCTCCAGGCCACATACACAACGATCATCTTCGGGATTGTAATGGGCGGGGAGAGCGTTAATTTCCTCCCGCACCATCATCTCTCCGGATTTTCAACAGGAAATCCCTGTGATCTAAACTTCGCATTTTTTCTTGGCAGATATATTGCTTTTTTTTCCACATTATACATAACCGTATACATGAGCACCACAATTATCAACGTTTTAAGGGAACGCGAAACAGACCTGAAAGAGGCCAATGAGCAGCTGGAGGAAAAAGACAGGGTGAAATCACAGTATGTAATGAGAGTGACCCATGATCTAAAAAGTTCTCTTACTGCAATTCAAACCTGTCTAAAAGTTGTGCTTGTCGGGATCACCGGTGAGATATCTGAAAAATCGAGGGATATGATTAGCCGGGCAGAACAGAGAAGCCTGAGCCTGTATCAATTTGTTGAGGACCTCCTTGATCTTTCGATAATAAGGGCTGCGAAAGAAATAGAAAAAAAGAAAATAAATATGTCGCAAACTATACATAAAGTGGTAGGACAGCTGAACCCTCAAGCCAATAAAGCCGGGCTCAAACTGATCGTGGATACACATGGAGGGGCTACAGAAATCAATGGAAATCAAAAAATTCTCGAGAGTATGCTTATAAACCTGATAATGAATTCTATAAAATACACTCCGGAAGGGGGAAAGATCATAATCAGGACCGGAACCACAAGAGGTTCCCCTCTTTTACGGATCGCAATCGCCGATACCGGTATCGGTATTCCAGAAAAAGATCTTCCTCATATCTTTGAAGATTTTTACAGGTCTGAAAACGTGGAGCAGCTAGAAAAAGATGGAAGCGGTCTTGGTTTATCAATGGTAAAGCAGATTGTCGACGTGCACGGCGGGACAATCGATGTTAAAAGTGAGGTTGGAAAGGGAAGCATTTTTATGCTGACATTTCCGTTCTACAGCTGACAGAGCAGGGTTAAATCCTGTTTTGTGGAGGACCATTAAAAAGACGGAGGGAAAATATATGGGTACAAAATCGCAGATACTCATTATTGAAGATGACGTGGATACTTGTGAGGCAATGAAATTAACTCTGCAATCTCAGGACTACACAGTTTTTACATCGGACAACCCTAAAGACGGTATTGAAATAGCCAGGAAAGAAAAACCGGATTTGATAATTCTTGACGTGATGTTTGGAAGAACGGAACAGTCGATAGGTTTTGATTACGCGATCGAAATGAAGAAGGACAAAACGCTGGCAAAGATTCCTATTTTAATGATCACAGCCGTTAATATCAGGTACCCAAACTTCGGTTTTTCACCCCAGGCCGATGGTGATTACCTCCCGGTTGATGAGTTCGTAAACAAACCGGCCGACCCGGATGACCTTATTTCGAAAGTAAAAAACCTGCTGAAACAAAAAATCAGCAAATGGGAAAACTGGATAGATCAGATCGAGTGAGGAATTCTTTTTATCCTCCACGATTTCATATTAAGTCAAATACGTTATGTGGTGTAATTAAAAATAAATTGAGGATAGCTGTTATCTAATCATCATCGGGGGAGGATCATGGGGAAAATTAAAGAAAAAAACAAGCCGTTGTTTAATTTCAAGAGCAACCGCGCCCGGACCGCGTGGCAGATCATCGGGACAATAATCGTTATAGCAATAATTGCGGTAATAGTAATTGTGCTGCTGATAGCTGCCGGGATCAAGGGGTGGGAGTACTCAAACAGCAATGCTTTTTGCGCGAATATGTGTCACAATGTTCACCCGGAGGAACCGGTTGCTTTACAAACCTCTAAACATGCCAGTGTAAAATGCGTCGAGTGTCACATGGGGCGTGTCGGCACGATCACCGCGATGTTTAAAAAAGCCGGGCACTTCAAGCATCTTTTTCCGGTTATCGGCCAATCCTACGGCAGGCCGGTATTTTCAGAGTCCCTGACCTCTTCCAGCAACAGCTGCGAGGGGTGCCATTATTCGTTATCAGCTCACAGCGATACCCTCAAGGAGATCAGGAATTACCTGCCGGATGAAGGTAATACTGAAAAACGGACCTATATTGTCCTGGGGGCAGGCGGTGGAGATCCGGGTATGGGGTTGAATGACGGAAGTCACTGGCATGTAGTAAACAAGGTGGAGTATGCTGCTGCCGGCGAGGAGAGGCAGGAGATACTGTGGGTCAAGGTAACCGGAGCTGACGGCAGTGTTAAGAAATATGTCTCTGAAGGGGCACTGGCGTCCGTAGAAGGCAGTGAACACGGTGAAGAACACGCCGAAGCGCATGTCAAAACTATGGATTGTATAGACTGCCACAACAGAATGGGCCACCCGTTCACGACACCGGAAAAAGCGATAGACGGAGCTCTGGCCGACGGCCGTTTGAGCCGTGAGCTCCCCTATATAAAGAAAGAACTGACAGTTCTGTTCACGGCAGAGTACGACAGCCAGGAGGAAGCGCTGTCGGCTCTCGATGGTTTTGAACAGCAGTACAGGAACAGGTACCCGGAAGTTGATATCATGTTGGGTGATGAGCTCGGGGAAGCAATTGAGGCCTCTAAGGAGCTTGTTGCCCGGCTGATTTTTAAAAGACCCGGTGTTACCTGGGACCAGTTTCCGGACAACAGCGGTCACAGTACGTTTCCGGGGTGTTTCAGGTGCCACGACGGAAAACATGCAAGCGAAGAAGGAGGCGTGATCCCGCTGCGGTGCAACCTCTGCCACAGCTTGCCTGTATCGACTGTCGGTGAAGATGGAGCTCCGCTGATCAGGATTGCATCTGTGGAGGAGCCGCCCTCTCACCTGGAAACGGGTTTTATTTTCAATCACCAGGTTCTTGCCGATGATTGGTGCGGGTCGTGTCACGGGGAAATAAATTACGGGAACGATGATTCCGGTTTCTGCTCCTCTTCCGCCTGTCACAGCAGGGACTGGGAGCCGTTCAGCACGCTCGAAAACCAGGCTCACGTTTTTCCTCTGAAGGACAACCATGAAGGGCCGGCCTGTTATGAATGCCACAGGGGGGAGGTGAAACCATCAGCGGATTGCACGGGCTGTCACACGCCTCCAAGGGCTCATTTCACGGCGTCGTGCAACGAATGCCACACCCCGGAAGGCTTTAAAATTTCAGCCGCAGGCCTGGTAGCTGAAGCCGATAAGATTAGCCATTCTCTTGATGGAATGGATGACTGCCTGATGTGTCACGATACAAAAGAGGGCTTTATGCCGGCACCTCAGGGGCACAGGATCTACAGTAAAGGGCAGTGCGTCCTGTGCCATAAAACCGCGGCAGGCGTGTGAGAGACGGGTCAGTCGCCGAAGATATGAATAGCGGTTTTTCGCAGGCTGACTCTTATTTTTCTTCCGTCGTACAGGTTCAATTTAAGATACTGGTATGATGGAACTTTTTTCAACAGCTGCCCGATCTTTTTATTTTTTAGTTCAGCGACGTTACCCGATTCTTTTATAATTTTCGTTCTTATCCTGCTCAGCTTCTCAAGCCCGATGGTCAGCTCCGTTGAAACCAGTGTCACACTGGCACCGTAATCTATGAGGGTCCTTCCTTTTCTTTCAGCGACAGTCCTTCCGCCAACAACAAGGCATCCCCTGTCCTTTATCTTTGAAAATACAGGATATAGTGCCATAGTTTAAAATTTATGAAGTGTCGGAAAAATCAGATTAACAAAAATAAAAGAGAATATCATCACGACAAAACCTATGACAGACAGGAACCCCAACTTTTTACCGCTCCATTTAAAAATCACCCGGCCGCCTATGCTTACGAGATATATGAGCCACAGCACCCATGAAAGAAAGAGTTTCGGGTCAAAAATTGAAACTTCGCCCCAGAACCTGCGCGCCTGGATCACACCGCAGACTATCCCTATCGTTAGAAAAATAAATCCCGTAACAAAACCGCGTATGTTCATCCTGTCCAGCATCTCAAGTGGCGGAAGCCTGTCGTATATAAACCTGGGTTTTATCTCCTTGAGCTCACGGAAAAGGCTCAAATACATAACACCTATAACCATTGAAAACACGAATGCCGAATACCCGATCATCGCTGTGATCGCGTGGATCCCGAACAGCGGTGTTTTGAAAATACTATCCTCGATCTCCACTACAGTAATTCCGAAAGTCGCGACCAGCTGAAAAATAAAAATCAATGCAAAAATAAAACCCCCGAGATTCTTTACCCCTGTGCTGATTTCGATAAAAAAATACAGGCCCGTAAGCAGCAGCGCCAGAAGAGTCATTGCTTCAAAAACCGAAGTGATCGGTACTTTGTTCTCCGCATTACCGAAATATACCATGAAAAAAATGTGAAGCAGGAGATTAACGATTATAAAAATACGTCCAGCCAGGTTGAACTGCTTTTTGCTGGTGATAAAATAAACTGTGTACAAAGTACATATGATGAAATAGATTGATGTTAACGTTATGCTTAAATAAAGCAGTAAACCCGACATTCTTTTCTCCTGATCCGTCTTTCAAAGCGAAGGTATAAATGGTACAACTGCTCTCGATATTAAAAACATATATTTAACAAAAATAAAGACTATGATCTGCAAGGTCAAGAAATCGTGTTCGAAACCGAGCTTATCAATAGATCAGCCACTTTAATTCAAAGTATCATCTGTCATGATCCTATTAAGTAAACCACCACCTGCAGAGCAGGTGGCTTTAACGGCTCAGCCTCTAAAAGAGGCCAAAATCTTTCTGCTCTTTCTCCTCTTGTCTTTCACTTTGTTCTTGATATTTCACATATCTTCTGATC
>SDBT01008529.1_pt1 | contig 16731 bp, 23 predicted proteins | sample 2277101 | NCBI WGS metagenome assembly SDBT01 (sample SAMN10404973, study PRJNA504765) | marine sediment metagenome | isolation source: marine sediment core GS10_PC15, 103 cmbsf | place: Arctic Ocean: Southern Knipovich Ridge | collected 2010
TCGAGTGGCGACTGGAAATTGGTTTGATGCTCCCGAATAAGCGAAATTGTTTGCAGCAGTTGTCTCCTCTGCCGTTGTGTTTGCCTGAAAATGCACCCAAGTCCTGAAAAACTCCTCACCGTCCCTGTTGTCATTGATAACTAGATTGGAGTCAAAACATCCAGCACCGCTGCCAGTGTAGACTCTGGGACTCCCAGCAGGATTAGTGGATGTCACGCCTCCTGCGTCTGTGCCGCAGTTTTTCCATGCGATAATTTTGTTGTCAGTCCATGCGGAGTATTGTGTCGCATCTCCAAACTCTGCACCCATGTCTACTTGAGTCCAGTTTGTCGGAGGAGTGTCTGTGCCAGTGTCCGTAAGTTTGCGATAATGTTTGCCTTGATACTCGACCCGTGCCTGCGTGAGATATACGATGGCACTGTCCCAAAGTGGACGATATTGAAATTGTGCTATCCCTGAGAAATAAATTGAACGTCCCACTGGCAGTGAGCCTGCCTTGGCTGCTCCCCATGCTGCGACGATTGTGCCAGTGGCCGCAGCGATGCCTCCCTCCTGCTCTCCCACGTTGATGGAGTCAGTCTGCTTAATCGTGACATGGTTTGCATCGTCAGTCCTGTCACGGCTCCTGTCACCGCTTGGGAATAATCCGACCTCTATTGCATTGACTGCTGATGTTTCAACTGAGACTTCAAAGAAATCAAGGATGCCTCCCCTTGCTACTGAGCCGCCAAACTTGTCGGCCATGTCCATCCATCGGTTATAGACATAATCCTCATGCAGTCCGTACTCATAATGGTTGACTGTGAATTTTGGGAAATCGTTACCAACTCCCGTGGCTGGATTGTATCCAGTTGTGTGGCCTGTCAAGACTGGCTGCTCTGTGCCTCTGTTGTCATTGTAATTGACTCCGATTGCCTGAGCGACGTCAAAGCCGTTAGTGAACCAAAATGCACGGTTAAAGTGGATACTTTGAAGTGCATACTCTATGCCCAGCAAGTCAAGGGTCAGGTGTGTGCCCTCGGTCTTTATCTGGCTTGGTATGATGAGTGGCTTGAACTCAAAGAAATGGTCGTAAGTATTTCCGTCCAAGTCATCCAGTTTTATCCTAAATCTGTCATATTGGTCAATGACCGTCTTGTCTCCGTTGTCTGTGATAAAATTGCCAAAGTTACCGCTGAGAACTATTGTCGCCTGATTAACCTCTCCTGAGCCTTTGTCGGTGAACTGAGGTAGAGAGATGACATCGTCCACGATTTCGCTTGATGTGGCATAGGCATCTGATTGGTCATACCAAGTGACAGTCAGATTTTTAAAATTTCCTTGGTCTGCCATTAAGTTCCCAGTCCGCCAACTACGTCGCCAGAAAATCTGAGGATGATTACAACTCCAACTTTGCGTTTGTATTCTCCCTCTCTGATGAATCTAACACTGGCCAAAACGTATCCACGGGCACTAGGGTCGTCTGTTGGTGTGACGTTGAACTGAGGGAAATCTCCCATATCAAGTCCAAAGCGGCCTTTGGGTGCTGAAAAACTAGCACCGCCATGAATGAACTTGTCCTCTTGCATCCACGTCACGAGATTATCAATGTCTGCATTTGTGCTGGCCTTGTCAAAGAGTCCGACAATTTGGATGTCAAGGCCGTCGAGTCCCATGTCTTGAACCTCGTTAATCTGGCCAGCGACTCTGGGATTTTCTGGGACAGCGTTTCGATAATCAATTTCAGTTTTAAAGATAAATCCGTTTGCAGTTTCTAAAGTCGTCGGATTGAATGAAATGGTATTTGCGGCGTTTGCAGTTCCTTTGGCTCCTCCGCTAGCGACATCCGTTGCTCTCCAAATTGTAACATCCTCGCCAGCCATTTAATGAGTCCCGAACTGTCCAGTCCCTCTGTGTCCGCCTCTGACATTTCCCTCCGCATCAGTGGCAAAGCCATGTGCTGTGTAACTTGATGTCGTCGCTGACCTAATCATCATCCCAGTCCTCGAACCTGCAAGAGAGCCGTAGACCTCTGAGTGTGAGAACAGATTGCCATTGACCTGACCTTGGCCTCCCCGTAGTCCCTGCATTGTAGTGACTCTGATGTCAAGAAAACCCTGCCTTAATTGCTGCTGCTCTTTTCTAGTGATAAATCCCATTATCTCCTCTGCGGCTAGCCTCCTAAATCTCCTGTCAAGGGCACGGCCTGCCTTCATTGACTCGTCTAAGACCCACATGATAATCTCCCAGATTAATAATGCAAAGCCAACGAGGATGCCGCCTTTGACAAACTTGCTTACGACTCCTGCTGTCATGGCCATTAGCATAAATCTGAACGGGTTTGTTGCTACTGCCCTGACATTTCCAAACTGCTTGGATGAGAACTGCTGGACTTTGCCAACGTTGCCAGCAGTGAATCTCTCGACCTCCTCAACGGTGTCCTTGAGTTCTTTTTCTTCTTTGTGCTCTTTGGGAGATTTTGAGCCTGCTCCCTCTATGCGGCCAGATATCTCACTGAGTTTTTTGTCATCCTCCTCGGACAGTTCTAAATGAATTTTAATGTTAATCGATTCTTCTCTATCTGCCATTATCTCAACCTCGTATTTTCAAGAAATTCCGTAGTCTCTGCCTCAAGTTGTCTCAGGAATTTTGGCATACCTTGTCTGACTCCATTTTTGAAAACATGACGTGCAGTGATGCCTCTGACCCAGTGACCTCGTGAAAATCTGGCGACTCCTCCTTGTATCCATCGCAGTGCCTTTTTTGTCAAGGGTGCGATGAAGTGACGCTTTGTGCCCTCCTCGAACCAAAGGTCAAGAGGCTCGTCGTGCTCTCCCTTAAAGTCAACCCAGCAGATGAGTGTCATGCCGTCCATGTCAAAATGAAGTGCTTGAGCATATCGCTTGGGCATTTTTTGCTGCCTTGCCACATTTCTGATGCCCTCGCCGATTGTTCTGTCTGCGATGATTGGAGCCTGTTTTCTGATAAATTCCTTGGCTCTATGTGACACAGATTCCATCCGCAAAGCGGTGAGATGCAAGTGCTCCATTATGCAACCGCAACAGTGTCCCCTGTGATACGGACTCTGCCTCTCAATAATACAGCACCTTCAATGGTTTTTTCAATAGTATAATCGGGTAGAACTCCTGTGACAGTCGCAGTCTTTGTCGCACTGGCCTTGTCAGTGTAGACTATTGTGAATGAATTTGATGTCAAGTCTCCATCAGAGTCGGTCTCTGTCAAGGCTGCCAAGTCGTCAAGTTCTGGCGTAGTTGCTAAAATTGTAAAAGTGAAATAATGCTCTCCCTTGCCATAGTAGTAAATTACTCCTCCATCAGTTGTCGGCTCTCTGGCCTCTGGCCTGCCCATGTGCAGTTCGCACTCTTGGAGAAAAATGTATGTGTCTGCTCCCAGTTTGAGAGAAACTTTAGTCGCATTGATGAGTTCTGTTGCCACACCTTTATCAGCCATGTCAGTCCATTCTCCTCATTTTCTTAAAGTGTTATGCCACCAACCACGTTGTCGGCTTGATGATGTCTCCAACTAATCGCCATTTGACCAACTGCTCTACATCGCTGATTTTTTCAATACTGTTAATCCTGACTACTGTTGTGGCCGTTACCGCAGACGGTGTCGAACCCGTATCCTTGACAACGTGAATCAAGGCGACCTCTGCTGACTCACCGTTGGTCTGAGTCTTGTAGATGTTATCTAGTGAATCGATGTTTGCTGTGTTGAGGTCTGCCTCCTTTGCCCAGATTTCAAATGTGAATCTCCCAGAGAATGACCCACGGAAAAACAACGGGACGCCGATGCCATTTGTTGTGTCTACTGTCAGTTCGGGAATCTGTCGATATCCCTCCTGCATTGTGACATTATATGCCTCGGTGTAAGTATAATCAGAGCCTCGCTTTGTGTCGGCTGTTGTCCCAGAGTCGTCAACTGCTAGAATCATCTCATAGCCCTTGTACGATGTCGATTTCCGTGCGTCAAGAAATGAGAGTTGTAAATACAAAGTCCTTGCTAGTTCCATTTGCATCTCTCCCTGCTGGCCAGTGAGTAAATCATCATTTCCCCAGCGGCGACTTGATGTGAAATAGACACCGTTTGCTTGGGACGGGTCATAGACTGTCTTGACAATCCTCTCGACCTCCTCACACATATCCTCAATGTCCTCCTCTGCTTGGTCAAATAGTGACTCATCGCCTCCAATGAGACGGTATCTGCAAGTTATCTCAAAGTTGTCAACCTTTTCAAAAAACATGGGATGAGTGATAACATTTTCCCTCTCTGGCGTGTTTATCTTGCGTACTTCAACGGCCTTTGTGTATGTCGGTGTTATCTGTGGATGAGCGAAAAAATGGACAATCTCTGTCATGGATGCCGAGACAGTCTTGGATATTCTCTCTGTGCCAGTAAATCCCCAGCCAGTCTCAATCGAGTCTCTTAGAGTGTCTGCTCCAAAGTCTCCCATTAAGTCTCAGTTCCATCAATCTTGGATATTGTCTTTGTTATTGTAGCCGCTGTCGTGCCATCAACATTGGCTCTGTAATAATTAGCCTTGATGTATTCGACAATTTGCTTTTTGTATTCTTTAATTCCCTCCATGGGATGTCTAGCGTCAGTCCAATAAACATAGATTGCAGCAGCAAGTCCGTTGGCCAGACCGACGAGTTCAGCGTCAGGTGCAGCGATTGGAGTATTTGCGTGCAGATTGATTTGAGTATTAGCAAAGCCGTCAGCCTCTAAAATGTATGATGCTATCTTGGCGTCAGGTGATGTGACAGAGTCAGCGATATTGAGTCTCTCATGGACTTTGACAAGAGTTCCGTAGGCCATTAGAATCCCAGTGGTTTGCCTCCATTGTATAGAAAAGTTATTTCTGCATCTGATAAATTACGATTCCAAAAGCAGACTTGTTGCATCTGGCCAGTCCAAGGAGTTCCGCCATCCTCTTGGGCACCTATTGAGAACAAATGTGCATTTGTCAAGGCGTCTAAAACAGCAGTGCCAGAAATGGAATTATCTATAACACCGTCTGATACTATTGTTATACCTGATTCTAAAGCCGTGCCACGCCACATGGCTATCTGATGATGCCATTCACCGTCATCCCTGTCATTCTGAGAACTTTCTTGTTGTAAGGTGTTCCCCGAGTCCTCCATCAATTTTAAAAAAGGAGAGCCAGAACTAACGTAAGTAGCATAACCATTAGTTGCACCGCTAAGAGAATCGTTTTTTCCTGCAAGCCATTGAAAGACGCCAGTTGTCGTGGTTTTGAACCATACACTCATTGTCATTTTAGTTGTGGCAGTAATATCAAAATTTGCCTCGTTATCAGATTTGAGATAAGTCGCACCGTCAAAATCAAACGCTTGGACGCCTATTCCGTCATCACCTGCTAGACCTGTCGTGTATTGTTCTGTGCCCGTTACTGTCAATGTGTTTGGCGTTGTTGCGTCATCTGTTGTATTGCCGTTAAAGTCTGCCTTTAGCAATAATCCATTTCTAAGATTAAATCCAAGTCTCCTGCCAGATGCAGAATTGTAGAGAAATGCGACTTGGTCTGCTGAAAGTTCTGTGTCCCATATAGCAAATTCACTGGCTTGTCCCTTCCAGTCGTTAGCACCGCCAGAAAATGCTCCGAGTGTTATTGGTTGATTTTGTGTGAACGAATCACCGTCTGATGGGTCGTCCGTGCCAGTAATTTTTAAAATTCCGTCTTGATAAACTTTCATGCCTGTACGATTAGCCTTGCCATTATAGGTGCAGAGAAAATGCGACCAAACTCCTGCTGGAAACTCAGTAGTAACCGTGCTAACAGACCAATTATGAACACTGCCAGTCGATAATATTTTAAATGCCATAAGCGTGCTTGATTTGTTCCAAAAAACTTGCCAGCCCGTAGATGTCCCTGCTGAAATTATAATCGGAAACCCTGATGTTACGGTAACATCTACCTTTGCCCAGAACTGAAAACTAAATGGCGTGTTATAGTCAAATGGAATTGTCTGTTCATCGGCGTCTGTTAGTGTGACGTAAGATGTATCGTCAAAGTCAAAGGCTCCGTTGGCAACTCCTGCAAAGTCGTCAGCATATAGTTCATTATTTGTGACTGTGCCATCTGCACTAAAACCTCCTGAATCTAAAACGTCATTTTCAATGGGAACATAAACCAAAGGGACAGGGATTTCAAACGGGACAAAACTAGACCATAATGCTCTCTGTGTCCCTGCAAAGGAGTGGCCTCCTGCTGCATCGCTGACTCCTCCAACCACGCAATCAAATATGCCTTTTTCATGGTAGAATCTGCCATGACCGCATACACTGCAAGTCTCTTGGATTGCTTTGACTGTCATTAGATTTCCCTCGGTGTGCCATTGTTAAAGAGATGAGTAATTTCGCCTGCTGATAATTTACGATTCCAAATTGCGGCGTGCTGAATCTGTCCTGTTATCGATGCACCTGTATCTGACTCTGCTCCAATCGTAACATCAAAATTATTTACCATTGTTGCTGTGATTGCTGTTGCACTTGCATTGGTAGTTTCAACTCCATCTATCCAAACACTAAGTCCGCTTTCAAGTGCTGAACCTGAATATACACCGACCACATGATGCCATTCTCCATCAGATATTGGTGTGGTGCCAAGGACTTGTAAGGCGTTACCTGAACCGTCCATAATTTTCATTCTCATTTGGTCTCCTGCTTGGATGTATAATGCCCAACCATTGTCAGTATTGGCAAGACCATCGGTTTTCGCTACGACTATTTGGTCAGAACCCGTGGTAGAGGTTTTTACCCATGCCGATATTGTAAATGGGTCGGTCTCAACAAAGTCAAACGTTCCTTCATTGTCTGAATTAAGACGAGTTAAATTATCAAAGTCAAACGCCTGTGCGTTGTTATCGTTTTGGGTTGGCCGTCCTACTGCATATTGTTCTGTGCCAGCAGTCACCGTGACAACGTTGTCACCTGTCTCGTCTGTGAGATTTCCATTGAATTTATTGAATAATACTAGACCATTTCTAAGATTAAATCCCAGAGTGCGGCCTGTTCCTGAATTATAGAGAAATGCGATTTGGGCTGCTGTGAGTTCTCTGTCCCAAATTGTAGCCTCTGACACTGAACCTGTCATAACGGCTGCTCCCCCGTTGCCTGCACCGATTGACACCGTAAGGTCGTTTTGAATTGTTAGAGGCATATCGTCATCTGCTCCCGTTTTGGTAAGAATCCCATCGTAGTAGAGTTTAATTCCACTTTCGTTTTGATTGCCCGAATAGGTCATAACAATATGATGAATACCCACGCTAAGAAGTTCCGCTGATAAAACAACCGATTCGTTTGTGCCGTCAGATATTTCTGCCAACAGTTGACTTGCACCTGACACTTGTAGTGACCAGCCTGTATTTGCCAGACCTGTGCTTAATCTTTTACCAAAAATCATATCACCTGTGCTAGTAGCGTTAACCCAACAGCATATAGTAAATTTATCAGTTCCCTCAAAGTCGTACTTTGATTCGTTAGCACAATTAACTCGACTCGCACCGTCAAGCGTCATCGCTCCGTTTGCTACGCCTGCATGGTCATCCTCATAAGTTTCTGTTCCAGTCCAAGTGCCGTTAGATGAAAATCCGCCTATGTCTAATACGTCCTCTTTGGTTGGGATGTATAGAATAGGCTCAGGAATTTTAAAGGGAATAAAACTAGACCATAAAGTTGTAGTGCTTGATGCGAACAAGTGTGCAGCATCATTGAGTCCTTCGACAACGCAGCGATTTTCTGTGCCGTCTGCTGATGTTTTTTCATGATGCCGATTCAAGTGCCCACATACTGAGCACATGGCCTGATTGGATGCTTTGACCATGATTAGGGTAAGATACTCCGCTTATGGAATAGTCTCTCATCCTCGTTGAAGAAATCCCAAATGTCCTCGTTATGATTGGCGATTTCTGCTGAGACTCTATTAAAATAATCACTGCCTGCTCTGGCAAATTGGTCTCCCTTTTTAAGAATATCAGTATAAGTTCTAATGAATTTTCTTGACTTGACAACTTCATTCATCATGGCCTTACGAAATTCCTGAATTTCTGGGTCTTGAACTGGACTAAGATTTTCAGGTGCCATGATTGGGTCAACGTCTGGCTGGTCTGGGTCAACAGGTCTTATTTGTTGACCGTCCATGAAAACATCTCCCCTAATGTGACGTACTCTGTCAACAGTTGACCTGTCATTTCGATTAGTGTCTTTGCGAGTTCCCTCACTTGGGTCGTCAGGCCGTTGTGCCTGAATAGGTAAATTAGGATTGGCTCTGTTGTCCTGTGCTTGACTCATGACATCTTGACAGAGTCATAATTTTAAAGTGTTTTCAGCAAACAGACTTTTGAGTGACTCTTTGGCACCTTTTTGAGATAAGCATATTTGGTCTTTGTCCTCTCTGCTGGCCTGCCAAAGTAATTGTTGATGATAAAAAATTGTTCTAATTTCTCTGCACCGTCAAACTCTTGTCTCCAAAAATCTGCGACGACTTTGCATTTCTTGTCATGTATGGTATAGCGGTCTCCTGTGAACCAATGAAATCCTTGAAATGCTGGGACGAGTCTTGGTGCCCACATGAACTCGCCAGAGCCTTGACCAAACGCCTTGACAAGTCCGACCTTTGGCCAGAGTTGTGGTATTCCTGAGCCATCGGCCTGCAAGTTCAGCAGTGACCAACCGTTTCCAAAGTGGATAGTCTCATCGCCGTCAAGTATCAAGTGAAACCAATTATTGATATAGCCAAATTGTTTCATTATCTCCTCTGCTTTTTGGAGACAGTAATTTCTCTTGGCAGCCTGAGATGCCCAGATGTTCGGCTTGTCGTCAACTATGACTTCAATTTTCCATCTATCCTTAATCTCCTTGGCTGCTCTCCTGACCTCGTCCATCGTTCCATCAGTCGACGTGGCACTCCTGCCGCCATGCTCCCAAGCACCGTCCATCACGAAAATAAAATCAATCCCCTTTAATGACTCACATAAATTCATCATCGATTCTCTGATGAGTTCTGCCTCATTGTAGATGCAATAAGTTACACCGACACAGATTCCAGTTCTCAGTAGAAATCCCAGCCTTGACTTCGACGTTTTTGGAAATATCTGATTATCCAGTTTGGGAGTTTTCTTTCACCATATCTCTCTTGGATGCGAGCGACTGTCCTCTCTCCAAGTTTGTTGGTTGGCCTGCCCATATTCAATGATGGATACATTATTTCCTTACCACTGCTGCTGGCTGCGGTGTCATGCCTCAAGCCGAGGCTGTGTCCAAATTCGTGGATGAGAACTGGCACTAATGGAGGTCTGGCCAAGTTGCTCATGTGTATTCCGCTGACCCAGTCCCATGTCTCGTCATTGATTTCAACGTCTCCGCTGATGTCTCCCTGATTTGGGAACCAAGCATGAGCAAATACATTGACACTGGAAAATTTGTCCTGAGTCTCAAAGTCAACATTAAGGTCGACATGAGCGGTTATGTTTCTCTCACGTCTGAATTTTAATTTTGTAATTCTTAACTGCCACGCACGCAAGGCCACTGTCACGGCTCTAACTTGGTTTCTCTCGTTAAAGTCTTGGGTGTGATTGTTTAGTCTGTATGATATCTCACCGTCTGCCCAGTTGTGAGGCCACTCTGCAAGGTCAAACAGTTCACTTTGACGAAAAACCTGATTAGGGTCAAAGGTCTCCTCATATTCAAATTTCATTCTCTTAGGCACTTGGACACATGAGCAAAATGCGAAATCTTGCATGAAAAAATAAAAGGGATGTTAGAATATAAGAACTGCGTTTAAAAGATTCTAACTTGAGTAACTATTCTATGTGAACAGCGACTATGACAATAACGATGATGATTGTCGATACTGCCGTACAGATGCAATTTTGCAAGTCCATGACAACCGTGACATCTCGACATTGGTTTAAAGTGTTATTAGAAAAAAAGGAGTTGAGGCTATTTTTTCAGTAGTGCAGTTTTACTACCCACACCTATTCCTAGAAATGCTATCGCTGAGCCTAGCAGAATAAAGAACATATCTTGAAATCTATCCAAGTCCCATGACCCCATAATATTGATGTCGTTGTTCGGATTGAACATTGAGATAATGATGGATGCTGAGACTGTCACTAGGAAAATTCCTATTGTGAAAGCAACTACCAACATTGACAGTTCATTCTTTGAGAGATTTAACAGAGTGTTCTCGTCGTCCTTTGTTGTTGATGACATGATTTTTCTTGGGTCTGTTAGTTTTAGGTGTTATCGATTGATTCCAAGTATGCAGCGGCTCGCTGTATGGCCTTGCCAGCCTCCCTGAGTGCCCTGAGTGCCTTGTCCATTTTGGCTTTATCGTCCATTGTAGTGCCCTCTCAACATACAAAGTCCGTTCAAGTGATAGTTTCCATAGGCCATGTGCATCCATTCATGTTCGTAAATTCTCATCCCCCAACAATCTCTCGTATTCCAAAAATCTCCTGAAAAATGTATGGTCTTAGAGTCCCAATTAGAATGACCCCATGCTCTATCATTGTTAATAATAATTATTGTATAATCACAGTCAGTAGCGTCAAAGGGTGCACACACTCCTGTCACAGTAAGAAAAAAAAGGATGGAAATCAATCTACGATGAAATTGATTTTGTCTTGGTTGCGGTCTATTTCGATTGTTATTACATACACTCCATCATCAGCGTCATCTTCAATGGAATATGTCCAAATGAAATTTCCCTGAGTCATGGATGCTTGGCCAGAATCTATCCTAACACCGTTTGGGTCACGAACCTCAAACTCCAATATTTTGTCGTTTGTGTTGTGATTACCTTTGAGGTAGATTGTCTCTCCCTGATTGAATCGGTTGTCGACATCAACAAAGTTAATGTCATGTGATAATTCCAAGTCAAAGTCTGTCGAGACAGTTGAACCTCCTCCTCCTCCTGTGTTAAAGCCGCCAGCCTTTAGGACTGCGACATCTAACTTGAGTTGCTGAACGTCTGTATTTGTTCTTTGGACAAAGGCATCAAGACTAATGAGTTCCTGATGTGGGTGTGCCATGGCGTCCATGACTTCTTTTTTGAAGTCAACAAAGTCAGCATTATCAGCAAGTATCTCACGCTCGATTATCCTCTGACCCTCATCAGACCTGAGATAAGACTCTATGATAGAGATTACCTCACTGTCTGTCAAGTCTGCCTCTGCATTGTTAAAGGCAATTACGCCTCCTGCTGCAAAGGCAACTGCTGTGAGAATTACTCCCCAAAGCACTTGATTTTGTGTCAGTTTCATGCCTTGTTCACCAATGCTTTTCTCTTGGCCAATGCGATTTGATTTAGATGGTTGACTTCGGACTTGAGGACGTTTGCTTTTCTCTGCAATTCCCCGATGTCCTTATTCACGATATCTAATTCTAGTCGCTTGTTTGACATATCAGCGTAGATACTCTCAAATGATACTGTCTCTGCCACTTGAGCGATGGTCTGCTGTTTTTTAGTCATGGCAGTGCATCAACCATTGTGGGTAGTTGGAGTAGTCAGTCACGTTCTGTCCGTTCTCAATGTATTTTCTAATCTTGTATTGATAGCGGTCAGTGTATTCATCGCACTGTAATTGCTTGAGGTCTACCATGAGATTTGTGAAATCTTGGTCTGTGAGCACGCTGCCTGCTTGGTCAGAGAGATATTGATTATACTCATCCAAATCACTTATGACTGGCTGAGGATTGCCTCTGTTCTCACCTTGGAGTTCCATGTATGCTGAGCAGAGTTTTAGATGTAGATTCTCTGTTTTACACATATAGTTTTTAGCGTCGGCTCCTGCTTGGAGTTTTTCTTCTTGGCTCGCCGTCTTTTGCTCCTCATAGTTTCTTGACATATCTAGGCCGAACTCATCTGTTTGTGGTCGGTTAAATCGGTCAAGTCCTAAAAGGTCTGCAAGATAGACGTTCTCGTATTGTTGAGATAGCCATGGATAGTTTGTTTTGCCCTTACACTCCTCAAAGGATTTTGCTAATTTTCCTAGTAGTGGTCTCTTGTCAAGTCCACTCGTGAAAATTGGCAACTCGTCTGGCACCTCTCGTGTGTAGTTTGCGACTATACCACTCCATGCACCGTCACCAAACTGGCACTGGCCTAGTTTGTCGATGGCTCTCTTGACCTCTGGGTCAAGGGTTTCTAGTGCTGATGGCTCAACAATCTCGACTTTTTCAAGTCCAGCGTTGGTTTCACTAGCACTCACAGGTTGAATCTCTGGGTTTGCCTCTATCATTGGGATATAGGTATCAATCCAAAAATCGTATGGTTGAGATGCTACTCCAAATGGCGGAGGCAGTGGTATAGAGTCTATTGCCTCTTGGCTTACAGCCCATTCAATTAAACAGATGAATGTTGTAGTGCTGCCCATGTAACAATAGCCAGTATCGAACTGTCTTTGAATAGGTAGTTCAACTACTAGATGGCGTTTGCCGTCCATCACTAGCGTCTCGGCCTGTTGTGCGTATGCAGCACTGGCACCCATTGAGAGAATAAGAATAACTGATAGCGTCGCTAACAGGAGTTTCATTTTATTCCATTTGGTGCAGTTAGTGCATCTGAATTTGTCGTTTTGTTTGCGTGTTTTGTCTGTTCTGATTGTTTGTTTGTATCCGCAATATTTGCATTTTTTATAAGTCATTGTTGCTGCTGCTGCTGATGCTGCTGTATGTGTTATTGTGAAAAATATTAAACTTCTTTGTCATGCAAACCTTTGACATAGCCTTCAAGTTTGCCAAGGCATCTGTGAGTCCTGTATTGCATTATTGCAAGTCCTCCGACTGCTGCTAAAATGATTCCCTGAACTTGAGCGACAGTTTCAATTTCCATGATAAAAAAGAAAAAGATTAGGGTTTCCCCTGTTTTTTGGTTTTCTTCGTTGGAATTTTTGGCGTTGTTTCTTCAACTACTTTGGGCTTTGCCTGCTTTGGTGTCAAGTCCTCGATTGGAGCATCACCGCCGCCTGCACATGGTCTGCCTATTTTGAGACCTCGTGAGTGGTCGATTCTCTCCTTATCGTCTGACTCTCCTCCGCACCTAACGCAACGATAATGTGTCATACAAAATCACCTAGAATGTGGTTATTTTATACGAGCCATTCTCGTCGGCCATCTGTGAATCGAATCTCAAGACTAAGTCTGAGTCATAGAGTCCGCCCACTGTCAAGTCGTAGTTTTCGATGGTCAAGTCCTCTCTCAATCCAGTTACACTGCCGACATCACGTTTCGTGATTACGACTGTGCCGCTAGCGATTTGAGGAGTTTCCCAAACGTTTCTAAGACCTAGTGCTGCTGCAAGTCCGCTGTTGTTGACGACGTCACTGTTATTATCCTCCCGTAGTATTCTCTTGTCCAAGAATGGCCAAGAACCTGATGCACCTGATGAGGTGACAACGGTTTGAAATGCGTCTGCTGGGTGAATAAACATAGTGTCTGCCGTGTTACGCTGAGTTCCCTTGAATATTGACCTGATGACGTTAAACAGAGATTCTAACTCTGAGTGCACGCCGCCTGCTGCCAAATCTAAGGATGCTCTGATGTCTGTGTTTGTTGTAGTGCCTGCGACAAGTGTGTCGATTACTTTGGCTCCTGCGAGATAATAGAATAGATTACCTGCATTTTTCAAAGGCTGTTCTACTGCTAGGAAATTGTTATCTTTAACATCATTTCGTTCTACACGAATTGTGCCTCGATAAGAGTTCTTAGTGTTTGAACAGTCAAGTTCGATTGGTGCCATTTTACCGCCAATTATCGGAGATTTGCCTCCTCCCTCTGCGAATACAGAGATAGTGTTTGCTACTCCAAGTTCACCGCCGAGTTGGTCTGTGTATCGTGTTTTTGGCACGTTGACCTTTGGTGCGTCCATGTTGACTAATCGAGCATATTGTTTCCAATCGCTCCATGGCTCTGCTCCCTCGATGATTTCATCAGCAATTTTTAGGATGCTGAGAGTGTTGGGTATAGAGACAGTCTCACGGATAGCATGACCTCCTTTGCTTGCATAGTCTCCGACTCGCACTCCGTAGAGTTCGTGCCAGATTCTTGGCAAGTTTGGATTCATTTTCATATTATCCATTGACTTTGGTGACTTGTCAAAAAAGACGCTTAGTGGCGTTTCACGGATTGGTTTCCAGTAGTCCCAAGGTTTGCCTTGTTCTTGATAAGCATCACTTGCATCAGAGAGTGCCTCTCTAATTCCAGTGAACTCCTCAGAATTAAGCAAAATTTGTCTGCTGATTGTTGCTCCTGTTTTTGCCATATCTACGTCTCCAAGTTTCCTGCGTCATTAACAAAACAAATGATTGCATCAAATGCTGCCGAGGCGTCTTGTCCTGCGATTGCAAATGCGTTTTCAGTTGCTAGAGCCACGTCCGCTACTCCGTCTGAGACGTATGCGAGTCGTGAAACTCCTGCTGCTACTGCTGCACCTGTATCGCCGTCAACTCGTACTTTGCATCTACCAAAGATACAAACCTTGACGACTTCTCCTGCTGCGGCTGCTGCGTTTCCGTCGTTAGTGACAGTGCCGTCAACCCAGACCCCGTTATTATCTCCGCCAGTAACTACTCCCACTACTGGGACTAAATTGCTGGATGGATGTGATGCCCTTGGGAATATTTCCCCTGCTGGTGCATCAAATAACTGGACTGTGCTGCCGATTTTCATGGCCTCATTGGCTATCATGTTGATTTCAATAGCCTCGGCACCTGCTCCACCGTCAAAAATTCCTGCTGCTTTGTCTGCCATTATGTCACGGTGCTCAGTAATTAGATTTAGGTGTTATCGATTAAGAAAAAAAGAAAATTTTGGCTATCTAATGTAGCCGTCGTTAATTGCGTTGTTCAATTTCTCTATTGAGACACGCTTATTTTCGAGAACAGTATCCACGGAGTCAATGTTTCCAGCGATTTCTCTGATTGGTGCTTTAAGTCCATGAGGTCTCATTCGACTGCCAAGTTCTAATTCACGAGGAGTTTCCCTTTGAATCTCTTGGATTTTTCTGTCCATAGCCTTGACGGCCTCGACGAGTCGATTGTAATATGGTGCAGTAGCATACTGAGCAATTTCTTGAATATATTGCATTTGTTGCTGTTGCGGTGTTGGAGGTTTTGGAGGTTGCATTGGAGGCATCGCAGGAGGCATCCCCATTGGAGGAGGTGCTTGCTGTTGCTGTGGTTGAGGTGTTGGAGGAGGTGCTTGTCCGCCTTGCGGCATCATTGGAAACGTCTCATTGATTGCGACTCCCATTTGGTCTTTAGCGTCTGGCTGTGCATCAGCACCCTCAGGTGCAGATTGTTTTTTGCCTAGACTCTCAAGTCCAGTGGTTGAGGATGATTGTTCGGATTTTCCGCCATCTACCTCAGTGAGTCCATCACGTTTGTCAGTGTCCTCTTTTTTGATTTTGTCCTCTGCCTCCTCGGCCTCTTGAATTACAGTGCCGAGAAATTGGTCTCGAAGTCGTGGTTGCTTGTCAGCGATACTAAATGCAGTATAGGCTAATTCATGGGCACTTGAACCGATTGGTAGTGTCTCAAGGATTGGCTTTGCCTCTGCGTAAGTACGACAGGCTAGCAATTTACTTTTACAGTCTTTGTCCATTGAATTATCGTGTCACGCCTTACGATTTAGGTGTTATTGAGTAAAAAAAAATTAGGGTATTTTCTCATAGATGCCACTGTGACACCAATCACATTTGACACCTACCCACTTGTCAGCAGTCTTGGCACCGCACTTTTTACAGCGTAGTGTCACTGGACTGCCTTGGGTAGACTCCGTACTAATTTCCTTGCGGAAACTATGACATCGAGCACTAAATCGATTCTGCCAATGTCTACTGTGTATTTCGGTTTCAAGCGTGCCAAGCCTTTTGACTTCCGAGCCTTGACATTGAGTGCTCTGATGTGGCGTAAGTCAGACGTGATATCCAACAAGTCATGATTTACTGCCTTTAGAGATTCTTTACGTCCCATTAATTTTCACCTCCTCAGCCTGTTTGGCTGCCGCTTTGTCTAAGTAGAATTTGCCACTGATGAACCACTCAGCGACGGTTATCATGTGCTTTTTGTTCTTGTCTGCAAATTTCCAGTTATGACCAAAGTGATTTCTCATGTGAGCCATCTCGTGAGCCATGATGTCTGCAAAGAAGTAATTGCCCTCAAGATGCCTGAAATGCCATGGTCGTTTAGTGCAGTCCGCTACCGACCCCTGCTCGACCATTAACATTTTGACTTTGGAGAGACAAATCATGTCACAGTCTTTGTGACAGTGAGCCAAGCATCGACTCCTCATGACGTGCGGTCTCCAACGACTTCGAGGTAAATGTGCCTTTTCTGTGAAAACCTGCACAGTCCGCTTTTGCAGTTTGGGCAGGTTGTTGTGATGCGACTTGATGTGAGCATAAATGAATCGACAGAGTTTTAGATTCTCGGCCACGATGTAATCGGAGATGGGATTGTCTTTGTATTTCATTTCCATATTCACTACGGTAATTAAGCACTTAAACTTTTCGCGAAGTACCGTGTACTTTCCTGCTGAAAACACAAAAACCAAATATCCAAGGACCAGCTATTTACCGAAGGGATTGATGAACGAGACGATGAGCCTATTAAAACAAAAGGGAATAATCAGCAAAAGACAGGGACATGTGAGAAAGCCAGTAGCTTACTTATTTCATCCCGGCAAAAGGTGGAACCAGCAATATAC
>SDBT01008530.1_pt1 | contig 16730 bp, 12 predicted proteins | sample 2277101 | NCBI WGS metagenome assembly SDBT01 (sample SAMN10404973, study PRJNA504765) | marine sediment metagenome | isolation source: marine sediment core GS10_PC15, 103 cmbsf | place: Arctic Ocean: Southern Knipovich Ridge | collected 2010
CTTTTGCTAAACTCGACATCAACGTCAAATACTATTTGTATTGCCCGTTAAACTTATGGCAGAAGCCAAGTTTCGCACGCCCAAAGGCACACACGATGTCCTCCCAGAGGATCAGCGTTACATGACATATATTAAGAAAGCAGTTCGCCATCGTGCAAGACAAGCTGGTTACCAACGCATCGATACACCCCTCTTTGAGAAACGGGAAATTTTTGAACGCGGTATCGGAGAACACACAGATATTGTCGAAAAGGAACTCTTTATGGTCTCGGCAAAACAGAAGGAGGGAGACGCAGAATTTGTTCTTCGCCCAGAATTTACCGCCAGTGTGTGTCGATCATATATCGAACATTCGATGAACCAGCTTCCACAGCCTGTAGAACTATATTCCATCGGCCCTCTCTTCCGCCACGATCGTCCACAGAAAGGACGCTACCGCCAATTCCACCAGTTCAATTTTGAGATTATAGGATTGCGTGATCCAAGTTTGGATGCACAGCTAATCAAGGTAATTACAAAGATTTTCACAGACTTACAGATTCTGGATCGTTTAAAGCTCCAAATTAACAACATTGGCACATCGGAGAACCGCAAAGCATACACTGAAGCGCTTAAGGACTTCTTTATTGGCAAAGAGCGTAACCTTCCGGAGATCGATCGTGGACGCCTTAAAGTCAATCCTCTGCGCCTGCTAGATTCTAAAGAAGAAGATACTCATATCTTGCTTAAATCCGCACCATCGCTTGAACAGTTCTTGGATGATGAAAGCAAAGAATATCACGCAACCGTCCTTGAATATCTGGAAGAACTAGGCATTCCCTACGAAGAGAACATCAGCCTCGTTCGTGGTCTCGACTATTACACACAAACTGTATTTGAATTCTGGGATCAATCGACCGGTGCGCAAAACGCCGTCGGAGGCGGCGGCCGTTACGACGGTCTAATTGAATTACTTGGCGGAAAACCAACTCCCGGTGTTGGATTTGCAGGAGGGATGGAACGAATCATCTGGCACATGAAGGAAGCAGGAGTGAAAGCGCCACACAAAGATCAGGTGGATGTGTTTATTGCTCAGCTTGGACCGGAAGCCAAAAAGAAGTGCCTGACTCTAATCTCAGAACTCCGCGACATTGGCGTGCATACCATCGGAGTACTCGGTGAAACAAGCATCAAGAGCCAAATGCGTCACGCAGACCGCTTTGGCGCCAAATACACGATCCTGATGGGGCAAATAGAAGTAAAGGAGGATACGATCATCCTGCGCGATATGGCAGCCGGCAAGCAAAAACAAATTCCATTCAAAAAGGCGGTTCCGGAAATAATCAAGCTACTTGGAAAAAAGAATTTAGACACTTACACGCTTAAAGATCACCTGGGTGAAATAGATGAAGATTAATAGATCAACAACTAAAGAGGTATGCTCCCGCTTCGACATCTTCAATAGAATCAATGCGCAAGCACCGTTTCTCTATATCGCGAAGTACGTTTGCATGCTCAATATGATCAAAATGTGAAGCAATCAACCAAAAACGATTATTGACTCCCACTTGCGTATCGATAATAAGACTAGTTGCTTCGCGTAGAGCACCAGGTTGCGAACCATCATATTTAATAATGTGTATGTTCTCCTCACCCGTAAATGACCCATAGTAATATCGAAATGCAGGATTTGTATGCTGGTACAACATTGTTACATCTCCTACTTGTTTATTCTTTTGATAATAGGCCACCACAGGACGGAGATGCTCTCGTTCGGTTTCCTTGCCAAATCCGTGATAGAACCCAATACCAATAATCGCCAACCCAATACAGCACGCAGTAATAATGAAATTTATAAATCTCTGCATTAATTTCTTTTGTAGCAAAAAAGTATCTGCACCTACTACCATTATCATGAAGAGCAATGGCACTATAAATAGACCAGTTCTACCATATAAGAATGGGAAAATAGATGCGATACTTGCAAATAGAATAAAAATAATTGGTCCAATGGCATAAAGAAGTGCAACACGATATTTTTCTTTGTACATGACAGTAGCTCCATAAATGAATATCGCCATAAGTACTACACTCGCAATTGTGCCCAAAAAATGCCCATTCCACTGTGGTGGAAGAAAAAGAAATTGGAGAAATGTCATAATTCCTTTTATTGGAAATATAGCTAGTGCCAAAAAGCTATAATCTGCAGGAAAAGCCCCCGTCCTTTGCCACCATGCAAATAGTTGATCACTGGAAACAGTATTCTGAAGATAAAAGAGATAATATGTAATGAATACAATACCAACGCCAAATGTATACAAAAATAGAAACCTGTATTGCCTGATTAAGCTTGTATTGTCTCCTCTACATCGCGCGGCAAATAAAATGCGTGCAATGATGATAGGAAGTAGAAAAACAATACTATTGGAAACTAAAATTGCTATTACTGTGACTAAAAATAATAGTACCTCTTGTTTCGTATACTTCTGACATTTCTTAGAGCAATAGGCTTCCGTTAACCAAATTAATACAATCGCAAAAAGTGTTTCATGTATATACACCTTGAGCTCCTGTGAATACCTAAGAAAAAGAGGATGGAATGCGATGAGAGCACTTGTGAGCAATGCGATGTTTTGCCTTTTTGGCACAAGTTGCCTACAGAGCATAAACACAAAAATGATAAGGAAAGACCCGGAAATTGCAGATGGTAAACGTAACGCAAATTCACTGGATCCAAGGAATCCACTAATACACTTCTCGATTACAATAAACAACAATGGATTTGTACTGATGTACTGGAATAGCAGCTCCGACAACGATTTTTCTGAAAGGGAAATCGCAACCATTGCTTCATCAAGCCATAAACTCCAATATCCCAGACGATAGAATCTTGCTATAACTCCGACAATTAAGATAAACCAGAAACAACGTGGCACCCTTTTTAAAGAAGAAATACATTTCGCCAGATTGCTCAATCTGCATACTTCCATATGAATATACTAATTAAATATCTAGATTCTTCACTGTTTTTGCATGCGTCTGGATGAACTTGCGACGAGGTGCTACCTCTGCCCCCATGAGGGTCGTGAATATTGCATCTGCTCGCTCAGCATCTTCCATAGTCACACGAAGCATCGTACGAGTATCTGGGTTCATGGTGGTATCCCATAACTGATCAGGATTCATTTCACCGAGACCTTTGTAGCGCTGAACGGAAACACGAGCCGTCTTCTTCGCTTTCACATCTTCTCCTTCTTCTTCATTAGGCTCTTCAGAATCTTCCGATGCAACCGGACTTTCTGTCTCTTCTTCGTTCACGCCAAACTCCGCTAGAACAGTTTTCTTCTCCGCTTCTGTATAGGCGTATCGAATATCTTTACCCTTGGCAAGTTTATACAGAGGCGGCTGAGCAATGTAGAGATGCCCACCATCAATGAGCTCCTGAAAATACCGGAAGAATAGCGTAAGAAGAAGCGTGCGAATGTGTGCGCCGTCCACGTCTGCGTCTGTCATGATGACTATACGATCGTAACGCAATTTGTTGAGATCCTTCACTTCTCCAATACCAATGCCAAGTGCAATGATGAGTGCCTTGATCTCATTATTAGAAAGCATTCGATCCAAACGTGCCTGTTCGACATTCAAAATCTTTCCGCGGAGTGGCAATATAGCCTGAAACTCACGATTGCGCCCCTGCTTAGCGGAGCCACCTGCGCTGTCTCCCTCAACAATAAAGATTTCACACTGTGATGGATCTTTGCTGCTGCAATCTGCCAATTTCCCCGGCAGCGTCATGCCTTCAAGCGCCCCCTTGCGAATGACACTATCTCGAGCAGCACGCGCCGCTAGGCGAGCACGTGAAGCGAGTAAACACTTGGAGACAATCTGTTTGGCTTCGTTTGGATTTTCTTCCATATATTCAGATAGCTTCTCGTTAACCACTGTCTCCACTGCAGATTTCATTTCTGCATTTCCAAGCTTGCCTTTTGTTTGCCCTTCAAACTGTGGTTCTTTTAGGCGAACAGAGATGACAGCTGTCAGCCCTTCGCGAACATCGTCGGCTGTAAGATTTTCTTCTTTCTCCTTTAAGATACTCTGGCTACGCGCGTAAGCATTGATCGTACGTGTAAGTGCACCCTTGAATCCGGAGAGGTGATGTCCACCTTCAGCAGTGTGAATATTGTTTGCAAAGCTTACAACGTGCTCCTGGAATGATTGCGTATACTGCATTGCCACCTCCACCATGCCGTCATCTGTATCCTTCTCGAACCAAATTGGTTTGCCTATTGGATCCTTGGATTGATTGAGATGCGATACGTATGCAGAAATTCCTCCTTCAAAGTGGAACCTATAAAGCCTCGGATGCTTCTGATCTTCCTCCGGACGCTCTTTTCGCTCATCTAGCAAGGCAACCGTCACTCCCTTGGTAAGATATGCCTGCTGACGCAGTCGACTCATGAGCGTATCAATACTATAGATCAATGTATCAAAAATACTTGGATCTGGAACAAAAATGATTTTTGTCCCTTGCTTATCAGTCTTTCCTTCTTCTTTAAGATCGCATGTCGCCTTGCCTTGTTTGTACTCCTGTGAGTACATCTTTCCATCGCGATACACCTCCGCACGCATATGAATACTAAGAGCATTGACAACTGAGGAGCCAACTCCATGGAGTCCTCCGGATACCTTATATCCGCTATCATCACCGCCAAATTTTCCTCCGGCGTGCAGTGTTGTGAGAACAATCTCAAGTGCCGGCTTCTTCTTTTTGGGATGAATATCCACCGGAATACCACGTCCGTTGTCTTCCACACTAACAGAACCATCCTCGTGGAGCATGACAATGATCGTATCGCAGTACCCTGCCATTGCTTCATCAATAGCATTATCGACGATCTCGTACACACAATGGTGCAATCCATGTACGTCCGTGGAGCCGATATACATGCCTGGACGCTTACGAACGGGCTCTAAGCCTTCAAGAACTTGAATTTGTTCTGCGCCGTAGTTTTCTTTTTTTGCCATATCTTGATGGATGTTAGTGATTTTTCACCCCTTAATCAACGGTGTAAGTCAGGGATTTTTCTTATGCTCCTGAATAGTAAATTCTTTGAGCTCATCGAAAATCTGCGGAATGGACGCGATAACCGTTAACGGTCCACGCTCGTTGCCTTCTTCTTTAAACCATCTTTCCACCTTACCTCCTGCCTCTTTTATAATGACTTCGGCCGCTGCGATATCCCAGAGAAAACAGCGGAGCGCTGTTCCATGCACATGGCCACTAGCTAGGTAAGCAAGCGACGTCACGGCGCTGCCAAACCTGCGGTACGCCAATGCTGGTGGAAATGTGACTGTCTTTCCTCGATTCGTACGATCAGAAAAGATCTCGGCAATATACGCATCGCACATCTTCTCGCAGGAACTCACATGAATTGGTTTTCCATTTAAGAACGCACCTTGTCCTTGTATGCCTGTGTAAAGACTGCCATAGACCGGAAAGTAGAGCACGCCAAGAATGGATTCTTTATTTCGCTGCAATCCAATGGATGTACCAACATGCGGGAGTCTCTGGATGAAATTGGACGTGCCATCAAGTGGATCAATCACCCAACGATACTCGCAATCCTCGGCTGTCCCCGCATCATCCTTGTCCTCCTCTCCTACAATGCCATGATCGGGATAGTGCTCTTTGAGAGCATTTACAATATCGTTCTGTGCATCTATGTCCACTTGTGTGACACGATCTACAGGATCTGATTTTACTTTTACCTCTAAGTCTTCCTTATATCCCTCCATAATGCGCTCTCCTGCACGCTTTGCGGCAGCAATTGCGACGTCTAATGCTTCCTGGAGGTCAATCATGCGCCGAGCATACCACCACCACCTATAGAATACAGTGAAGAAAGATGCAGTAATTTTCTTGCGAATCAGAAGCCGTTCCCCTACCCTTTGTCGGCACTTATGGCAGTCTACGCATACAGAAAAGGCCAGGAGAGTAACGATAGCCTGTTCCAACGCTGGAAGAAGCAAGTCCAGAAAACAGGCACGCTAAAATTAATGCGTGAGCGTTCTCATTTTAAAAAGAAGCCTAACAAGCGACTACTCCGCAATCGTGCACTTAAGCGTGAGGAATACCGTGACCGCAACAGAAAGCGGCAGTTTTACAGTAATATGTAAATTATTATCGCAGTAGTTCTAACGCCCGAATGAGCTGCACATCGCGGCTGCTTTCGTATTTCACTTCTATATCCGGTTGTAGTCCTACGCCGTTAATCTTGCGTCCGTTTGGCGTAAGCCATTCTGCGATAGTGAGCTTGAGGCTGGAATGATCGACGAATTCCAAAACTTCCTGCACTGTTCCTTTTCCAAAACTCTTCATTCCAAGCGTACGTGCCCGACCGTGATCTTGGAGGGCACCGGCAACAATTTCTGATGCACTGGCGGACCCTTCATTAATCAGGACAATCATAGGAACACTGGAATTAATTGTCGGCTCCAAATCTGTCTTATCCGTTACTTCACTATCTCTAGATTTAATAATAGCAATAGAGCTTCCCTTTGGAAGGAAATTGCTCAAGACCACATCTGCCGCATGGAGTAGACCACCTGGATTGTTCCGAAGATCCATGATTATTCCTGAGGGGTTCTGTTCCTGTACATCTTCCATAAGACCTCGTAACTCAGTTTCCGTATGCTTTCCAAACTGCATAAGTTTGACAATAGCCACCCTCCTCTGCCAACTGATACTGATTTCCGGGACACGTACTTTGTCCCGCACGACAGTTACATTGATGATAATACCATTCCGATCAATGGTGAGTTCAACTGTGGAATCCACAGGTCCGCGCACCTTGTTTACCGCATCCATAAATCCCATGTTGCGGATATCTTCGCCATCGACCTTGATGATTTTATCATTGGGCTTAAGGCCTGCCTTCTCGGCCGGCGATCCCGTGAGAGGCGTGACAATCGTTAAGATACCGTCACGATCCTCCACTTGTGCACCGATGCCGGAGACTTCTCCCTGAATCTGCGTCTGGAAATTCTGTGCAGCTTTTGGCCGCATAAATCGGGAGTACGGATCATCCAAACTTCCCACAATGGATTCGATGGCGCTATAAGATGCTTCTGTTTCATCTACCTGCTCTTGATAGAGGAAATCCTGACCAATGAGCTGCCAAATAGTATCAATGAGCTTGGCATTTGGAATGTGTGATGTTGTGTTCACTCCCCTACCACGTATATTCACTTGAACTGTTTGCGGAGTAAGCGTCGTCATTTCCTGCTGCCCTTGAGGCGTGTTCCCCTGCCCAGTCACACGCGCAAGGAACATATTTGCCAAGCTGCCAGTCAGGCGACGTTCCACGCCAAATAAATTATCGCGCAGCGGCTCCATCCAACCTTTGTCTATAACCACTTTCACCGCCTTCTCCTCCATAGTTCCACGCCGTACATCACGGAAGCTCACACCCTTAGAGCTCGATACACCTTGTAGTTCCACAACGAACCGCAACGCCTCTCCTCGTGTAATAGGAAAAGCAAGACGCAAATCATCGCCAAACGCATCAAGCGCATTGAGGTCATGCGCAACTTGCACGAACGGCTGCATGGATGCAGGAACACGTGTGTACTGGATTGAGTAGGATTCCTGCGCTGGTACACGGATGTTTAGTTCCCTCATTGCCGCACGAATAAAATCACCACGCGACACGAGTTGATCGTGATTAAATGGAGTACTGGCTGCACGGAGTGAATCAATCGGCGCAGCAAGTAATGTAATGCTCACAAAAAAGAGTGAGATGCGCTTGTGTATTGCGAAAGATTTCATGGGAAACGGAGGAAGGAAGAGATCTCACGCACGACAACTTTATCCGTTCGCTTAGAGATCGGATCACAGATTACGGTCTCCCAACACACTACGCAACCACCTTCCCAGTGATAAGTGTGTCCGTGCGCACAAGGTGTCCCCGCTCTCTCATACATCGTTTATTGGTAAAGAGTGCGGAAAGAAGCCAGAACCCGCCCACAATGTAGAAAAGTGAAGGAATAACTAGGATTGCAATGTAATGAAGAGGAGAGCCAGCAGATGCATTGAAGAGCTCACCGAGTGTTTTGGGATTCCCTGGAAGAATACTTGGCAGAGTTACCAGGAAGTTAAATATACCATGCAGTGCAATGGCAATGACAAGACCGAATATGATCATCTCGCGCTTAAAGACCTCTTCTTCAGGCAATCTGAAGAAATGATGCAGGAAACGCGGGATGAAGATACTCCCACTTTCCTTCTGTTCCTCACGCAAATATGATCGTGTAAAGAGTACGATACCAAAGTAGTACCCTAGTACTCCCGTAGAAACAATGTGTACCATATTGGTGAGGATAGAACGCCCTAAGAAGTTTCCTAAGAATCCTGACCAGTCTGGATTCGGCTGTACTAGATGCTCGCTCACGAACGCAAGAAAGTAGTTCGGATTTAAGATGTTCTCCGCAAACGCGAAACCAATGGCCACGATGATTCCAAGCTGAATGACATCGTCAATACTCGTGAATGAGGATCGTCCACTTTTCTTGAGTACCCAGAATTTGCTCAGCTCCTCAATGAGTCCTACCAGGAGAAAAGAAATTAGTGTTGCGACTATAGTTGATTTATAACCAGTTATTCCAACTGCTCTACCGGAAACGAACGCATTGGATGATTGCTGGAAGCTCTCCGGCACAATACGAAAGAGGAAAAACTGCAGTTCCATACCACTTCGAAGAATTTTGTCGTAGAGCAGAATAGGTGCTGTGGATAGCATTCCCGAGAAGAACATGAGAATCACCATGCTCAGGCGTTGACGATGGTATCCAAGGAAAAGGAAACACCAAATGACTGCCGGGATAAGCGCAATGATTACGGCAAGCAGATGTGCCAGGCGCTCTGCCTGCGATTCCCGGAAAAAGATGTGCATCGCCATCCAAAAAATGAACGTGCCAAGCACGAACGCCTTCACCTGCGGACGCCATGGTCCAAACAGGAGATGCCAACCGATGATCAGGCATATAATACCAAGTGTCATAATGAAGGGGTCTTGCCCAGCTCCACCGGAGAAGATCGTCTGCTTAAAACCAAGGATCGCAAATGTGATGATTGTTCCAACAATCGCTCCGAATACATAGTGGCTCGATTTCTTAGGCCAGAACAACTTGGAAATAATGGCAACAATACCGAAGATCACGAACATCAGAGCAGCGCGCTTCCACCCGTTAGGACCATCAAATGGTGCAATACCATTAATCGTCTTGAGTGAGAGGAAAAATAGCAATACTGTAACCAATGTCATTCCAATAACCATTTTCACCGATGGAAGATACGGATGACGCCGCTCAATGGAAGCAATGGATTCATCTTCTAGGAAACATACATTTATTGCACCCATCGCAAATCGCGCAAAGATGATCGCGAATATAATAAACGCGCCTAATAGTACGATCGGAGAAGAGCTGATTCCAATTACAATATTGCTCGCTCCCTGTGCATGTGCGACTGCAGGGAACGATAACACTGATAGTGCAACGCCGAGTGCATTACGGATTTTTGTGTACATGTAGCTATTTTTAACACTTATATTATACTATATTTTGACATAAAAAGAAATAGTGTTCTATATAGCTTTTAACTCTACGGCTTTACTTTACTTTCTTTGTTTCCTTTTGCTTCTTTTGTTTCCTTTTTCTATCATCATCCTACATGCCAGCTACTTCACTCGACCAAATTGTCTCTCTGTGCAAGCGCAGGGGCTTTATCTTCCCAGGATCAGAGATCTACGGAGGATTAGCAAACACATGGGATTACGGCCCGCTTGGTGCTGAGCTTAAAAATAGAGTTAAACAGCATTGGTGGCAGACATTCGTTCGCAAGCGAGCAGATATTGTGGGATTGGATAGCTCAATTCTGATGAATCCAAAGGTGTGGGAAGCAAGTGGACACGTAAGCAATTTCAACGATCCATTGGTTGACTGTAAAGAGTGCAAAGAGCGCTTTCGTGGAGACAAACTGATCGAAGAGAAACTTGGTGTAGAAGCAGCTGCCGTACTAAAGCTCGACCAAATCGGTCCCATGCTTAATGCCGAGAAAATCCCCTGCCCCAACTGTAGTGGCCACAACTGGACAGAAGCCAAGCAGTTCAACATGATGTTTGAGACACAACAGGGCGTAGTTAAGGATGATTCTAATGTAATCTACCTTCGGCCGGAGACTGCTCAAGGCATCTTCGTAAACTTTAAGAATATCTTACAGACCATGCGACTCCGCCTACCATTTGGCGTCGCACAAATTGGAAAGGCATTCCGCAACGAAATCACACCAGGTAACTTTACCTTCCGTACCCGCGAATTTGAACAAATGGAGATTGAGTACTTCACAGAACCAGATGGATCTAAGAAAGCATTCGATGATTGGAAAAAAACAGTGTGGGACTGGTACATCGGATTAGGAATTGATAAGAAGCGCCTCCGTATTCGCGAGCACGATAAAGAAGAGTTAAGTCACTACAGTTCCCGCACACTTGATATCGAATATGAGTTCCCATGGGGATGGGGTGAGCTATTCGGTCTCGCGCACCGTGGAGATTTTGATCTCACACAGCATGAAAAGTTCAGCGGTGAAGATCTTAAGTACACTGATCCAAATGACCCGAAAAAGAAGTTCCTGCCCCACGTGATCGAACCATCCTTCGGTGCAGACCGTACTGTCCTCACGATCTTGTTAGAAGCATACGATGAGGAAGAATTAGAAAACGGTGAAACTCGAACTGTTATGCGGTTTAATCCGAACATTGCACCGATGGACGTTGCTATTCTTCCGCTATCAAAAAAGGAACCTTTGATTGCAAAAGCGCAAGAAGTCTTCAGGCAGATCACAGAAGAGACAAATCTTGTGGTTGATTTTGATATCACTGGCTCAATCGGAAAGCGCTATCGCCGTCAGGATGAAATCGGTACACCTCGGTGCATCACTATCGACTTTGGAACCATTGGCGAAGATAAGGAGCAAGGTGCAAAAGATACGGTTACTATCCGAGATCGTGATTCTCTCAAGCAAGATCGAGTGAAGATAACAGAACTGGTAAAAGTTCTTGCAGAGTAAAAGGGAAAGACGCATTAATCCCACGTTGTCTGCTGCAATAAAAAAACCGCCCTGGTAATTCCAGAACGGTTTTTATATGGTTTTTACCAGTTGCCGAGACCTGCTTTGAATGGAGAAATGTACTGGACTCCATTTTCGCCACCGCAAGTGTCATTGGAAACTTCCTGGATAATGGCAAAACTGCCCCAGATGACTGCACCGATTTCGGTGCCGTCAGAAGCATACCAAATACCATCATCCTTGTAGGCTTCGGCCGGTGCCGCTACGATTTTTACAAAGTACTCGTAGCTACAGGTTTGATCACCGTCTTCGTAGCTGCCTCTTTCATGGTTCGTAAGCCAGGCTCCGGAATCAATGTACGTAGGATAGCCGTAGTAACGATCTAGCAAGGTGTCGTCGTCACAATCTTTATTATCCAACCATGCATTGTTCCATTTCATCATAAGTTCTACATCATCATAGTTCTCCATGCACCAGTCATGGTTGGAACCTCCTGGCCTGTAGACAGGATGATAATCACACCATGTTCCGTTGTACATCTTGGCCTGGTAGTTGTAGCCCCATTCGTTGTAACCAGTGGAGAGCTGGCTACCGTCGGAACCGTAGAGCTCACCGCTTTGTATGGTAGTGCAGGCGTCACCCTTCTTTGCCTGGACTGCGCCAGTATTGCCCATAACTGCTACCAACGCGATAGCGAGCGTGATGGCCAGAATGAGTTTCTTTAGAGTCATATAAAAGGGGGTATAAAATAAGGAAAGAATTTTCAGTTTGCCCGCAGGCGATATTCAAAGCAAGTTAGGGTCATTTTTTTATTTGAGTATGGATGTGTCCATGAAACTTTCTGCGCTTCTTACAGCGAAAAAACTTTGCAGTCATTTTCGGGAAATGAACAGCGAAAGTCACTGGTACTTTTTAGAAGTATCGTCTCGCTCTTGTATAAAAAATTTATTCATCTTGTTTCCCCAAATACTCATAAAAATTCTTGATCATTCCCTTTTGTCTCTGTATAACTTTTCGGTCACTTCCAGCCGATCGCTGCGGTCCTGGCGCAAAGCGCCATCCTGAGTGAGCCCTGAGCGAAGTCGAAGGGTGAATCGAAGGATGCCACGCAATGCGTTTCCCTCCGCACCAGGCGAAAAGACGCAGGAGGAGTGTTTACAAGGATTTCCCCCATCACTATGGCTATCCCCTCTCCAAAGGAACTATTAGAAGCTGCGTGCCACTTTGGTCACAAGCGCGAGAAATGGAACCCACATATTGCACCTTACATATACGGTGTGCGCAAAGGTATCCATATATTTGATCTAGAGAAGTCTCACGAGCACCTCAAGAAAATGTGTGAGGAACTTAAGAAGCTCCAGAACGAAGGTAAGACTATTCTCTTTGTTTCTACAAAGCAGCAGAGTACTGCTTTCATCGAAGAAATTGGCAAGGCTCTCGGTCAACCGATCGTGACCAAGAAGTGGCTCCCCGGATTACTCACTAACTGGGAAACTATCCGCAAGCGTATTAAGTACTACCTGGATTTGCAGCAGTCTTTTAAGACAGGCGAAGTGGAGAAGTACACCAAGAAGGAACAAACTTATCTGCGCAAGCAGCTTACCAAGCTCGATATAGCACTCTCAGGTGTCAGCTCAATGTCCGGTGTGCCACAGGCACTCTTTGTCGTTGATGCCATCCGTAACCGTGTTGCCGTGCTGGAAGCTCGAAAGCTCGGTATTCCCGTGTACGGTATTTGTGATAGCAATGCTGATCCTGATGATTTCACACAATTCATTCCGGCAAACGATGATGCTGTGAAATCCATCGCCATCATCCTTACTACCGTCTCTGAAGAACTCGGTGGCGCTGCCAAGAAAAAAGAAGTTGAGCAGGAGCCATCGACTGAATCTGATTCTGAATCCTAATCACACTCCTACCCCATCTACCCATGGCAAACATTTCCGCATCCTCTGTTGCATCACTCCGCTCCCGAACAGGAGTCTCTATTCTTGAGTGCAAGAAATCACTTGAAGAAGCCAACGGTGACGAGGAAAAGGCAATTGATCTTCTTCGCAAACGCGGTGAAGCACAAGCAGTGAAAAAAGCTGAACGTGATCAGGGAGAAGGCTATATTTTCGTGTCACATGAAGACGGAAAAGTATCTATTGTACTGCTACGTTGTGAGACGGACTTCGTCTCTCGCAACCCGGACTTCCAGACATTTGGAAAGGAACTTTCAGATCTTGCACTCAAAGAAGGCGAAGATGCTGTAAAGAACGCTAACGATAAAATCACAACTGCAGTACAGCAACTTGGTGAAAATATCTCACTTGGCGATGTACACGTTGTAGAAGGTTCAACTCTCGGTAGTTACGTACACACTAATGGAAAAATCGGAGTGATAATTGCACTGGATGGCGGCTCAACAGAAATTGCAAAGGACGTTGCTATGCACGCTGCAGCAATGAATCCGGAATATGTTTCTCCGGAAGAAGTGCCAACAGAGGCAGTAGAGAAAGAAAAGGAAATTTGGAAAGAACAACTTGCACAGGAAGGTAAACCTGCAGAGATCGTTGAAAAGATTATGATTGGCAAGGAGAAGAAGTTCCGCGAAGAAAGTGCACTCATCAAACAGGCATTTGTAAAAGATCCTAATCAGACAATTGAGCAGTATCTGAATGGTGCAACGGTTGTTAATTGCCTACGTGTCGCAGTCGTATAAGTAAGAATTTGCATTTTTAAATATCACCCTTCGATGCTTCGTCTGTGCTCAGCACAGGCTCAGGATGACATTTTGTACATAGCAATTTTCACTCCTAGACGAACAGATACCGATCAAGTAGACTTTGATATATGAAATCTAAAGGAGACATTCTGTTCGCGGAAGATGACCCTGTTCTCCGCGAAGTCTATATCAAGAAATTCACCCTCTCAGGGTACACCGTGCGCACAGCGGACGATGGAGAGAAGACGATCGAAGAAATCGAAAAGCAAACACCTGACGCTTTGGTGTTGGACATTAATATGCCAGGAGTGAATGGATTTGCTGTTATGGAGAAATATCCGCTAGAAGAACGGTCCTTTCCTATTGTTCTTCTTACCAATCTTGCAGATGACAATACGCGAGAAAAGGGAGAGAAACTTGGTGCAAATGGATTCTTTATCAAGAGTGAGATGACTATCAAAACCTTGATTGATATGGTGGAAGCTCTTCTGCAAAACTAACGGTTTTGGCTACGCAGAAGCCATTTTCACCTACCGGGAAAGCGCATTACATGGTACAATGGTAGGATAGAACTATGCAGAATTTCCTGCCAATCGCAGGCGTTCTTATCCTCCTGCTCGCCACAGGATGGGGACTCTTTTATATCTTACGATGGTTAGCTGACCGCAAACGCGAAAATGATCTTGTCTTCCTGCAGCTGCTAGTACCAATTAAGGAAAGCAAAGAGGACAAAGAAACCGCATCCGAACAATTCTCTACAGGTCAGGATTTCAAAGAAGTACTTGGTGTAATGGATCATTTCTACCAATCACTATTTGCAATCTACAGCACACGCATCAGTCGATTTTGGAAAGGACAACCATTCTTCTCTTTAGAGTATGCAGCCCTCGCGGGTGAAATTCTCTTTTTTGTGGTATGCCCACGAAAATTGGCACCACTCATTGAAAAACAGATCACCTCACTCTATCCGGATACAGTGATTGACCAAGTAGAAGACTATAATATATTTACTGATAAATCTGTGATAAGCGCACAGGCACTTATCCCAAACAAACCATATACAAGTGTATTTCGAACGTATGGGCAATTGAAAAGTGACCCCTTAAGCACAATCACGAACGCTTTTTCTAAGTTGAGTACAACGGAAGGCGCTGCTATTCAGTTTGTCTTGCGACCGGCACGATCGGGATGGCAACGAAAACTACAAAAGGAAGCTCAGAAGATTATTAATCCCAAAAAGCATAAGGGAAGTCTCCTTAATCCTCTCACGTGGATCAGTGCAACTTTTGATCTATTTACTCGTGGAGACGATTCCGTGGATCTACAAATGAATAATGCCACCAATGACCGCGTCTCACAGATGGCAGAAGAGTACAGTAAAGCCGTGGATGAAAAGGCCAGCTCTCCAGGTTTCACATGTGTTGTGCGTATCGTTACATCCGCTGATACTGAAGCAAGAGCAGAAGTGCTACGAGACTCCGTAGTCGCATCATTCAGTCAATTTGATGACATACGCGGAAACAGTTTTCACAAAGTACGAATATTTAGAAAGAATAAACTTATCAGCAACTTCATACGCAGGAATCCACATAGAACTCTAAAGCGCGCACTTACATCTCGTAAGATTCTGCTTGGCGCAACGGAACTCACTAGCTTCTTTCATCTGCCAAATATCAAGTACAACAAGGTAGAAACAATCAAATGGCAGAAATCTAAAATCGCACCGGCGCCCAAAGGTATACCGGAAGAAGGGCTGCACCTCGGCATTAACGTGCATCGATCAGAGAAAAAGAAAATTTTTATGAAGAATGAAGACCGCTTCCGACATTTCTACATTGTTGGACAAACGGGTACCGGTAAATCCTCCATATTACAGATAATGGCACGACAGGACTTCCATAATGGCAAGGGGCTATGCATCATTGATCCTCACGGTTCTCTGATTGAAGATTTGATGCCGTATATACCACGGGAACGGGCAGACGATGTGATCTACTTTAATCCAGCGGACATGGAACGCCCAATGGGATTGAATCTCTTGGAAGGAAAGACTCCGGAAGAGAAGGACTTGATCGCCCTGGATGCCATGAACATGATGGTGAAAATGTTCGGCAATGAAGTATTTGGTCCTCGTATTCAGGATTACTTCCGTAACGGATGTTTGACGCTAATGGATGATGACGAGGAAGGTGGTGCCATTACTGACCTCGTGAAACTCTTTACCGATGAGGAGTGGCAGAAATACAAAGTGGCAAAGGTTAAGAATCCTATTGTCCGTAGCTTCTGGGAAAAGCAGATGGCAATGACAGGACAACGAGAAAAAGGCGAAATGATCCCGTACTTTGCCGCCAAGTTCGGACAGTTCTACACAAATACACTAATGCGAAATATCGTTGGGCAAACCAAGAGCGCCTTTGATATTGCTGACTGTATGAATGAAGGAAAGATTCTCCTCATGAACTTGAGTAAAGGTTTGATTGGAGACATTAACTCACAGTTGCTCGGTATGATTGTAGTTAACAAAATCCAGGTGGCAGCCATGCGCAGGCAGCGGCAAGCCTCCGGTGAGCGCAAAGATTTTTTCCTGTATATTGATGAATTTCAGAACTTTGTGACAGACTCTATTGAATCAATCCTCTCTGAGGCTAGGAAGTACAGGTTGGGCTTGATACTCGCCCACCAATACATTGATCAGCTGGAGAAAGAAGATAAGTTGAGCGGTGGCGTGAGCTTGAAGGGTGCCGTATTTGGAAACATCGGCACTATGATGATGTACAAGATAGGTCCACAAGATGCCGAGATTTGTGCCAAAGAGATGGCCCCCGTCTTCTCGGAACAGGACTTGGTAAACCTAGAGGCATTCAAGGGCGCTATGAAACTAAGCATTGATAACCAGCCTTCCCGCCCATTCTCGAT
>SDBT01008531.1_pt1 | contig 16729 bp, 12 predicted proteins | sample 2277101 | NCBI WGS metagenome assembly SDBT01 (sample SAMN10404973, study PRJNA504765) | marine sediment metagenome | isolation source: marine sediment core GS10_PC15, 103 cmbsf | place: Arctic Ocean: Southern Knipovich Ridge | collected 2010
CGATCTTGAAGCAGTGCCGACAGCCCTTTTACCTGCCGAAGATCGACCTTCGGCGATGCTTTGAATTCGATCGCAAGATCTAGATCCCCGACGATCAGGTCGACTTCCAGCCCGGTGCTGGTCCGCCAGAAGGACAAGGGCAGATCTTTTTCTTTGTAGGCTAGATAAGCACGTACTTCTTCGATGAGAAAGTGCTCGAACGCCCGGCCGAACTCTTCCGATCCCCGCTGGATAATGCGCATTCCACTGAGTGCTCTCACGATGCCGGTATCGAACAGGTAGAACTTTGAGGTTTCGATCAATCTCCGCTTGCGAGAATGGCGCCAGGGCAAGAGGGCATGACCGAGCAAAGTATCCTCCAGGATCTGATAGTAGTCACGGACCGTTTTGGAGCTGACGCCGCTCTCGCGGGCGAGATTGGCATAATTGACGAGCCGTCCGTGGGTCAGGGAGACAGCATGCAAGAAGCGCCCAAATGCGGGAATATTGCGAGTCAAAGCTTCTCGATGAATCTCCTGCTCGATATAGTCCAGAACGTATCCCCTGAGGTTCCGCTCAGGTTTCGGGCTGGCGTAGTGCTGGGGAATCAAGCCGTGATTGAAGATACGTTCCAGATCGAGCTCGCTTCCCAGCTCGCGGGTGGTCAGTGGGAAGAGCTCGAATCGCCACGCCCTGCCGCCGAGCAGGTTGGCCGCCCCCCTCCTCACCTTTCGAGCGCTCGATCCACACATAACGAACCTGGTTTTGGTGTTCTCGAGGCACCAGTGCACTTCGTCCAGCAGAGCAGGCACTTTCTGTATCTCATCGATGACCACGGTCCGGTAGCGGTTGGCCAACACTTCCTCTCTGAGGATCGCCGGCCTCAAAAGAAGCTCTGTCTTCAATGTGGTATTCAGGAGGTCGTAGAAGTGGGCGCGGGGAAATTGTTGCGAGAGGAGAGTAGTCTTGCCCACTTTCCGCGGGCCCCAGAGAAAAGCCGCGTTGTGTCCCTGCAGATCGATTTTTAGGATCCTTTTGAACATGGATAATCGGGACATAGTTCCCGATTATCTAGATAATCGGGAGTAAAGTCAAATTTATCACCAAGCTCCGGGAAGATGACCCTTTGGGCGCCAGCATCCGGGCGGAGTTGTCTTTCCAGCGGATCCACCTGTGATACACTGCCCACCGGTTAAGCCAGTGAGCTGCATCTTTTGCGATATTGTCGAAAAACGTCGTCCCAGTATATCCGTTTACGAGGACGAGCGGATTTTTGCGTTTCGTGACGGCAACCCTCAAGCGCCGACCCACATTTTGATCGTTCCTCGCAAGCACATTCCGACGTTAAACGATCTCGGTGATGAAGACGCCGACCTGGTTGGACGGATGGTCCTCGCCGCTGGGGAACTGGCCCGCAAAGAATCTATTGATGAAAAAGGATACCGGCTGGTTTGGAACTGCAATGCTTGGGCGGGACAGTCGGTTTACCACATCCACCTTCATTTGCTGGGGGGACGTCGACTGGGGTGGCCTCCCGGTTAGGCAGGCCGGTCATCAACCATGGCGGAGCAACCTCGCCGGACCGCACTTTTCGTTACCTGCCTCGTCGATCAGTTTTTTCCCAAAGTGGGCGAAGCTTCGGTGTCTTTGTTGGAGCAGGCCGGATGCCGGGTGGAATTTCCTTCCGGCCAGACCTGCTGCGGTCAGCCAGCGTTCAACATGGGCTACCGGGAGGAGGCTCGCCGGCTTGCGCGTCGCTTCATATCCATCTTCGAGCCGTTTGACGAGGTGGTGGCTCCTTCGGGCTCTTGCATCGCCATGGTGTGCAACTTCTATCCGCAGCTTTTTGAAGACGACTTCGAGTGGCGCGAGAGAGCGGGCCGGCTGGCGGAGCGGGTTTTCGAGCTGACGGAATTCCTCTCGCGCCGGGAGCTCGAGCCGCGGCATGCCTTCGCGGAAAAAGTCGCTTATCACGACTCTTGTCATGCGCTGCGTGAGCTGGGAGTCGCCGGCCAGCCGCGCTCCCTGTTACGGAAAGTGCCGGGGTTGGAGCTGGTGGAGATGAATCCATCCGACGTCTGCTGCGGCTTTGGCGGGGCTTTTGCGGTGAAGATGGCGGAGCTTTCCGAGGCCATGCTGGAAGATAAGCTCCGAGCCGCTGAAGCGACCGGGGCCACGGTCTTAACGTCAACGGACTGCGGCTGTCTCATGCATCTCGGCGGAGCCTTGACTCGACGGAAGTCCACGCTGAGGGTGATGCATATTGCCGAGGTGCTGGCGGGAAAGGTCTGATCGGTGAAGGTTCTATCCGATCGATTTCTTGAAAGCAGCCGGCGAGCGCTCAATGACTCCCACCTTCAAGAAGCCCTCTCCAACGCAACCGAACGATTCACCAAGCTTCGCAATGTCGCCTTTGAAGGTTTTCCTGAAGGAGAAGCCCTGCGGGACCTGGCCAGGCAAATCAAAGCCGGGACGATCTCCGAGCTCGACCGCTTCTTGAAGCAGCTCTCCGAATCGGTTCGTGGTGCCGGAGGGACAATTCATTGGGCAGCCGATGCGGCCGAAGCCCGGAAGATTGTCGTCGAGCTTGCCCATCGATACGAAGCCCGATTGGTGGTGAAGAGCAAGTCGATGACCACCGAGGAGATTAGCCTCAATGAGGCGCTCGAGCAAGCAGGTGTCGAAGCGGTGGAGACCGACCTCGGTGAGTACATTATCCAACTTGCCGGAGAGACACCATCTCACATCATTGCACCGGCTATTCACAAGACCCGGGAAGACGTGACTCAGCTCTTCTCCCAAAAGCTCGGATCACCTTCTCTTGAACGACATGATGAGCTGACCCAGGAGGCGCGTCGCCACCTGAGGGACAAGTTCCGTCGGGCCGATATGGGCATCAGCGGGGTTAACTTTGCGGTGGCGGAGACCGGCAGCATCGTGGTGGTGGAAAATGAAGGAAACGCCCGACTTTGCACTTCGTTGCCGCGGGTTCATGTGGCCATCATGGGGATGGAAAAAGTCATTCCCGATCTGGCGGCGCTGGCGATTTTCCTGAAGATTCTGGCCCGAAGCGCCACCGGGCAGGCCATGTCGAGCTACGTTTCTTTGATTACCGGGCCCCGTCGCGAGGGCGAAGAAGATGGCCCCGACGCCTTTCACCTCATCGTGCTGGACAACGGCCGCTCCCGCATGCTCGGAGATTCTCACCTTCGCGAATCCCTTTACTGCATCCGATGCGGGGCTTGCTTGAATGCTTGCCCCGTTTATCGCCATGCGGGTGGGCATGCTTACGGCTGGGTGTACTCGGGCCCCATTGGAGCGGTGATCACCCCTTCTTTCGTAGGCCACCGCCGGGCGGCAGTGCTACCCTTTGCGTCTTCGCTTTGTGGGGCCTGCAAGGACGTGTGCCCGGTGAGAATCAACATTCCCCACCTGCTGCTGGAGCAGAGGAATAAGGTGGTGGCTTCGGCTCCGGTTTCGGCCAAATCGTCGATGGAGCGTTTCCTGGTGCGGTTGTTCGTTTTTGCCGCCTCATCGGAAAGCCGTTACCGTTGGGTCACGCGAATGGCCTACTGGTTGTTGCGACCTTTGGCGCGGGAAGGACAGCTGCAGTGGCTTCCGTTTTTTTCCGGCTGGACGGGATTTCGCGACTTCCCGGCACCCGCCAGTCAAACCTTCCGCGAGCGATGGGCAAAGAGATCTGCCGATGGATGAGAAGAGTTTTCTCGGAAATGTGGCTTCCCGTCTGGAGAGTCGTCCCGGTTCTGGCTGCGTGCTGACGCGCCCCCAATACCGACCGCCACCGGCTCCTTCTCAAAAAGAGATGAGCGACCGGCTGGTCCACGAAATCGAAAAAGTGGGCGGCATCGCGGACCGAGTGAGCTCCCTTGCCGAAGCTCGAAGTTGCATTTTGAACCTCCTAGCGGAGAAAGGGGCCCGTCGTGTGGTGCGGGCGAATACGACTCTAATCGAGAAGCTGGACTTGGATGGGGCTTTGGAAGAGGCGGGAGTCGAGCTAACGGTTTGCGAACTGCAGAGTGATGCAAAGCGAAGCCGGATTCGAGAGATGGAGTTTTCCGCTGATTGCGGCATCACCTCCGCCGACTACGGGGTGGCGGAGACCGGGACTCTGGCTTTGATTGCAGGCCCGGGCCAGGGGCGGGCCATCTCGCTTCTTCCTCCTCTTCACATTGCGGTACTGCGGGCCGCCGACATCGTCTACGAGCTGGCGGCTCTCTTCAAGCGTGTCCATGAAGAGCACGGGAAACTCCCGAGCGCTCTGACATTTATTACTGGTCCCAGCCGCACTGCCGACATCGAGCTGGTGCTCACCGTGGGAGTGCATGGTCCCAAAGAGCTTCAGGTGATACTTGTCGAATGATATGTTAATTCCTCCGGGAATGGGCGCTTTCGAAAGCGGCCATCGCGATACGGCTTCACGAGCCGAGGAGGTTCTGAACGAGCTAGGTTTCGGGGATGACGGCACCTAACGGGTATGGGGACGGTTTAGCCTGCAGCTACTGCCCTAATAGGAGACGGACGAATAGTGAAATACAGTCAACTCGTCAGACGCGGGGTCCTGGATATGAAGCCGGCGATTCCCGAGAAATCCATTGAAACGCTCCGAGAAGAGCATGGGTCTGACGTCGTAAGACTCTCCTTGAACGAAACCTCCATCGGGCCTTCTCCTTTGGCCCTGGAAGCCATTCGCAGGCAGTCGGAGACCGTCCAGTACTATCCCGAAGGATCCAGTATCGAGCTGCGCAGGAAAATTGCTCAAAAACTCGATATCGAGCCCGAGATGGTGCTCGTATCTTTCGGCGCCGATAACGTGATCCTGTTGATCGGTCAAGCTTTTCTCGACACCGGGGACGAGGTGATCCTGGCCGATTTGAGCTTTCCGACTTACCTGCTCATGACTCGAATCATGCAGGCGGTTCCGGTGAAAGTGCCGTTGAAAGACTTGTCCAATGATTTGGAGGCAGTCGCCGGACGAATCACCGAAAAAACCAAGTTGATCTTTGTAACCAATCCACACAATCCCACCGGTTGCGTCACCACTCGGACAGAATGGGAACGTTTCCTCTCGGCGATTCCCGATCACGTCGTTGTGGTTCTTGACGAAGCTTACTTTGATTACGTGGTGAGCGATGATTACCCCAACAGCATCGATTACTTGAACGGATCGCAGCCGGTCATAGGCCTCCGCACCTTTTCGAAACTTGCCGGTCTTGCCGGTGCCCGAGTAGGCTACGCCATGGCGCCACCGGAGATCGTTGGATACCTCCAGAGGGTGGTGGAGCCTTATGGCATGTGCAGCTTGTCCCAGGCGGCAGCCTTGGCATCCTTGGATGATGAGGAACATCGAGAAAAGGTTCTGGCGCTCAACCGAGCCGGCCGTGAGTACTTCCACCATCGGTTCGACGAAATGGGCCTCACCTACTCCCGCAGTGAAACCAACTTCGTTTTCGTGAAGGTGGGTCAAGACGCAGGAACGGTCTATGAAAAGATGCGTGCCAAGGGTGTTCTCATTCGTCCTATCGTAGGCTGGAGCACCGGCGATTACATTCGCATCAGTATCGGGACTCCCGAGCAGAATGAAAGGTGCATTCAAGTATTAAAGGAAGCTTTGTCTCGGAGGCAATCATGACGTTTAAGGAATTCATCTCTAGATTTCTTGCCGGTGTTGTGGCAACCCTTGTTGTCGTCTCGGCTTTCGGATGCGGTCCCGGGGTGGAACCGGCCGATCTGGTCCTCCGAAACGGCAAGATCGTGACCGTGGATGAGGCGAACCCGGAAGCGCAAGCGCTCGCCGTTCGGGGCGACCGGTTGGAGGCAGTCGGGAGCGACGCCGAGATTGAACCTTATGTGGGACCTGACACCGAGGTCATCGATCTGGAGGGAAAGCTGGCGGTTCCCGGTTTCATCGAGGGGCACGGCCACTTCATGTGGCTGGGCGACACCAAGATGAAGCTCGATCTGGGGGCTGCCGAAAGCTGGGATGAAGTCGTCGCCATGGTGGCCAAGGCGGCGGAGGGAGTCGAGCCCGGCGAGTATATCTACGCGTTTGGCTGGCATCAGGCCAAGTGGAAAATAAAACCAGAACCCAACGTTCAGGGTTTTCCTTTTCATGATTCACTGAGCGCCGTCACCCCGGATAACCCGGTGATCTTGAAACACGACAGCGGACACGGCACGTTTGCCAACGCCAAGGCCATGGAGCTCAAGGGAATTACCCGCGAGACGGAAAATCCTGAGGGGGGAGCGATCATCAAAGACGCCGAGGGGTATCCTATCGGGATGTTTCTGGAGAATGCCGATCGATTGATAGAGCCGGAGGCAAGTGCGGAGGCGGGGCGTCCCCTGGAGACCGTCGATACCTTTCCGGGTGGGGAGTCGGTTGCACGTCACCGGGCCGCGCTGGCCGCTCAAGAATGCATCTCGAAAGGGATCACCTCGTTCCATGATGCCGGGGCATCGGTCGAGACCATCGAGGTCTTCAAAAAGCTCGTCGAGGAGGGTCAGATGCCGCTGCGTCTCTATGTGATGCTTTCTGAGCGGAACGATCTCCTCCCGGCAGTTTTATCCAAGTACCGGATCATCGGCATGGGAGACAACCACTTGACCGTCCGGAGCATCAAGAAAGTCAGCGATGGCGCCCTTGGCGCCCACAGCGCCTGGTTACTGGAGCCCTATAGTGATTTTCCCGAAAGCACCGGCATGAGCCGGGAGTCGGTCGAGTCCATCACCGAAACCGCCCGCTTGGCTGTCGAGCATGGATTCCAGATGTGTGTTCACGCCATCGGTGATCGAGCCAACCGAGAGACTCTCGACATCTTCGAGGCCGCCTTTTCGGCGAACCCCGAGAAGCAAGACCTCCGGTGGCGGATCGAGCATGCCCAACACCTGCACCCGGCTGACATTCCCCGTTTCGCCGAGCTCGGGGTCATCGCTGCGATGCAAGGATGTCATTGCACATCCGACGCACCCTACGTGCTCGAAAGGCTGGGAGAAACCCGCGCCGAGGAAGGGGCCTATGTCTGGCAGAAACTTTTGGAATCGGGAGCCCTGGTGACCAACGGTACCGACACGCCGGTCGAGGACGTCAACCCCATTGCCAACTTCTACGCCACCGTGACTCGAAGGCTTGCGGATGGGAGCGTCTTCTACCCGGATCAGCGGATGAGCCGCGAGGAGGCATTGAAGTCCTACACCTTGGCGAGCGCTTATGCCGCCTTTGAGGAGGACATCAAGGGAACGCTCACAGCGGGGAAGCTGGCCGACATCACCGTCCTTTCCCGGGACATCATGACCATACCGGAAGAGGAGATTTTAAACACTGAGGTGGTCTACACCATCGTCGGTGGAAAAGTCGTGTACTCCAGCAGCGGGATGGAACGATAGGACGGGCGGCGGCTTGAGCATCTATTGCATAATAATCGTACATATTGTATGCTATATACATGAGGACTACGGTTGAAGTACCCCAGGAGCTGCTTGAAGAAGCTCGCCTGGTTTCCCGGAGCAAGACAAATCGCGAGACCATCATTTCCGGATTGGAGGAGTTGATTCGTAAGAGCCGACGCGAAGAGCTTCGCCAGTTGGCGGGCCGGATCGATCTGAAGTTGAACCTACGCCGATCACGGAAGAGACAACATCGGTGAGCGATGTTTTGGTGGACACATCGGCCTGGATAGATTTTTTTCGCGGCGACGAGGCGGCGGTCGGGAGGATCGACCCGCTGTTAAAGGATGGACGGGTGGCCATTTGCGGGCCGGTTTATGCCGAGCTTCTCTCGGGCGCCAGAACCCGCGCCGAATTCGAAAAGCTGCGATCTCTTTTGAGCGCATTGGATTGGCTTTTCGAACCGGACCATCCATGGGATAGGGTGGCTGAGGCGCGGTTCGCCCTGGCCAGAGGCGGATTCCAGGCATCTCTGGTGGATGTCCTGATCTCTTTGACGGCGCTGGACTCAAGGCACTCGGTGCTGACTCGCGATACGGACTTCGACCACATTAGTCGAATCCTTCCCATCGAGCGCGCCGTTTTCTGAACGCGCCTCATCGATACCTTCGAGCAGCGCCTATGGAGTTTTCCACACCTCGGTAAAGATGCGGAGATAGTTCTCGCCCAGAATCTTTTTAACATCGAGATCGCTGTAGCCCCTGCCTGTGAGCTTTTCCGCGAAGGAGACCACTTCGGGGTAGTCGGAAAAGCCGTCTAAATAGCGCTTCGGCGACCGGATGTCCCCTGTCACTTTCTCGTTGTACTCCTTCGTCGGGTCAGGATAATCCGGCTCTCCCCAGGAATCATGCCAGTGGTCGGGGTAAGTTCCTAGAGACATGTCGGTTCCGATACCAATGTGGTCGGTGCCTCCGGTGAGGTTGGCCACATGATCGATATGGTGAATGAAGTCGTCCACCGTCGGCCAGTGATCGGTCCCCGGCCGCATCACCAGCGGTCCCCAGGCGACCAGGCCGATGACGCCTCCACGGGCGGCACAAGACTTGATTTGCTCATCGTCGATGTTGCGGGGATTTGGCACGAGGGCACTTGGATTCGAATGGCTGAAGATGCAGGGATTTTGACTTCGATCGATGATCTCGAGCGTTGAGCGCTTGCCGGTGTGGGTGCAGTCGAGCAGGATACCCACCCGGTTACACTCGTCGACGACGCTTTGGCCGAAACGCGTCAAGCCGCTTGCGGTGCGGTCGAGGCAACCGTCGCAGAGGAGGTTGGTTTGATTGTAGGCGAGGAGCATCACACGAAGGCCGAGGCGCCAAAAGGCTTCCACTCGATGGAGCTTCCCTTCGATGAAATCACCTCCTTGCGCTGCCATGATGAGAGCCGCTTTACCGGTCCGCTTGGCGGTGCGTATGTCTTCGGCGGTCTCGGCCAGGACGAGGTTCGGGTATCGGCGGGCGATACGATGCCACTCCATGCCGTTTTGGAGCGCTTCGGCGACGCCGGCGTGGGGATCCCAGGCGGTTACCGCATAGCCAGTCACGCCGTGGCGATGGGCGTTGGCGAAGTCGCTGTCCGGCCAGATCTGCATGCAGGAGTCAATGAAGATGTAAGGGTGATCCTCGGCCAGGATGGAGTGAAACCCACCTTGTTCTCGGGTGCTTGTGCTGCTCATCGATTCGTTTTTCCTTAATTTTGTCGGTACTTATCAAACCAGCCGGTGATCAATCCTATTTTCTGCATCCAATGGCTGGGTCGGCGCCGAATTCCATGCGGCTCTCCAGGAACTCGTACCAGAACCGACTCGACACCTAGATATCGGAGCGCCTGGTAGTACTGCTCGGACTCCGACATCGGGGTGCGGTAGTCTTCCTCTCCGGTGAGAACCATGGTGGGTGTTTTGACGTTCTTAACAACCGAAAGAAGCGATCGCTTCTCGTAGTGTTCGGGGTGATCCCAGGGGGGGCCGGGAAACCAATACTTGATGCCGAATGCGGTGATATCGGAGCTCAGTACCCAGCTAGTCCAGTTGATCACCGGGTAAACTGTTACCGCGGCGCGAAAACGGTTGGTACGACCGATCATCCAGGAAGTCAAGACCCCGCCGCCGCTCCCACCGGTCACAAACAAGTTGTCGGTGTCGATATAACCTTTGGCGATGACGGCGTCCACACCCGAGTCGAGATCGTAGAAATCGTCACCCGGGTAAGCGTGGTGGATCAGGTTGCCGAACTCCTCACCATAGCTGGTGCTGCCGCGGGGATTGGTGTAGAGCACCACGTAGCCCCCTGCGGCCATGAGCTGCTTTTCGAAGTCAAAGCGGCTGCCGTAGGCGGCGAAGGGTCCGCCGTGGATCTCGAGAATCAAAGGGTATTTTTTAGCGGGATCAAAGTTTGGCGGTTTGATGATCCAGCCGTGAACCTTCCTCTGATCGTGCGAGGAGGTATACCAGATCTCTTCGACGGCCCCGAGAGCAATTTGTGCCAGCAGATCCTCGTTGACCGAAGTGATGACCTTTGCCTCCCCGCCCGACACGTGCCCTACCGCAACGTCCGAGGGTAGCGCCGTGTCCGAGTAGGTCATTGCGTATCGTCCGTTGTCCGAAAGGCTGAAACTGCCGCCGTCGTAAGCCGAGATGCCCCCGCCCATTCCTGATGTCACGTCTTCTCGGCGTATACCGTCCAGCCCCACATGGGCGATTTTTGTGATCCCCTGGTCGTCATAGCTGAGAAAAATGCTTTCCCCGTCGGCCGCCCAGCGTGGCGCGGCAACGCTGCGATCCAGGTCCTCCAGTAAAAGACGACTATCCCCACCGTTCCGATTCATCACATAGAGGCGTGTGAGTTGATAGCCCTGGTACCGATCATCGAATCCGACGTAAGCAATCTGAGTCCCATCGGGTGAGACGGCGGGAGTATTGTCGGGGCCTCGGCGGTCGATCAGGACCCGTACCTTTCCGTCCGCAATCGAGAACTCGTAGAGATTGGAGTCGAGAGGCTCGGAATCGGCGTTTTCGCGGCGCCAGGCGGAAACAACGAGCGACCGGCTGTCGGGTGTCCATACGGCCGGACTGCGGCTGAAACCGGGGCCGCCATGGTTGAAGTCCCCGGTGGAGATTTGTCGTGCCGTGCCTCCCTCCGCCGGTACCACAAAGAGGTGGAAAAAGCCCGGCTTCAAGTAACCGGGCCCGTTGAAGCGGTAAACGGTCCGATCGATCACTTTGGCGGGATCAGCCCACTCGGCCCCGGGTGGAGGAGGCGGGATGTCTCCGATCTCGGGCGGGGCGGCGGGAACGAGTGCGGTAAAAGCGATCCACTTGCCGTCCGGGGACCAGCTCAAGCCCTCCGGGGCGGTGCGCAGATCGGTCACCTTCGTCGTTTGACCGGTGTCCATCCACCTCAAATGGATCTGTGACTCCTCTCCTTGTTCGCTCGAAACGTATGCCAGCCGGTCACCGGTCGGGGACCAGAGGGGGGAGGTATCGTTTCGCTTGCCGGTGGTCAAAGGGCGGTGACCGGTTCCATCGAAACGAATGATCCAGAGGTTGGAGTAGTGCCGGTCGGTCATGATGTCACTGAACTGGCGAACGTAAACCACTTTTTCGCCGTCGGGAGAGATCTGGGGATCCGAGACGGTTTCGATATCAAAGATGTCTTTTAATGTTAGTGGTCGTTCGGCTGCGAGAGCCGGAGCCATGACTAAGGTGCTCGAGATACCGAGCGCGGCAGCGAACGTTTTTAAATGGATCATGGGAGTCTCCTTAAACGAGGCAAAGTCACATGAGCTTACTGGATGTAGCCGAGGGCCTTTAGCTCTTCGAGCGTGGATTCATCGAGCTCACGGTCCCGTTTTTTATCTTTCGGCGTCATCATGTCCGCGGAGTAAATCTGGTAAGTTTGCTCTCGTTCGAATAAAAACGCCTCGGTTATCGGTCTTCCGTCCATCTCCTTCCCGATGGGAAGGTCGAAAAGGTACAGTACGGTGGGAGCGATGTCATAAACGGAAATTAAAGGTACCTGTCCCCTTTTTGTTTCCGGGCCTTTCATCAGAAAGATGCCGCTGGGAGCCGGTAGGTTATCGGGTATGTGGTAGTGATCGTAGCCGCCGGAATGGAAGGTAAAGCCGTGATCCGAGAGGATGATAAAATAAGCGTTTTCGTACCGGCTCGATGTCATGAAGCTTTCGATGATCTTCTCCATATAGAGGTAGAAAGGCTCGAGAACGCTTGCGACCTTCTGCTGAAACAACTTCCGGTCCTCTTCGGTGAACTCACCTCTTTTCAACCGGTTTTGAAACCGCTCGACCTGCTCCGGTTCCATCAGGGACAAAGCAAAGTGCTGAACGATATCCGGCAATCGAAAGTAGGCGGCGAAGAAATCGAAATCCTCGGTCTGGTATAAATGGTGGGAGACGCTCTCGTTGAACGCTTCTTGAATCACGTACACCCAGAAATCCTTTAAAACAGCGATATCGGTATGGCTTCGCCCGGGGTGAGTCTGCTCATAGACCGCCGCGACATCCGGCAAGTCATTCTCCTCGAGAAGAGCGGCGTAGTCATGGTTGGCAAATTCAGACAATCTGTCGAAGTATTCGGGAGGGTGTACCGAATCCCTTATACTATCGATCCGATCTCCCTGAAGTAGCAGCCGTTTTCTAAAGCGATTGGAAACCATGACACCGTTGATTGGATCGGGAGGATAGGTAACGAACCAGTTGTTGACTACCGATCTTCGATTGAAGTGATCCAGTATCTCCCAAAGGGCAGGGGCTCTCCTCTCCGAGTTGCTGTAGGGAACCTGTACCTGGTTCTTCTCGATGAAAACAAAATCCAGGATTCCATGTTTGAGCATGGTTTTTCCGGTGGCAATGCTGGTCCAGATGACCGGGGATTTCGTCGGCTTGAAAGTCTGCAAGTGGCCCCAGGCGCTCTCTTGCTTCAACCGCTTCAGGTAGGGAAGTTTGCCGGCCTCGATGAGAGGGTCGATGGTCTCCCAGTTGGCTCCATCAAAGCCTAGAACCACGACTTTAACATCCTCTGTCGGTGCCTGGCAGGAAATCGCCAAGACCGTCGTGAGGGCCAGCAGGAGATTTGCGGTTCGCTTCATCGATCCGTGGCTTACGGCGATGGAGGGTAGCACAATTTGTGAAAATCGCACAGGCTCCCTCCGCTCCTATCGCCCTCTCTTCAGATCATGCTATTCTCCCCGAGCGGCTTTAGGGGGAGTGAGCAGATGGCTGAGTACAACTTAATCGGAAAAAACTACACGCCGTTGGATCTGGTGGCGAAAGTTACCGGGAAAGCCAAGTTTGCAGAGGATTTCCGGGCCGACGGCATGCTCTTCGCCAAGTTGCTTTTGAGCCCCATGCCCCATGCACGGGTGCGCCGCCTCGATGCCGGCGCTGCCCTCGCCATGGATGGCGTGGAGGCGGTGCTGACGGCCGATGAACTGCCGGTAAACTCCGGCCCGTGGAGGGGGGAGGTCGCGGGTGAGGCCGGCCTCACCAACGAGCCTCTTTATGAGGGCGAGCCTATTCTCGCGCTGGCCGCGCTAGACGAGACCACCGCCGCCGAGGCCATCGAACGTATCCAGATCGATCTGGAGCCACTCCCATTCGTTCTCGACCCCCTCGAAAGCTTAAAACCAGGAGGCCCGAACGCCCGTCTCGAGGGAAACGTGGTTCTCGAGAACAGAGTTCAAACGCTCAAGTGGACGGCGCGGGATTTCGACGAAGTCGGTGAAGGTCGCCTTCCGATGGGGAAGCCGCTGGTGGAGTGGTCTCACGGTAATCTGGAGGAAGGCTTCGCTGCCGCCGACTTGATCCTTGACGAGTCTATCGTTCATCAGTCCCAAACGCATCACCCCATGGAGCCCCGTAGCGCCATGGCCTATTGGCAAAACGGCAAGCTTTATTTGTACGGTTCCACCCAGAGCACGGCTCAAACCGTGGGCCTCATTGCCAATTGGGTTGGCATCGATCCCTCTCAGTTGGTGTTGATTAGCGAATATACCGGCGGCGGCTTTGGGAGCAAGGCTCTGGGCAGTGTGAACATGTGTTTTCCCGCCTTGCTGGCAAAAAAGACCGGCCGTCCCGTCATGCTACGTGTCACCCGGGCGGAAGAAAATTACTACGGACGGGCTCGGCCCGGCTTTCAAGCGCGGGCAAAAATAGGCTTTCGTCAAAACGGGCGCATCACCGCTCTAGACCTTTACCTCGTGCAAGACAATGGTCCCTACGGCGTCCGGTTTGACTGGATGTCGGCGGGCGAAGTGGCCTCGCTTGCGTACCAGCCCGGCGCCATGCGGTTCCGTGGAGTGTCGGTTTTCACCAACACCCAACCGCGGGGGGCTCAGAGGGGTCCGGGCGCCACACAGATCATGTCCATGCTCGAGCCGATCCTGGACAAGGCGGCGCGCCGGCTCGACCTGGACCGCGTCTCGATTAGGAAGCTCAACGCTCCGGACAGCGCGGCCAAGTATGGAGGTCACCAGGCGCGGGTCACCAGCGCCTTCGTTCGGGAAGCCTTCGACAAGGGGGCCGATCTTTTCAACTGGGAAGAGATGAAAAATCTGAGTGGTCGGCGACGGGGCTCCAAAGTGACCGGTGTCGGCGTGGGTCTGGGCTGCTACCATGCCGGAAGCATCGGCTACGACGGTCTGCTCACCATCAAGCCCGATGGAAGACTCACCGTTCACACGGGCATCGGCAACCTGGGTACCCACTCCCTATCCGATACGGCTCGGGTTGCGGCCGATGTGCTGGGTGTCCCATGGGAGAAGTGCGACGTGGCCTGGGGCAATACCGGAAAACATCTCCCTTGGAGCTCGTTGCAGGCGGGGAGCCAAACCATTCACGCCCACACCCGGGCGAACTACGCTGCGGCCGCAGACGCCAAGCGCAAGCTCCGAGTGATTGCCGCCCGAACGCTGGGTGGCTCGCCGGATGATTACACCGTGGGCAACGAGCGGGTTGTCGCGAGAGCCAATCCTTCCCGGGGGATGAGCCTTGCCCGGGCCGCCGAGCGCGCCATCGAGCTCGGCGCCGGATTCAGCGGACAGGAGCTGCCCGAAGAGCTCAACCCGATGACGGTTCGTTCCGCCCAAGCGCTCGCCGGCCAGGGGCTCATGGGAGTCGCCAAGGATCGCTTGCCCCATGAAGGGGTAACGCATTCCTTTGCGGTTGGCTACGCAAGGGTCGAGCTCGATGTGGAGACCGGGGACGTCAAGATCGTGGCCTATACGGTTGTTGCCGACTGCGGCACCGTGATCAATCCGAGAGGCCTTGCCGCCCAGCTGCACGGCGGTGGCGTGCAGGGTTTTGGAATCGCCCGCAGCCAGAAATGGCTCTTCGATGCTCAGTGGGGAGCGCCTCTGGCTAATCGACTCTACATCGCCAAGCCGCCGACCCTTCTGGACGTTCCGCTTGAAATGAACTGGGGTGCGGTCGATTTGCCCGATCCCTTCAATCCGGTGGGGGCTAGAGGCATCGGGGAGCCGCCAGTCGGTGCGGGAGCCGCGGCGATTCTATGTGCTATTGCCGACGCTCTGGGAGGGGACGAGAAAGCGTATTTCAACCGTTCGCCGGTCACCACCGACATGATCTTGAACTCCATCGAGGCTTTGCCGCAGCCGTTCCATCCTTTAACGGCTCACGTGTAGACCACGGGGGGATCTACGATGACTGCAGTTGCCACCGTCCTCGTCTGCTTCGCGACGTATCTTCTCTTTTACCAATTTTACGCCAAGAGGATCGCCCGCAAAGTCTTCCGCCTCGATCCCAATGCGGTAACGCCTGCTCATGAGCTCGAAGACGGCTATGACTACGTGCCCAGCAAAAAGTACACCTTGTTCGGGCATCACTACGTATCCATCGCAGGCCTCTCACCCATGCTGGGGCCGGCGATCGCCATCATCTGGGGCTGGGTGCCTGCCTTGTTGTGGGTGGTTCTGGGTGCCGTATTGTTTGGAGCGGTTCACGACTTTGGTGCTCTGGTCATGAGCATTCGAAACAAGGGGATGTCTATCGGAAAGTCGGCCGAGTCCATCATCGGGCCGAGAGCCAAGAGCCTGTTTCATGCCATCATCTTTTTTCTCATTGCTCTGGCCATGGGTGCTTTCGTCATGGTGGTGGGACAGCTCTTCTCCGCTGCTTTTTACCCGGAAACCGTACTTCCCAGCGTAGCTCTCATGGCGGTGGCCATGGTGATTGGGGTCCTCTTCTACAAGAAAGGCTTTTCCCTGACACCTTTGACTGCGGTCGGTCTGGTGGTGACGTTTGCCGCCATTTACCTGGGGCTCGCCCTGCCGAAGCCCGATCTGTCGTCGGACTCTTGGATGAGCATCCTTCTCGTTTACGCCTTTTTTTCCTCGCTCCTACCGATATGGCTGATGCTTCAACCCCGCGACTTTCTCAACTCTCTGCTTCTCTATCTGGGACTGGCATCGGTGTTCCTGGGTTTTCTTATCATGAGGCCGGAGTTCGTAGCCCCGGCACTCGACGCCCATCCCGACGGAGCCCCGCCGCTCTATCCGTTTGTCTTCATCATCATTGCCTGCGGCGCCATTTCGGGATTCCACGCACTGGTCTCCTCCGGTACGACGGCCAAGCAAATCGACAAGGAGACCGACGCCACCTTTATCGGATACGGCTCCATGATAGGCGAGAGCCTGCTGGGGCTGTCTTCGGTGCTGGCCTGCGGTGTCGGCTTTGCCAGCGCCGCGGCCTGGCAGGCGCACTATTCGAACTGGGACCAGGCGCAGGTGCTGGGCAACAGCATGTCGGCCTATATCAACGGCTCGGGCATGTTCTTGAGCCAGCTCGGTGTGCCCTTGGATGTGGGTCGCAGCTTTATCGCTTTGATGGCGGTCTCCTTTGCCATGACAACCATCTCTTCGGCAACGCGGCTTCTTCGTTACAACATTCAGGAGATTTCGGAGACGCTGCGCATGCCTGTTCTGGGCAACTCCTATCTCTCGTCGTTGATTGCGGTGGCGGCTATCGGCTTTTTTGCCTTCTTCAAGGTCAACGGTCAGCCCGCCGGCCTCGCCCTCTGGGCTTTGTTCGGCACCACCAATCAAATCCTCGGAGGCTTGACACTTTTGGCCTTGACCCTGTTCCTGATTCAGCGCCGTGCCAAGTTCACCTTCGTGTTGATTCCGATGGTCTTCATGCTGGTCACGACCCTCATCGCCATGGTGATGAACGTGAGGAGCTTCTTCATGGCCGAAAACTACCTGCTGCTGGCGGTCGGGTCCATACTTCTCCTGCTGGCCGTTTGGCTGGTGGT
>SDBT01008532.1_pt1 | contig 16726 bp, 9 predicted proteins | sample 2277101 | NCBI WGS metagenome assembly SDBT01 (sample SAMN10404973, study PRJNA504765) | marine sediment metagenome | isolation source: marine sediment core GS10_PC15, 103 cmbsf | place: Arctic Ocean: Southern Knipovich Ridge | collected 2010
AAATTCTCTAATACGAACGATTACAATCGGTTCTACATCAATAATAAATTCAACCGGTTTAATAATCTCTTCCATATCATCAATGATTCTTTTTACTTCCTCTTCTATCTCTAATTCAGATTCTTCACTGATCTCTCCTGATTCTTCTTCCTTTACTCCTAATTCATTAGTGCTACTAATATTTTCTCCACGAGACTCGCCAATACCAAATTCGTTCATTAAGGTATGTTTTGCTTCGTTATCTAAATGCTGAGATCTTTTCTCCTCTTTTATTGTTTCTAAAATTGAAAACTTTTCTAAAAATAATTCTTGATCTAAGGAAAATCTAATTTTTGAATCAGGTTTATTTAATTCTTTCCACTGAAAACTTTCTATTGCATCCAATGCATTGTCCAGGAACTCACTACAATATTGTACATGTTTCCAATAACCAAACTCAAATCCAACTAACTGAGTCCGTTTTCGCATATATTCAGCGATTGTTCCTTGTGTAATCTTACTTTCTTCTTTTGTTGTAATTTTCTCTACACTCAATCCAATTTTCTTTATTACTTCCTATAACAATAAATTATTTTTATTTATACATTTCTTACAAATTTAGCGTAAATTAATACCTAATGTTTATTATACGTCTTGATATCTTAGTCTTCAGTTTCGATCTGTTCCTTAATTTATTCTTCATTTTTTACAGTACATAGTTTAGTATTTAAATATTATCCTTCAATTATAAATAATGAAAAGGGATAGAAATTTGAGGAAAACTTTAAAATATTACGTCCGAAATTGGTGTTATCTCTCTTTTCTTTTATAGTTTTCAAGAGCTACATCTATTATTTTTGATGCTATATATCTTTTAGTATTTCTTTCAACATGAGTAATTTGTTTATTTTTGTTTATTATGTAAACTTCATTATATTTACTGCTAAATCCTATATCTTCTCTTCCAATGTCATTTGCGACGATAAGATCAATTTCAGATTTCATTAAACGTTTATAGGCTCTATCAATCAATTCACTTCTAGACACGTTTGTTTCCGCTTTAAATCCAACAATAAAGAGGTTGTAATCTTTTTTTCTTGCAACATTTATTATTTTTGGAGTTAATTTCATATTAACATGTAATTCTTCATTATTATCAGAAGAAATTTTTCCATCTATATATTTTATTGGTTTATAATCACTTATAGCAGCTGCGGAAATGAAAAAATCATTGGTTCTACTAGATATTTCTTCTTTAAGGGCTTTGATGAAATCATCAGCAGAAGTAACATGAATAGTATTAATATATTCTGGAATTTTAGCCATACATTCACCAGCTATAAGTACTACTTCAGCACCTCTTGCTGAGGCTTCCTTTGCTAGTTCTATACCCATTCTACCAGAAGATTTATTTGAAACAAAACGAACAGAATCTATCGCTTCTCTAGTCGGTCCAGCAGTAATAATTACCTTTTTACCTCTTAAATCTTTCGTAGTTATTAATAAATCAATTACTCTGTCAATTATGTCATCAACTCTGGCTATTTTAGCTTTTCCTTCTGAAAGCCTTGGATTTAATATTTCAACTCCGCATTCTCTTAGCTTTTTTTCGTTTTCTTCTAAAATTGGATGTTTATACATACTTTGATGCATAGCGGGCACGATAACAATCGGTATTGAAGTACCAAAAGCTGTAGTAGCTACTGTTGTGACGGGGGTATCATCAATAGCACATGCAATTTTAGAGATTGTGTTTGCTGTGGCGGGACATATCAAAACCAAATCAGCTTTTCCAACAGTTTTAGGTCTGTCACCTGCTAGATACACATGTTCTACAGCACCAGTTAATTTAGTGATAACTTTATTTCCAGTAGCCCATTCCATTAGCGAAGGATTTATTAGTTCAGTAGCAGCTTTAGACATAACACAAATAATTTCAGCTCCAAGCCTCATAAGTTCTCTTGCTATTATTGGTGCGGATATGACCGCAACTGATCCGGTTAAACACATGCATATAGTTTTTCCTCTGAGGATTGTTCCTTTTGTCTCGACGATATCCTTTGAAGGGTGTTGAAAGTTGTTATTTTTCATATTCTACAAATTTAGGTATGTATTTTTCAATTTAAAATTCAGCTATCAAGTAATTAAAACTTATGTAAAATAAAAAAATAATGATAAACTAATTTTGATTGGAATTAGGTAATAAGTAATAAATTTTTTCCACTTTTTTTGAAAGGAGTTTTCTATCCGATTTTAAATAATTAAATCTAGAAATGATATAAATCTCATTAACTAAAATTTTATGCGAAAAATTACAATTTGAGAATTAGGTCAAGGAATCTACAACATTTATTTTCAGATTTAATTTAACACAAAAATCTCGGAATTTTTTAAACTTCTCTGACTTCAGAGTTGGTTTACCTTGTATATTTAAAATCCTCACAAATTTTTTACCGTAATACGTTTTATTTATTTCTGATAAATCGTATGTTAAGTTATTTTTATTGCCCAACCTTAAAATATTTGTATTTTTAAATTCATTTCTTCTTAAATCATTAATTAGATTTGCATATTTGAAAAAAGCTGTGTTTTTCATTTTTTTTAAATCAAATATAATAGTACTTCCAAGTTCTCCTTTATCTAATATTTCTTCTATGAGAGAATGCAATTCATTCAAAAACTTGGATTTTAATTGTTTTAACGTAATTTTAGGAGAGATTAATTTCTTAAAAATTTCATAGAAAGAGAGATCCAATCCAGCTAAATCATCATTTAAATTTAATAAATTCAATAAAAGATTAATGTTCTCCAAAACATTCGATTTTAATTCTTCAAAAACATATTCTTTTTCATCTAAAATGAACCTAAACAAGAATTCTTTAAAAGCTTCAATAAAAGAAGAATAATTTGGAATGAATAATCTATTTGGGTTATTAATTACTATTAGATTCGCTTGAAATGGATTAATTTCTTTGTAAAGTACGGCTTTTATAAGGGACAAAGGGTAATATCCTTCTATAAAGGTCATTCCTCTTGAAACACTCTTTATTGCATCTCTAAATGAACATTTTTTTATAACATTGACAGTTTTAATAATATTGCTTTCTATTTTAACGGGAGTTATTTTACAATAACAGAGATCAAATGGTTTTAAATCATGGAATAATGGGTTATTTTGATCAGGAATTATTATTTGTGAACCATAAGCATTAACTATACTCCCTTGAATAGGCTTATTAGCTAAGTTCCATTCAATTATTATTGTACGCTCTAAAGATGCTTGATCAACCCCATAACTATATTCAATATTTCTGCTTAATAAAGACAAACCGTCAATTATTTTGATTTTATAATTTTCATCCTCTCCCCAAAATTGTTTTCTATAATAAAAAGCATCCTGTAATTTGCTCAAATCATCTAAAAACAATTCTTTCATTATAAGATAATTAATACCGATTTCAGAAGATTTTATTGTTTGATCATTTAATCCAAAAAAACCTATACGAGAGATTATGTAATTATAGGCTGGATTTCTTAAATTTTCTTCATGATGTTTAATTATATATGTATTTTTTTTCTTTTTAAACTCTCCAGCGGTTTTTTTTATATTATATCTTTCAATAAGAACCTTTAAAAAAGCAAATTTTTTCAAATAAACTTTTTTCTCTAATTCTTGTATTTCTATCTTATATTTCCGATAATGATTGTAGAATTTCTCTTCCGGGATATTTAATATATGAAATTGTTTTTTCATCAGTTTTAATTTATCAATTATACAGAAATTATCTATTTCTGAGAGAAAATATTCAACTAGATCTTCTTTAAATGATTCAAGCTCTTCATCCGAAATTAAAATATTAAAATCAGGATTTACCTTGCTGAGTATCTCTTTATTCTTTTGTATAAGATATATCGCAAGGTACTTATTGTTTATATCTGAATCTTTCACCAATTTCTTTAATTCATTAAAAACCGATGCTAAAAAGGTAATATCTTTAAATTCAAAGATTTTATCAAAAGATTCAGTAATTTTGAGAAGATTAAAAAACGAATATTCTTGAATTAGATTTAAGAAGTCTTTAATGCCCCTTTCTATATAACTATTAAATTTTAAGAAGTAAGCCTCTAATCCACTTTCATATCCATTCTTTAAAAATTCAAAGAACTCAAAATATTGATTATTAGAGATTGCTGTACTTAAATATATTTCTATAATCTTTTCGCTTTCAAAATCATTAATAATCGCTTTATCTAAATAACTTAATGCTTCAACACAATTGTTATTATCAAAACATGAGTTAGCTAATAATAGAAAATTCTTACTTCTCTTTTTGGAACTCAAATCTTTTGACGTAAGATTATAATCATCAAAATTATCTAAAATATTTTGAGCAGTTTCATTTTTAATGATTGAAATTAACTTTAGAAGATGAACACATACTTTTTTCTCTCTGTCAGAATGAATCCAAAAGGAAGGACAATCATGAAAAATTTCTTTATTTTTTTCATCTATAATTAAATGAAATTCCCGTTCGTTATCTAATATAAGACTTCTTATTTTTATGGGGGATTCTCTTGAATATATAATATTTATTTTATTACTTAAAAATTTGAGAGATTTTTGATAAAGATTTATTCCAAAAATCTTAGTTAATTGGTCAGAAATTAATTTACTGGTCATTTTTTACGTTAGAATCTTGATTTAATTATTTCTGATATTAACTTAGGAAATTCATTCCAATCTTTTATAGTTAGTAGTTGACCTCCAGCAATTTTTACCATTTTTTTCGCTTCTTTTAAATTATAAGATGTTTCAGGGCAAACTAAAATAAAATCAATCCCCAAAGAACGAAAAATTCTCAATTCTTCCATGGCTTGTTTAATATCATAAATCTCCGCGTCAGTAAAAAGTATATTTAACTTTTCGCGAGAGTTTGATTTTTTTTTAAATTGTTGCCTAGCCCATTCAAGGGCTTTTTGAATGATGGTACCACCTTTTGCTTCTACGTTTAATAAGTCATCTGCTAATTTTTCTAAGTCAACATTTTTTTCCATTTCCTTTAAAACATGAGTATCTGATTCGAAAAATGTAATAGCTAATTCATCTTTTCTCATACCATATACTAGCATCGTTACACATATCGCCATATACGCTAATTTATCCCCTGACATTGATCCACTAATATCTAATTCAAAACAAGCACTCCTTAAACCCTTTGCAGTTTCTTTTACTAAAAAATCGTCATAGTTAATATGTTCAATTTTTTTTCCCTTCTCTAATATATTCATTAATGTAGCTTCGAGATCGACATTCTCAAATTCATCTCCAATGGTGAATGGGCGAACTCGATTTATTGGAATCGGACCTGTTATTGAAGTCCCTAATCTTGCTCTTGAATAATATATTCCTAAATCAATTAACATTTTTTTTGCTAACTCTTTAACCTTTTGCTTTGTTGTTATAGCCAAGTTCCCCCGATGATTAAACCACTGTTTTAGTAGATTTTCTCCACTACCAGCAGAAAGACTTGAAATCATTTTGTTTTCACCCTCTTGACCACCGATTTTTTGAGCACTTTTTAGAGCCTCACTCATATTAAAGTTTCCAAGAGCTCCTAATGCATTTCTATTATTGGAAGCTAAAGCACTAGCGGTAAGTTCTTTGATTCTCTCATTATTTAATTGATCATGAATCTGATTCATTAAATTACTTAATCTTTGAAAATCAGCTTTTTTATTTTCTACTAATTTCTTCAATAATTGATAATTTGGCTCGACTAATTCATAAATCTCGTCTTCAGGCATTCCAAGATTTTTTCCTACCTTTCTAATATCATCAGGTCCAACTTTTAATCCTATTTTTCTCAAAAATTCTATTACATCTTTTAATTGGGCTGGTGTCTCACAAGATTCTAAAGATAGCTTTATGAGATCTGGAATATTTTGCGAAATCTTTTGACTACATTGAATATTAGAAGAACTATTTGCTAGTTGATGCAATTGGTGAGTCAGTGATTTAAAAGCTTCAAATTTCCTGTTCTGAGCATTTGCATCATTGATAGCAATTTGAAGTGCTTGATTAAAGAGATCTTTCCATGATTTATTAGCAAATGCGGTTTTAGTCAAGGTTTCAAGAGACAAGTTCATTTTTGAGTCCTTCATTTGTTTTTGAACTTGATCAAATAATGTTGGTCTAAGATTAGTACCATAGAATTGATCTAGTGAATTTGCTAGATTAAAATTGTGTTCAAATGAAGAAGTTTTTAGAGAATTATTAATAATATCATCTAAATCAAAATTCGGAGTATCTCCGAAATTTTTAGCAGCATTAAATAATTGATCTAAATTTTTTATCTGATTTTGGAGCTTCTTTTTAAGTTCTTTTATAATATCTTTTGGAACCGCATTTGATTTATCTAAATATGTAATTGTTTGGATTAAATCTTCTAAGTTACCAGTATTCAATAATTTATCTAAATCTCCTTTGATATCTTGCTTATCAAGAGCTTTACTCGTAATTTTTTCCCAGGAACGCTTAGAGTTCTCTTGAATAAACCTATTTAAATCCAGAGAATTCCCTGCTTTAAGATCTTTAGGATCCAATGAATTTATTTTTTGAGTCAATCTTTTTTTTGCTTCTTCGATTAATGCATTAAAGGAACTGATTTCCTCTTTATACAATTCAGAATCGTCATTAAAGAAGTGAAGCGCTGATTTAAAGGGTTCTTCGTTTCTTTTTTCATTCAATTCCTCCATAAATTTTTCTAGCTGTTGAAAGACACTAGTGTCAATAGATTTTGTAGTTTCTATCTCATCAATGAGATCTTGTAATTGCTCTAACTCAGATTTAATTCCATTTTCAACTAAAGTATCATTAATATTATCATTTCCATTATCATCGAAGTATGAACTGATTAAATTTTTTTTATAATTAGGAAAAAGAATCTCAAAAGCAATTTTTTTCGCTAAACTTTGATTATCTGGTAAAGAAGTTACCGTACTGATTTCAATAAAATCATTTGGGGTTATCGATCCCTTACGATAATACCTTGAAACGATTAAATTAGGGATTGATAATACTTGTCTTGATGATGGGATTTGTATAATATCAGAATGATTTCTCATCCTTCTAATAAACTCAACAGCAAATTCACATGGATTTTCAGGAAATACCCCCAAAAATTCAGCCTCCTAACGTTTTAAGTATTATGTTTTCAATAACATCTTCAACTTTTACTCCAGGTTTAGGCTTTAAACTTCCTAATAATACATGACGAGCAATTTCAGAAAGATAAACATATACAGATTCTTTTTCTTTTAATTTATTCTCTCTTTCGAGGAGTCTTTTTCTTGCTAATAGTTTGGCAATAGCAATTCCTGCTCTTATAGATGCTGGGATCTCAACATCGATTTTATTCTGTCTCGTTTCTTTGATAATTGAATATATAAGTTCTAGTTCAGATTCTTCAATTACAAAATGTTCTGGTAGATTAATTCTTATAATATCTAATTCAGTCGACTTATCAGGATATGTTAATTTAATCCAAACTTTAATTCTATCCTTTAATGCCTCAGAAAGACGATGAGTTCCTGATAATTCTTCAGGATTCATAGCACATATAAAGAAAAAATCATCATCAGCCTTTATTCGTCCTAAATGAGGAATAACTACTGAGGCTTCTTCTAGTGGCTCTAATAATGTATTTTGAGAATATTCCGTAGCTCTATTTATTTCATTAGCCAAGAATGTCCCGCCTTCTAACATTGCATTTAAAAGTGGTCCAGGGTTAAAGGCTTCCAACGTAAAGCCTTTTTTTAAGGTAATAGCAGGGTCGAATGAACCTAAAAAATGAGAGGGTTTTATACTTTCATCCATCGTTAGCCAATAAAAACCCTTATTTTTGTTTTCTTTTGCTCTTAAACTGGCAAAATATCGACATAAAATTGTTTTTCCAACTCCGGGTGGACCTACTAAAGCAGGAAACAATTTAGTTGATTCTGCATCTCTTAATAATTCTAAAACTTTTCCATATTGTCCCGTAAGAACTATATCTATGGGTTCTTGTGTGATATCCCTGATAAGACGCTGATTAAAAAGTTGTTCAAATTTTTCTTTATCTATCATTTTAATTCTAATTTAATTAAAGTCTATGAGAATAATAAGTGTTTATGATTTTTAACTTTAAAGTCAAGAAATATAAAGAATTGGCTATTATTAATGAGGGCTTTTAAGTAATCATAAATGAATTAATTTTACCTTACTTTTTTAAGAAAAAGTGGAGAGCGCTTGATTAGTAATTATGGAACCATTTATATATAAATAATTAAGCGGACCTAGCAGGATTTGAACCTGCGACTTTCGGATTAGAAGTCCGACACCCTATCCATACTAGGCTAGTTAGGATAGCTAATTAGCTGGCTAGGTTATAGGTCCTTTGATTACCTATTAAAAGTCTTATATTTAATAAAATATCTTATATGATGTTTAAATTTTATTATGATTAACAATCACGTTTTATTTAGTGGGTAACTACAAATTAATAGGTTTTTCATTTAATAGTTGGTTCTAATTTAATTTAAATAAGATCAGAAAGATTATTTTAAAAAATTAATAAATTGTTAATATATTTTATTTAATAAATGAAAATCATTCATTAAATTTAAGAGAGTAAATTAATTAAATAAAAAGATTTGGTAAATTAAGAGAGAGTTTCAATCTTGCTCAATATTGAAAATAAACTTTTTATTCATCAGAATATTCCATACTCATTTAATTGGAACAAAGGTCATCACAATGAGAAATTTAATCAAATAGTAACTAATCAAGAAGAACTAAGAAGATTAAGGAAACTTTTTACGAGAATCTCTCAAGGATTAATACCTAATAATTTATTTAATTCGCGTATACTTCCCCGAGTCTCTCAGTTTAAAATAAAAGGGTTAAAATCTGCTCTTGTTAGAAGTTTTAGTAAAATTTTAATAAGATCTAGTAAAATCCAACGATATGATTCAAGTTCAAAATTACCTACGTATGTTCAAAATGTTTATGAAAATTTTAAAGAAATTAATATTACTGGACACCCTGGACATGAACCTGTATTAAAAAGTATTTTAATAAAAGATAAGAATTCTCTAGCCATAGAAATTCCTATTTGGTATAATAATGATAATAATAAAATTATCACAGGTCATATAGATTTGATTCAAATCAATGATGACGTCGTAAAAGTAATAGATTATAAACCCGAGGGAAAATTTTTAATTTCTTTACCCCAAGTAGCAACATATGGTATTTTATTAAAATCTAAATTAAAGATCAAGAAATTGAAATGCTTAACTTTTAATAAAAATGAAGCTTGGGAATATGATCCTAATATTTTATTACTGGATATTAGGAAATATTTAATCTCTAAGAGTATTAGTGAAAGGCCGTGGGAGGCTTTTTTATAAATGGCTTGATTTTAGATTTTTTTTCCAGTTGGTTTAGTTGATTCAGATTCATCTACAGATTTAATATACCCCCTAAACATCAAATAACACAAAATTAAAGAGATTAATTCGATAATGAGGCTTGTGAATGTAATTATTGTGCCATTATATCCTAGATATCTTAAAATTAAAGCACATCCAAAACCAGATGAAGCTAAAATGACAATAATGAAAGCTTTAATTATTTCAAAAAAAGAGTCTTTTAAATAAATAAGTTCTTTTTTAATCCACAAAAATAAAACAACCATAATAAGGAATCCTTAAGTTCTAATTTACCTTAAACCATTAAATAATGGATATTTTATTATCTTTTTTATTTGATAAAAAGTAGTAATTATTAAAATTTAAATAATAATTAATTATTTTTTTAATAAATCTGGTATAATAAAGGTATTTTTCTATAATTAAGAAGATCTCTGTTTACTTTTAAATTTTGAGTACAAAGCTTTATCTAATAACCGTCCAATTCTTAAAGCAATCTGATTTGCTATTTCGTACCTTTCTCCATCGAGGATATTTCTTTTTTCTTCTGGAGTAGGGCTGTGACCAAGTCTTTTTGTTATTATTTTTTCAACAATATTATTTATCACTTCGATTATTTTCTCAGAGTTAGGTAATTTCATCTCTAAAGCATTAATTTTAATCTTTTCAACAACAAAATTAAAAAACTGGGTAAATAATTCTGCAGGTTCTCCCTTCAATTCACTGTGAAGTTTAATATTATCGGTGGCTATTTTAGTATCTTTATCTTGCCAATATAGCTGATTTGGGTTAATTCCCGGACTATTTATTCTCATTAGTGACCCTGTGATTCTTCGTTCTACCCAATTCAAAGTATTTAATTCCTGTTGTTCACGTAATCTTTGTGCTTTTTCCTCTTTCTCTTTTTTCTTTTCTTTAACTATTTGTTCTACCTCTGATATCCGAAATTCTTCAAAAGTTTCAAATCTTTTGATAATATCATATCCTACACAATATGAAATTGGGGAAAATATGTCAGATTTCAATTTTAAAGGTGAAGTATCCTCATAAATTGGGCTTGGTTCATTCTTCAAATCATCAATTGCACTCTTCATTGATTTTTCCATCAATCGGGCAAAAATGAAGCCGTTTACAAGAAAGGGTTGATTTGAAGCATTAAAAACAACAACTATTTCTTCCTGTCTTTTAATTAAACGCGCTATAATTAATTCTTCAAGCTTAATTCTGATCCATTCCTCTGAATCGGTAGTCCCATAAATCTTTTTAAAAGTTAAGAGAAAAAGTGATCTGTCATTGGAAACTTTAAGATACAACTCTATTATTCTACTCAATTGCCTTAAAATTTTGGATAATATATAAAAGAAAATACCTTTAGCTAATTCATTTATTATTTCATCAAACTCCAAAATAAATAAAATATGGGAATAATTTTGTAGGTTTAATTCATTTAAAAACACTCTATCTATAGCTTCTTTCTTTCTTATATATTCTCTTAGGCTGTTTATGCTAGAACCTACTTCTTTTTCTAAAAAAGTGAATAAGTCTTCACTTTTTTCTAAATTTAATAAGTTGATAAATTCAAGATCGTTGATATTTTTTGAATCAGAGGTGTAATTTCTACCAAATTTGAAATTAGATTGGCAAATAGCTTTTTTTGCTTTATAAATCAGGTTTTGGCTTGGATCATTTAGAGAAACAATATCTAATTTTTTTAGATTATATCTTACCATATTTCTCTTAACTTTTTCAGATAATTCTTTATCCACATTTATTAAATGTAAGATATTATAAACACCATATTTACTTAATGTATAGATTGTATCATCAAAATCACATTCATTTAAACACTGAAGAAAATAAACAAAATCATTGGGATTTTCTCTTAATTTTTTAATTAATTCCAGCTCTAGATAACTCAATATTTTTCTCTCAAATTCATCATAATCTGTTTTCTCATTAAGTCCACTTTCAATTTTTGTTATTATTTCTTTCTTTATTAGGTTAGCATCTATGTATGCATTCAATCCATTTATTGAAATTGGAAAACGTTCGAAATTAAAGGCAAGAACCTTCTTTTTTATCATTCTGATAGGCATTGCTTCAACTTGAAGCTCTTTATATGATTTAAATTCGAAATTTTTCCGGATTTTGTCTATTAATCTACTTAATGTTGCTAACTCTATGAGTTTATCTTCTTTTTCTTCAGATTCTAATTTTTTCTCTAAATCAACAGAGATATCCTTAAAAGCAGCACTTTCGGCTAGAATTTCCTTTTTAACTTCATTAGTAAGACCCATAATATCACCGATAAGATCATAAAAATAGAACGGGGGGTAATTTAGGATCATTTCTTGCAATTCTCCTTCAATTTTCATCTCTATATCTTTTATCATTTGATCTTTTTGAATTTCTTGTAGTTCTACACTTCTTTCTTCAATTAAAATCGAAATAAACTTATTTTCTAAATCGATAACCTTGTACAGAAGATTTACCTCAAGAATTAACGAATCTTTTAATAAAGCATTAACTTCCTCAATTATAATCTTCTTCTCTATAAGTTCCAAACTTTTTGTAGAATCAAATGTAAATTTATTTGAATCTAATACTTTTTGAACTCTAATTCCTAAACTGTGATAAATATGAATTGCTGCTGTTGAAATTAGTAGATCATTAAAAGTGGATTCTTGATTAACTAATTCAAATATTTTCTTCCTATCTGCATCCCTTTTAAAATGTGAAATTATTAAATCAACTGTTTGAAAAAACCTAAATGCACCCTCGACTGCTGTTGATTTTCTCTTCACTCCACTAATCATTAATCTTTCACCCATGTCCTATATACTTCTTTAAAATTGTCTGCTAGTTCGAATCTTGCATTATTATGCCAAAATTTAAAATTTATAACATGAAAAAGATCTCCATTAAAAAATTCTTTTTCATTATTTGTTAAGATATGTTTTAATGTTAAAGATATTGGCCTCGGAATTAATTTTGAAAAATATTTCAAATCCATATTTTTAATATAATTATAAAATGTCTCATCTGTACTTAGATTAAAATACTGGAGAGGTAATAATTTCTCTAACTGAAGATCTAATTTAGTTAATTCAATCTTCATTTGATTTTTAACATATTTCGGAAATTCAGTATTAATATCAATACTATTTTCATAATGATTATAAAATTCAAGTAATAGTTTTTTTTCACCTTCATTTATAATACCTGCTATATATGTGTCTAAAAAATCGAGGAAGTTTTTAAATTCTTGTTCCTTTGATTCTCTTTCTTCAAAATACTTTAAAAAATCGTGATAAATCTCTATTAAAGTCCAGTTTTGGTTTGTCTCAAGTTTAAGATATTTCTTACTGTAATCTTTAATCCATTCTAAGATGTAAAATTTCCATTTAAGATTGATTCCACCCATCCTTTTTTCTAAAAATCTATGGAATCTATTTGCAAAAGTCACCGGATCTGATATTTCTTCTTCTTGTTCTTCTTTTATGTATCTATTTATCGTAGAGTGTCTTAAAACATAACCTAATAAATAATGTAATTCATTTGAAAACTTTTTAAATTTTTCTATATGCCCGATTATATCTTTAATTTCATTTTTCATTTGTATTTCAGCAAATGAGACTAAATCTTCAATTTTTAGGCTTATATTTTTGAAAAATGAATCAGTATTCTGGTTTACTAATTTAACAAATACTCTATTGAGTTTTTCTTCTTCAAATTTAAGATCTTTTAACGACGACAAGTGCAGATTTGTTTCTATTTGATTAAATAGGAAATAACTCAATTTTTCTATTAATTTATGACCTAAAATTTGTGCTGGTTTTTGCTCTTTATTAAATTTTACTTTTAGGTTTTCTATTAATTCAATTGTTAGAGTTTTTAATCTGCGATAAGATAAATATCTAGGAAGATTTGATTTTATTAGATTAAGGTTTTTTTTAACTAATTCAGAAAAATAATTAAATTGTGAATCCAATTCTACAACTCTCATACTTTTATTTTGCATCGCTGAATTTTCAATAAATTTTTTCGAAATTCTACAGATTTCTTCAAAGTTTTCATTTTCTAATTTTCCTTTATATAAGATATAATGTTCAAATTTGTTGAGCAATTCAACTATATTGCCCTTTTCTCCACTGGTAAGAAAGTTTCTTGAATACTCTAAAAACTTATTCATATAACCTTGTAAATCTATCAAGATTCTATTGGTACAAGAGATTAACCATTCTGCAACTTGGGGTTCATAAAATTTCTTGATTTTTTCTCTAATTTGAGAAATAAAAAAAAGGAGTAATTCATCTTGGGATTCATCCAATGTTCCTGTATTTACCAAATTAATAAGGTTTGTTCCAAGATTTATAGTTTTTTCCACGATAAAATTAGCACTCGGTTCTGATATTGAATATTTGAGGTGTTCTGTAGCTTGTTTGCCCTCAAATGGAGTTTTCAATTGATCAAACTTAGGATTTAAAAATTTAATTTCAATAGGTTTTTTATACCATAAGATCTCAACATTAACTCTAATTTTTCGATATGTACTTAGCATTTCTTGCTCTGTAGGTAGCGCTGTACTCAACCCAATTAATTTTTTATTCCATTTATCCTCAATCAGTTCCCCATAAAGTTTTTTACTAAACCTCGAGGCAAATTTGGCATAAATTCGTTGTCTGCTTTCATTATCTAAATCAGGACGATCACAAAATTCTTCAACCTCAAAAAATAATTTACTTATATTTATTAATGAATCTCGTGATTTATGTATATCTAAGTATCCCGTTTCAGGTTTTAAAGCTAACATAAGACTTTCACATTCTTTATATTTACCAGGGATAAAAATCATTGATTTTGGATAGATATTGACCTGAGCACTTTTTTCATCAAAATTAAACAAATCAAATTCAATACTAAATACTTCTGCTCCTGTATAATCTCTCAATATTGCATTATACATTGTTAAATATTTGATTACTTCTTGTGAAAGTTTATTTACTTTATCTCTTGTTAATCTTCCTGGACCAATAACATCTCCTACAATGAGATCATTTGGAGAAGAATACCCAAATATTAATGAAAATTGATAATTTATAGATTCACGTGTGGTTATCATAATTTAATTTCATTAGTATCTCTTAATTGTTTAATCATAAAATTATAATCAATAAAACGCCATACTCAGACTCTCCAAAAAAAAATGAGCTTATTTAAATAATTTTAAGTTTATATTGTATTAAAATTTACTTTTGATAAGAAAATAAATTATATCGATAAAAATATTAATAAAGATGATGGATTATTAATGAAATCAGAAACATTTAATTAATAAACTCACTATTAGAAGTGGAAATTATCGATTTTCAAAAAAAATTAAACCTCAAGAAAGTTGAATCTTTGTTCAAGTTTCAAAAATAAAAATATAATAATAAAAACACTATTATATTTATAATAATAAAATCTAAAAGCATTCAAGGTGAAAGCTAATACAATTTGGGACTGATTTAGGCATCAATCAAGAGGATATAGAAAAAATAAGTCCTCAAATTACTTTCATAACATCAAACGCAGATATAGAAGCCATTGCACTTGTAAGTTTTGAAGGCTATCAAATTGCGTTCTCAGCTTTGCCACAATATCATGTTGACGGGGATCAATTTTGTGGACTCGCGAGTGCATTATTAATGACAGGAAGATCGACAATTCAAACACTGTTTCAAGAAGACTTAAGTGAAATAATTGTCCGTGCTGAAAATGGCTACATTGTTATTACAAATGCGGGTCGATTAGTTATTGTTTGTGCAGGTACAATAATTGACACACTAATGAAATCTGTGAAGGTAATGAGAATCGCAGCTAAAAATCTTTATAAAATATTCGAGGATCGCTAATTTCTAATAAACCTAATTACTTTTTTTAATTTTACTAAGAGGCATGAAAATTATATTAATTGCTTGGTTCAATTAAAGGATGTAATTTTTCGTAATTTCTTGACAAAAAAATGAAAAAGATCAATATCTTTTTATGTATTCATGAATAATTTAGATATATAAGTTTTTTTACGTGATTCGGTTTAATTATAATGGTTTTTAAAAACACCTGTTGGCGGTGGCATTGGCAGTAATGCCTATTGCATTGGATTAAAGCGAAACCACACTTTCTTGATTTTTAATTTTTATATATTATTATACAAAAATAGAAATTCTTCTTCTGAGTCTGCATTAATAAATTGATTTCCAATTTTTTGATGATACACACCACTTAAAATTTAAGAAAATAGAAAAAAATAGGTAAAAATAATGGTAGATTATTTTAATGCTAGAATTTTATTAGAACCAAGTGAAGTTCCAAAAGAGTGGATAAATCTTTTACCAGATTTACCCTCTACTATGACGCCCTTAATTAATCCGATGGATTGTAAGCCGATACCACCAGAAATGGCATTTGCAATATTCCCAAAAGAATGCGTTTTGCAGGAAGTATCTCAAGAATCGACAATTCCAATCCCAAAAGAATTAAGGGAAATTTTTGCTAAAAATTATAGGCCAACCCCCTTACATAGAGCTTTAAGGTTAGAAAAGGAGTTAGGGATAGAAGGAGATAGGATAAAAATTTTCTTCAAAAATGAATCTGTGTCTCCTACTGGATCGCATAAACCCAATACTGCCATACCTCAAGCATATTATGCAAAGAAAGACGGGATAGGAGAGTTGGTTACAGAAACTGGTGCAGGACAATGGGGTTCTGGTTTAGCCTATGGATGTAATTTATTTGATATTAAATGCACAGTTTATATGGTAAGGGCAAGTTTTCTACAAAAGCCTGGGAGAAAAATTTTGATGAGATCTTATGGTGCTGAAGTACACGCAAGTCCTTCGAAATTTACAGAATCTGGAAAAAAATTCTTAAGTAAAGATGTAGAGCACCCAGGAAGCTTGGGTATTGCAATTTCAGAAGCTATTGAACACAGTATGAAAAGCGATAAAATAAGATATTCTCTCGGAAGTGTAGTAAACTTTGTACTTTTACATCAAAGTATTATCGGACAAGAAGTAAAAATTCAACTAGCAAAAATAGGTATTGAAAAACCGGATGTAATTATTGGTTGTATGGGGGGAGGTTCAAATTTTGCGGGGATTGCAATTCCTTATATAAAAGATAAAATAAATGGTATTAATGAGGAGATAGAAATGATAGGTGTTGAACCTCGAGCTTGCCCAAGTGTTTGCAAAGGTGAATATAGATGGGATTATGGAGATACGGCAATGAA
>SDBT01008533.1_pt1 | contig 16726 bp, 15 predicted proteins | sample 2277101 | NCBI WGS metagenome assembly SDBT01 (sample SAMN10404973, study PRJNA504765) | marine sediment metagenome | isolation source: marine sediment core GS10_PC15, 103 cmbsf | place: Arctic Ocean: Southern Knipovich Ridge | collected 2010
CGGTCCAATTACTGAAACTGATAGTGGCGATTCCATCACATCTTGTTCTTTTCGTGTAGCTGTAACAACAATTGTAGGTGACGCAAGCACATCTTGATCAAGTTTTATTTCAATATTCGTCAATCTGCCATTGAATATTTCCAAATTAGAAATTGTTCGTTTTGTGTAGCCGATCAGACTAATCGATAAAGTGTATTTCCCCTCCGTAAGATCATCTATGATAAATCCACCGGCTGCATCGGTACTTGTACCGATAAATGTATTCTTTACTAAAATATTTACACCGTATAAAGGTTTACCGGAATTTCTATCAAAGATATTCCCAGTAATCTTTCCATAATCTTGTCCAAATAAGAAAAGTGGGATTACGGATATTAATAGGAGAATATTATAATTTTTTAAAGCGGATTTGATAATCAAAAAATTATCTCCCGATTAACAACTGTAATTTCTTGAGATTTAATATTAATCGGAGTTGTAAGATTCCGAAGATCATTATCAATTATTAATATTGGAATTGTTTCAGCTAATAGGAACGAGTCTATTTTTACTGCAAAGTAACCGGGATCCACAGTTATCCCAACAACCGCTAAATAATACTGACCCGGCATTAGCTGAATAAAATACTCCGCTTCATTTGTTCCTGGCTCGACCAAATTACTGTAGGTTACTAAATTAGCAGCCGGATTTTCTAAATCTAAATCGTCTAAAGCAATTATGGCAGCTGCATTAATTTCATCTTGCCAATTACCATGAAAAGTAATTATACCTTCCACACCCGATACTTGTTCTAACCCAACTGGTATTTCACATGTAACGAATAGCAGGCTACATATAATTAGCAATATTACAATAAAACGCATTTACAAGTCAGAGGATGTAACCAATGGCAGATTAGTATCGAGCGCAGTATTTATTCTTTCAATGAATGAATTTGCGATGCTTGTATAACCAAATTTATTAGGATGCAGTGCATCAAAGCTAAATAATGTTGTATTTAGCGAGCTTAAACTTAAAACTCCTTCAGAATCAAAATTGATCATATCGGTCGAATATTTTATACCATCTATTGTATAACCGTTTTCGGCAATATTTTTAAATATTGTATACATATCCACTAAATACAATTGATTGTTTGAATTGGCAATATTCTGAATAATATCGTTGTACTGTCCTATAATTGCCTGTATTACTACCTTCTCTTCCACATCAAGAATTAATGTATCATTTAGTGCAGTAGCTTCTGAGATATCCCCGCTTATTTTAAAATTTAAATAATCGGGTAATGCCCAAAATAGAACCAAGTCATCGTCAGTAAGTCGACGTATGCCATTTTCGCAATCACCGAACAGATAAGTTTGATCGCCACCTGCCACAATAAAAGAGGGTAAACTTGTGAAATATGGTAAATCAGTTAAATCAAAAATGTTTGCGATGAATATAGGTGCATCGGTTCCGGTCGTAAGCTGGTTTATTATGTTTGTAAGATGGGTGGAAAACTCGTCGGCAATTGTGAAAGGATTATCATTATTAGCAAGTCCTAATGAGGCAGATTCAATTACATCGCTATTACCGATCCATAAAGTGATCAAAGTGGGATCAAAAAATAATGCTTCTTGTATCGCAGTACGACCTGAACCACGCAGGATTTTGTCAACAAAGTGATTACTGTCAGCTTCAACTGAAGTAGTTGACGTATATAATTGCTTAGCTCTGATCAGCGGTATCCCAAGATTATTATACACACGATTTAAATCGCGATTATTTTCTGTCCCGGCAGTTAGAAAATCAATTGAAGGTGGGATAGTAAATATGTTGAGAGAAAGTCTGCCTTCAGTTTCATTAAAACTAAATCCGTTTCCACCCATAATAGGTTGTTCAAAATCGTCATCTATATTTGCCATTTTTGCTATTAAATTAGGAAAACTATTTTTCTGAGAATCTTCATACAGAGCACCATCGGCAACACCGGCAGTTAGAGAATTACCGATTGCCACAAAAGATGTGAAGTAAGTATTTCCCAAATCACCTTCTGAATCGGTTGTTTTTTTACAATTAAATAGTAATAAAGAAAAAAGAATAAAGATTAAAATATTTACATCATTTTTCCGTTTCATATTGGTAATCCCTGTATTTAAAGGATAAATATACAAACTGTTTGGAAAAATACAATGTTCAAGATTACACCATAGATGTATTCGTACAAATCCTCACAATTTGTAGCAATTTGACCCATAATGTGTTCTATAATGCGACACTACTCAGGTTAGCTTTATTTCTATACTGTTAATATTACTTAAGTTATGTGTTTGGCACGGTATTTGATATAATAATATATAAAGAGCTGATAATTAAATCGTGTTATCGCTAAGATTTTATTAGTAATAATGCAAAATATATTAATTAGTGAATGAATGATAGGAAAATATTACCTTGTTTATTAAGATATATACTATTATAAAATGGTGATTTACCTTATTTGAATTAATTGAAATAACTAATAAATTTCTTCTGAAATAGAATGACTCGACGTAATTTTTATATTATGAGAAAATATTATAGAAAAAACAATGGTTTTACATTATTAGAGTTAATTGTTGTAACTGCAACTATAGGTATTATAAGCCTTATTGTTTTACCCAATATTGGAAATACATTTAACAATGTAAATTTAAAATTAGCTAGCGGTAAACTAATGGATGATATTAGATATGTTCAAAATTATGCTATTACAAACCATCGTGTTACCTGGGTAACAATTAATGCTGACTCTAACAGTTATAGCTATGGAATTTATAATACTCCGCCAAATTCAGATCCACAAATATTAATAGATCCTTCAACTAACCAACCGGCGGTTATCGATATAAACAAATATGGTGGAGTCACAATAACATCTGAATCATTAAATGGAGGTTTTGATTTCGATTGGTTTGGAAAACCAACTAATAGTGGTCAAATTGTCCTAAATAATACAACAATTGTTAATATAGAAGATGAAACAGGCTATGTTTACAAAAATTAAAAATAATCAGAGTGGATTTACATTAATTGATACAATAATCGGAATAGTGATCATAGGTGCTGTATTACCGGTTCTTTTAATTGCAATGAGGGATATGAATACTAATAGTATTACTAGCGAAACAACAGAAAAAGGGACAGCCTTTGCTAATTCGGTAATGCATTATATAATTGCTCATAGATTCGATGAGAATTATAATACTACTGGAGCTCCTTGGACATATCCATTGGGACAAGATAGTGGTGACTATGATGATATTGATGATTTTATAGGAGCAGACTGGTCTATAATTCCGGGATATGTAAATATGGGTTACCAAGCCGTATCAAACGTGTTCTATATAGATTCTTCTGTGGATTTGATGACAATTTCTAATTATGCAACAAATTATAAAAGAATTGTTGTTACCGTTAATCATGCGAATTTACCAAATCCAATTATATTAACGACTATAATGACACCTCATGGGACTTAAATTTTACAATTTATGATAAATCAGATGAAAAATTGGTCTGCAGGATACACACTGATTGAACTAATCATATCGATTGTTATTATTGGAACTATTGCCGGTACGATGAGCTTATTTTTAAGTAGTGGAAGTACTATGTTTAATCAATTACAATCAAGAAAAACTATTATACTTGACAATACTACCGGTATTGAAAATTTCTCCCAAGAAACAAGACTTATATATGATCTAATGTCTCCCGCTGCAAAATCGATTCAATTCACTACAACTACCGATACTTTAGTAGTAATTAAGTATGAAATAAACAGTGATGGAACATTTACCCGAAAATTAGACAGTGGTAATAAGAATTTGGTTGCTCAAAATGTAGATTATAACAATAGTTACTTCAATTATTATGATGTTGATGATAATATTGGAGCCCCGGTGAGGCGAATAAGATTATCCTTATTATTCAGTTGGAGTAATGATTCATCTCGATATACAGTAGATATTTCACCTTATACTTTTAGATAATTAACTCTTTATGTAATGAAAATTAGAAAAAATAACGATGGCTTTATTATTTCAGTTACAGCTCTTATTGTAGCAGTAATCCTTGGGTTGTTTATTACATATTTTTCAACCTTTGGTATTACAAGTTCTGCCAATGATTACACCAACTCTCAAGCAAATTGGTCAGCTTTATCGGGTATAGAATATGCCATTATTAATATGACGAATGGACAAGATAATTTTGCCGGTACTTATTCGTTCTTTAACGGAGCAATTGCCATTGATACCATGACCATTGACCCCATTGATAAACTTTTTAGAGTTACTTCTACCGGAACATATGGGAATAGTATTCGAATATTCGAAATCACTTTTCAACCAGTTCCATCTGATACATTATTATCTGAGGATTTTGATACTGATAGTAATTTTGTATATTCTCCGTCAGGAGCCGGACCGGGGAATGGTAGATTTTGGGGGATGACTTGTGGCGATCCCGACGCTCCGGGATTCTTTCCGGAATATGTGCTGACTGGTGCTGATGGATGTTACTTTTTTGGATCAAAGATACAAGCAAACAGCTCTCTAGATATTGATGAGATACCAACGGATGTCGATGGAAATTATATTATAACAATTTCTTTAGCTGCCGGTAAAGATGTTTCAGATGTAACAGCTCAAAGTCAATTTCAAACAGGAGATTATTTTGAACTAATAGTGAATAATGTAATAATTGAACGTTGGGAGGGAACTAGTGGTGGCGGTGGACATCCTATGACTCCAAGGTTAGGTAATACCACTCAAAATCTAACTCCCGCTTTTGATGATTTTTCTTTTAACTTAACTGAAATTATCGGTGCAGTTAGCGATATAGAGATAGAATTTCAAGCAAGTACAAACACTGCAAATAAATACATAGGGATTGAGGGTTTAAGCTTATACGGTTCTGGTGGTTTTGCTGTAGTTGGCGGATCACATAAAAAAAGATAAGATCATTCACAAATAAAGTTTACCACTCAATTTATTCCAAAATTCTAAAATTAATAAAAGATTAGTCAAATAAAAAGCCCCGCAATAAGCTGGGCTTTTTTTACAATTGATTTTGGATTATGTGAATTAATTTACTCCCATCTCTTCCAATAAATAATCTGCGCCGGAGTAAATATCCAATACCCAAAGTACATAACGTATGTCAACTGCAATTGACCGGCTGTAATCCTCACTCCAGGCAAAATCGTTGATAGTAGCCTCATAGGCACGGTCAAAATTAATTCCGACTAAATCACCTTTTGAATTCAATACCGCACTGCCTGAGTTACCGCCGGTTGTATCCATATTGTATAATATTCCTACCGGAACACTATCCAATGTAGGATGACCAAATCTTCCAAATTTCTTTTGCTTATGTAGTTTTAATAGTCTTTCCGGTGAATCAAATGGCCACTCCGAGGTAGTTTTTTCCACGACGCCGTCAAGTGTTGTAATTGGATAAAAATAAACTGCGTCACGCGGGGAATAACCACGTATATTCCCAAAAGTTAGTCGCAAAGTTTTGTTAGCATCCGGTACAATTTCAGTACCCATGAATTCTTTTTTTATATCAATTAATTTAGCATATAATTGATCTAGTGCTCCTTTACGGGTTTTACCAATTTCCTTTTGTTCTTGATATAGTGGATATAATGCTACTGCTAATTGAATAAACGGATCATCAATAGCCTTAATTTCCTCAGGCATTTTTCCAAATAATTCTAATAAATATTCCTCATCCGCTAAATGCGATCTACTATAGGCATTCTCAATAAATTTATCAATTTGTCCGTCAATTTCATCATTACCAAATAATAATTCATCGATAACGGATATCCTTTGATGCAATGGTAAATTTGTTACGCGGTACAACATATTTTTAAATAATATTTTATCCGATTTTAAATAAAAATCTTTGACAGTTAACGATAAACGATTCTTTGTCATATCAAGATTACGATTCATATAACTATTTTCGCGTTCCACATCGTCTTTTTGTAGTTCAATTGCTCCCTCGTATAAAGTATAGGCAAATGATAATAAATTTGAACTGCGCTGTAAATAACTAAGTATTAAAGAACGTTCTGCGTTTTCCTGCAGCTCTTCATATATTTCACTTAATTCATTTAAAATAGTACCATATTCCTTTTCCCTATTCCTGTCGGAATTGATAAATTTCTGTAGTTTAATTTCTTCCTTAATTTTATTATCGATTAAATTCATCCTCTTGATTCCAAGTAATTTCCCACGATAATTCTTCATTGTATTAGAACGACCTTTTATCTTTGATAAATGCTTCAGAGCAACAGCGCGGTTTTCTGCGCTGATTTCCTCCAGAGCATTGATCTGCCACTCATACAAATCAACAACAAACGGCATGCGAATATTATATTCGTAATCCAAATAATGCGACGTGCGCTGACGAAATGTTCTACCCGGATATCCCAAAATGAATACAAAATCTTCTTCATTTACACCCTCCGGTGCAACCTTGATGACCTTTTTGGGAGCGTACGGAATATTTTCAGGTGAATAATCGGCGGGCGAACCATCAGGTGCAACGTATGCCCGCATTATCGAAAAATCGCCCGTATGGCGCGGCCACATCCAATTATCAGTTTCACCGCCAAAATTACCGATCGAACGCGGCGGGGCGTACACAAGTCTAACGTCTTTTAAGTAATCATAAATAAACAACACGTAAGTTTTGCCGATAAACATCTCGGAAACCGATGCCCGCTTGCCGAGATTTTCCGCTTCAACTTGGGTGATTATTTCTTTCGTTTTCTTTTCGATAGCTTTAGTTCGTTCTGCCAATGTCATATTTTCATTAATAGCGCTCAACACCTCATCCGAAACATCACGATAAGATTCAGTAATGCGCACAGTATATCCTTTTGCCGGAAATTCTTCTGATGAATTTTGTGCGTAAAATCCATCTTCAAGAAAATCAATTTCTGCTGTGCTTGCGTTTTTAATCGCTCTATAGGCGCAATGATGATTAGTTAGAATTAACCCTTTTTCAGATACAAACGAACCAGAACATCCGCTTATATTGCAAATACCGTCAATTAGACTAATTCCATCAGGATTATATAACTCTGATAATTCTATTTCCAAGCCTTTTGCCTGCAAATCCAACTTGTGGATTTCGCTGAGTGGATACATGCCCTCTTCAGCAGACAGAAAATTGCATAGAAGGATAACTATTAATGAAATTATTGATGCTGATTGTTTTTTCATTTCTAACCTATAAATGATTTTGATTATAATTTATAGTTACAAAATTAGTTATTATTAATATCAAATATCTTAAAAAGAACAAATTATTTGACAACTATTTCAACACTTTTTTGTCTAAATTTCAATCTCGCATAAAAAAATAAGGATTTATTATGAAAATTATTAACAGATTCATTCCATTTATTTTAATATTTCTTTTATCAGGTTTTACTACTGCTGAGAGTCAAACGACTGAAGTCAGAACCTTCAGCGGAATTGATGGAGTAGCCTTATTAGGTTCAGGCGAAGTATCCATAACATTAGGTAATAAGGAAGAAATTACAATCCACGCTCCGGCTGATTTAATCCCATATCTATTAACAGAAGAGAAAGATGGTACATTATATATCGGGAAACGAAAAAAAGGGTGGAAAAAATTCAAGTTTTTTAACGAGCATATTCACTATGATTTAGTAGTTAAATCAATAAAATATGTAAGCGTGTCCGGTTCGGGTGATATTGACGTTGAAAAACTTTCAGGTGAAAAATGCTCAATTAAAATTTCGGGCTCAGGGGATATTGAAGTTGATGAAGTACGCTCTGGTAAAACGAAAGTCCATATCTCCGGTTCAGGTGACATAGATATTTCAAATCTTTCAGCAGATGTTTTGGATGTAGCAATTAATGGCTCCGGTAATATAGATATTAACGGTAAAACCGATGAGCTTGACGTAACTATTAGCGGTTCCGGAGAATTCACCGGTAATAAACTAAAGTCGGAAGATGTAGCAATTAGTCTATATGGTTCAGGAGATTCACACGTTTGGGCGACTAATACTCTAAATGCTCATATTACAGGTAGTGGTGATGTCACCTATCATGGTGATCCATCTATACGAAGTAGAACTACCGGTTCAGGTGATATTAAACATCGCTAAATAAAAATACATAGGTTGGTCTTGTTATTTGGAAGCTCCTATTGATATTGTTATAGACCTGCATTATGACTATAAATGCTGGTTTATCATTCCTTGCGAGACCAACCTTTCCTTTAATAAAATACAAAGCTTAATTTATCACAGGTTTTTTAAACAATAAACGGAGAATAATAAATGTTGAAAATATTAACGACTGTAATTATAGCCTTACTACTGGCCGTATCTTGCACAGATCGGGTTGAATTATCAGGTATTGATAAGTCCAATTTTGATACTTCAGTTAGACCGCAAGATGACTTCTTTCAATATGTAAATGGCGCATGGATGGAAAAAACTGAAATTCCGGCTGATAAATCAGCTTACGGTTCATTTCACATTTTGTATGATGAGAATCAAGTAAGATTGCGAGAGATAATCGAAGACGCTGCCAATCAAGAGAATAAAACACTCGGCAGCGATGTTCAAAAAGTGGGTGATTTTTACACCAGTTTCATGGATTCAGCTAAAATTGAAGAACTTGGTTTACAACCGTTAGAGGAAGAGTTCCGATTGATTGAAGATGTTGACAGCTGGGATGCACTGGCTGAATTATTCGCACATCATAGTATAATCGGGGTTCAAAGACCTTTCACATATTGGGTTGATCAAGATGATAAAAATTCCGAGGAATATATTTTATTTTTTAATCAATCAGGATTAGGATTGCCTGATCGGGATTATTATTTCAACGAAGGTGAAAAATTTGAAGACATTCGCACAACGTATGTTGAATATCTCATAAAAATTTTAGAATTAGCAAATGATGATAATGCAGTTGAGATTGCCAACAAAATTATGAAAATGGAAATGACTTTAGCAGAAAATCATTGGACGCGTGTTGAAAATAGGGATCGCGAAAAAACCTATAATAAATTTGAGGTTAGTAAGCTTTCAGGTTTATCACCTGACTTCAACTGGGAATTATTTTTCAACAAAGCAGGAATTGCAAAAGCCGAGAACGTAATTGTAAGACAGCCAAGTTACTTAGCTGCTTTCAGCAATATATTATCTAATTATTCGATTAACGACTGGAAAAATTATTCTAAAGCAAAATTAATTAGTGTTAATGCCACAAAATTATCACACGATTTTGTCGATGCCAGTTTCGAATTTTACGGCAAAACACTACGTGGTACGGAAATTAATCGACCGCGCTGGAAGCGGGCGGTAAGCGCTGTTAACGGCTCAGTGGGAGAAATTCTCGGAAAAGTTTATGTTGAAAAATATTTTAAACCGGAAGCTAAAGAAAGAATGGTTAAGCTCGTTGATAATTTAAAATTATCTATGAAAGATAGAATCAACAAATTGGAATGGATGAGCGAAGAAACCAAAGTGGAAGCATTGGCAAAATTAAAAAAATTCAACGCAAAAATCGGTTATCCCGATAAGTGGAAAGACTACGCAAAGTTAGTCGTAAAGCCCGATGAACTAGTATTGAACACTATGCGCTCTGCTGAAGTTGAGTACAGACGCGATATGGATAAACTCGGTAAACCAATTGACCGCGAAGAATGGGGAATGACACCACAAACAGTTAATGCTTATTACAATTCATCAATGAACGAAATTGTTTTTCCTGCTGCAATTCTGCAACCGCCTTTCTTTAATATGCAAGTCGATGATGCTGTGAACTATGGTGGGATCGGTGCAGTAATCGGGCATGAAATTACACATGGTTTTGATGACCAAGGACGTAAATACGATGGTTGGGGAAATATGCGCGATTGGTGGACAGCAGAAGATAATGATAGATTCAAAGAAAGAGCGCAAGTTGTCATTAACCAATACAACGCATTTGTACCAATTGATACGCTGCATATCAATGGGGAATTGACCCTCGGCGAAAACATCGCTGATATAGGCGGTCTTACCGTATCATACAATGCATATCAGCTTTCATTGAATGGAGAAAAACCTCCTGTATTGAATGGTTTTACGGGAAACCAAAGAGTTTTCTTAGGGTATGCGCAGGTGTGGCGAATGATAGCACGTGATGAATATCGAAGGAATCAAGTGCTAACTGACCCACACTCCTATGGTAGATTCCGAGTGATTGGCGTTATGAATAATTTGCCTGAATTCTACGCTGCCTTTGATGTTAAAGAAGGTGACGGACATTATCTACCGGAAGAAGAGCGTGTGAAAATCTGGTAAATATATTGTTATTTGTAGAGACGTAATATCTTACGTCTCTACTATTTAAGAAACGGGAGCATGCTCCCGTTTTTTTTATCCCGTTGTCATTCCCGCAAAAGCGGGAATCCATATTAATAAAAGTGGATTCCGCCTTAAATGCGGAATGACAAATATTTACTAATACCTCCTGCTTTGCCAATTATAACTTCATCAAATAAATATGATAACTCGGTAGGTTCGGTGTTGATCTCCACACAATACGCACCACTACTTTTTGCATCTTGAGGGAATCCGGCGGCCGGCCAGACAACACCGGAAGTACCAATGCTGATAAATAAATCGCATTTTTGAATTGCAATTGATGCCTTTTGGATTATATGTGGATTTAACATATCGCCAAACCAAACAATATCAGGGCGTAAATACTTACCACACTCACATTTCTTTGTAGTATATGATTCACCAATGTCTTCTATTACAATGCCGCAATCATCACAGCGAAGCCACCATACACTGCCGTGTAGTTCAATAACATTTTCTGTACCTGTGCGTTGATGCATTCCATCAATGTTTTGCGTGACAACAACAACATTTTCATGCGATTTTTGTAATTCATATATAAATTTGTGCCCATCATGCGGTTGGCATTCCAATACTGATTTCCGTCTTAATTCATGAAAATCAAGTACCTTCTTCGGATTTCTTTCAAATGCCTCCTGACAAGCATATTCTTCCCAATTATATTTATGCCAAATACCGCCACTACCTCTATATGTAGGTACTCCACTTTCAGCGGACATTCCTGCGCCGGTGAAGAACACTATTTTTTTATAACTCTTAATATCAATAAACATATTTGTTAAATTAGTGTTAATATTCTATATAATATATTAATAGATTAACAGAATATTTTGGATATAAAAAATAGTATAAATTCTAGTGCTGAGAGAATATCATCATATATAAATAAAACGCCCGTTTTAACTTCACAACTAATTAATGATATTACTAATTCTGAATTATATTTTAAATGTGAAAATTTTCAAAAAATGGGCGCATTTAAAATGCGCGGTGCTACGAATGCCATTTTACAACTATCCGATGAACAAAAACAAAAGGGCGTAATAACCCATTCCTCTGGAAACTTTGCGCAAGCTGTTGCTTTAGCCGCAAAAAGTTTAAATATTAAAGCCTACCTTGTAATGCCTAGTAACGCTCCTGAAGTTAAAAAAAGAGCTGTAAGAAATTATGGTGGAGAAATTATAGAATGTTTACCAACATTAGCAGCAAGAAAGAGTACAACAAAAAAAATACTTGAAGAAAAAGAACTTACATTTATACATCCATATAACGATATAAATGTTATCATGGGTAATGCTTCAGCGGGAAAAGAATTACTTGAAGAATGTCCGAATTTAGATTGTATAATTGTGCCTGTTGGTGGAGGTGGATTAATTTCCGGTGTTGCCTTAAGTGCCACCGTATTTGGGAATAAATGCTCTGTAATTGGTTCTGAACCATTTAATGTAGATGACGCTTATCGCTCGTTACGTAAAGGTAAAATAGTAGCTAATAAACCTACTGCTGACACCGTAGCCGATGGGCTAAAAACCATGTTAGGTGAAGTTACATTTAATATAATTAGCAAACATGTAGAGGAAATTATAAGAGTTACCGAGCGAGAAATTATTGATGCAATGCAACTAATATGGGAACGTATGAAAATAATCATAGAACCCTCAAGTGCAGTTACCTTAGCAGCTGTATTAAAATCAAAACAAAAATTTGAAAATAAAAAAGTAGGTTTATTACTTTCCGGTGGTAACGTTGATTTAAGCCAGCTACCCTTTACAAAGTAACTTTTAGATTGTAGAATAATATACGTTTATAGGAATAATCCTTTTCCATCATTTTAGAAAGTAAGTCTGGCTCGGACTATCCACGCGCGGCGATAACCTAAAGCATATAATTGTTTTCGCAAGTTTTCGGCATCTTTACGATCTGTAAAAGCTCCTGCCCTAATTTTATAATTAGGTGCTTCAAAAATTACTAATACATTATGATTTATTTGTGAAATCAATTCCATCCGTAAGTTTTCTGCGCGTTCACCATTTTTTGTCGATAACACTTGTACTTGAAAACCATTATACTCTTTTCCTGATTCAACTTCATTAATGTTTTCAGAATAATCTTTTTCAGGTACGATACCATCAATTAATGGATTAATAATCATAGGAATGATTGGTCCATCGTCTCGTAATGAATCCGGTTCAAAACGCCATTCCTGCGATTGGGCTATAAACGGAAATAATATCATATAAGCAAATATAATCGTCGATGTTTTACTTAATATTTGCCTCATTGATATTCCATTCATTCTACAAATACCACACTTTCTCTGATTGAAGCCACCCTTTTTTTCCATCGATTAAGATAATTTCTAACCAGCCCGGTTGTTCTTGAGTTATTTCCGCTTTAACTCCCTCATGAAGTCTGAAAAGTACCGTTTCACTCTTTTCAAAAGGTGCTGAATATATATCAACTTCCGATTGCACTATAACCACTTCTTTGGTATCGGAAATTTCAAAGTACTTATCCAATGCCATTAAATGGACAATAAGCGACACTATAAAAAATGTGCTGATAACGCGAGATATCCAAATACTTTGCCATCGATAATATTTTTTAAGAAAATAAATAAATGCCCCAAGCATGAATATCGCAGATGCGATAAGAATAATATCAAATAAAGTTGTAGATATCTTCAGCGCACGGTATTGTTCTAAGAGTAACATTGATTTTGGGATTTCAATACGATCACGAACTCGCGTGTTTACTAATGATAAATTAAATTTTAGATCTTTATCGCGCGGAGCAAGCTGCAAACCTTTTTCATAAGCCCAAACTGCGGATCCAATTTGGCTTAATCGATAATAAGCATTCCCCAAATTGTAGTATAAATCCGGATGACTATTTCCTTGATCCAATATTTGTTCATAATTCTCAATCGCAGTTTCAAAATCTTCTTGCAACATCGCTTGGTTACCAATTTCATATAAAGAATCTGTTTCCATACCGGATTGTGCAAATAATATTGAAACAGCTAAACCAAAATAAATTGATATTTTATAATACTGCATTTAATCGTTTTAACATGGTTTTCGTTCTTTTAATTAACTTTTGTCGTGTTACATCTCCGCTGTGCGCAAAGCGACCTGCATCGCACATTTTTAACAAATCCACTATATCATCAATTATAGATTTATCAGAAATCTTTTCACTAAGAATAAAGCTTACTTTCAAAGGATCTAATTTATCAGAAGTAAGTTGCAATTTATCCTTTAGATATCCATAAACTGCATTGGATGTATTTGAAAATTGGTTACCATCAGATTTCCGTAGTGTTTTGAATGCCCTTCTCAGAGCACTTTTTGATTTACGCAAATCTTCAGTTGACAATCTATTTGCACGGATCTTGAAAATTAATGAAGGTAATATTAATAAAATTACCGAAAACAAATATATTCCAGATATCAAATATGGATTGTTGTTTCGTTTCCAATTTATCTCATTGGCTCGAATATACCTGATATCCTCACCTAATAATTCAACTTCTTTCTTAGTGTATCCGGTCGCTCTGCTCACAAAATTATCATCCGGTTCAACCGATATTTCAATTGGTTGAGTTGATGTGCTGCCCCACGCCCCGACTTTTGGATTAAAGTATGTAATTTCGATTTTCGGTATTGTATAGCGACCGGTTTTACGTGGAATTAAAATATACTCCTTCGTGATAGTTCCGGTAATTTGATCACGAAACGGTTCTTTTTCAGTCTTTACTGTGGGCGGAAATACTTCAATATTCTGCGGAAATTGTACATCCGGTAAACTGAAAATATCAATATTCCCAGTACCCTTAAATTGAATTTTAAGTGTAATGGCATTATTAGCAACTACATTTTCCGGTTTTATTGAACTGTAGATTTTAAAATCACCAACTGCACCGGTAAATCCCTCAGGAATTTCCCCGGGGAATTCCCGTACACTGATCATGGTTTGTTTGGTTCGCAACACTTTTGGTACAGATTGATTACCGAAAGAACCAAAAAACGGATCATTAAAAAAATTATTACCGCCCGATTTTACTTCAACACTACAATTCATTGTCATTGGTGTTAATTCAAGATTACCGGCTTTAGTTGGGAAAAGCGCAATGCGATACAATGTTGCCATTTTATAACTCACGCCTTCCAAAACAACATCTTTGAAATCAACTTGTTGCGGTACAAATATTTCTTCGGTCCAAAATCCGGAATGTTTTGGAAAATCTACATTTTGAACTGTCATCTTAACGCGAGTATATAGTTTATACGTAACTGTGATCTGTTCACCTACATATGCACGATTTTTATCCACTTCAATGGATAAAAACAACTCATTTGATTCATAATTCTTGTCTGATTCGGCAATCGTCATTACGATTGACTGTGTCTGCAGTACATTTTTCCCAAGTTTAACAGTCAATTGGGGAATCGTTAGCACTCCTTTACGTTTTGCTATTAATGACCATGATAAACTCCGAGAACTAGTACTTTTTCCATTGATCCATTGTATATTTGTCTGTTGCGCGGGACCGCTAACAATTGAAAAATCATTGAGTAACGGTGCTAAGTCAACTTCGGGATTTTTACCAGCATTAAGTGCTTCAACTTTGAATGTAAACACATCACTCAATTGGATATTATTTGAATTGACAGTCGCTCTTACTTCCTGTGCATTGACAAATGAAAATATAATTAAAACGATTAATAGAATTGTTTTACGCATTCGTAATATTACCAATCCTTTTCAAATTTCCGTGTAGTTTGCTGTGCCATTTTCACTTTTTGATGAATTTTTTCGTCATCTTTTAAGGCATCTAAAATTGCTTCAGCGTTAATTTGTTTTTGTGATTTTGGAGCCTTCCGTTGTTCCTGTTGGCTTGAATCAGATTCTTCATCTTCTTGCTTATCCGGTTCCTGCTTGTCCGTATCTTGCGGTTTATTATCCTGATCATTGTTTGAATCATTTTGCTGTTGATTCTGCTGATCTTGTTGATCATTCTGACTATCTCGATTTTGATTTTGCTGTTGTTGAGCAATATATTTTGCTAATTCATAATTGAATTTTGCATCATCATCGTTTGGATCCAATTCCAATGTCTTGCGGAAAAACGCCACACTTTCTTGCATCCTTTGTTGACTGTAAAGCGCATTACCCAAATTGTAATATGCTCTTTCTTGTATATTCGTGTTCTTGGATCTCAAAGCATCTTCAAATGATTTTGCTGCATTCGGAATATCACCTAATTGATATTGACTTGCACCTAAACCAAGACTTGCGGCAGCATTTCCTTTTGTGGCAAGGATATGTTCGTAGTACTTTTTTGCTTCTTCAAAATTTTTATTTTTATAATTATTTAATCCGTTATCGTCAGCAAATAATCCATTTACTGAAAAGAAAATAATAATAATTAAATTGAATATTAGATCTCTCATCTAAATAAATTATGGTTTTTTTTGTCGGCGAATTGTCGGAATAATAAAAGCAATAACGGCAAAAATTAAAGAAAATATAGCAAATATTTGATATCTGTCTTCAAATTCAGCATATTTACGCGAACTAATTGTCTTTTTCTCCATTGCGTTTATGTCGTTCAGTAATTTTTCACCACTATTAGTTTGGTTATCAATTCTAATAAAAATCCCGTTTCCCGCGTCTGCGATGTCTTTCAAAATAGTTTCATTTAATATTGTGGTAACCAATTGACCTTTTTTATCTTTTTTATATTCATCAACTTGTCCGTTGTACCCGATGGGAATTAATGATCCGGTTACCGAGCCGACACCAATTGTATTAATAACTATTCCTGTTTTTGAGGCTCGTTCCGTAATTGAGATGGCTTCTCCTTCGTGATCCTCTCCGTCGGTAACTAGCACTAATACTTTGTACTTTTCACTTTCATCTGGAAAAGCAGCAATACTTGTTTTAAGTGCCGCACTCAAAGCAGTACCTTGAGTTTTTATCATATTAGTTTCAATCGCATCTAAAAATAACCGGGCGGCTTCATAATCAACGGTTAACGGTAAAAAATAATGCGCAGACCCTGCAAAAACGATAATTCCAACTCGATCACCTTTTAGTTTTTGGATTACTTGTGAAATTTCATATTTTGCTTTTTCTAACCTTGTTGGTTTTACATCTTCCGCATTCATGCTCACAGAAACATCAACTGCAAAAATCAGATCTACTCCTTTTCGTTCAACCGGTTTTACACGCGTTCCGATTAAAGGACCTGCTGCTGCAATTATTAAAAATATTAAACTATAT
>SDBT01008534.1_pt1 | contig 16725 bp, 12 predicted proteins | sample 2277101 | NCBI WGS metagenome assembly SDBT01 (sample SAMN10404973, study PRJNA504765) | marine sediment metagenome | isolation source: marine sediment core GS10_PC15, 103 cmbsf | place: Arctic Ocean: Southern Knipovich Ridge | collected 2010
CAAATTCGTCAGAAGCTGAAGGGGAGATTAAAAATTGAAAGACTACATAAGTTCCAACTCCGGCGAGGACAAGCGTGAGGATTAAAACAGCAGCAATAATTATCTGGTCGAAACGTTTTTCCCAGAATACGCCTAGTTTTGGTCCGATGTCTTTTAGAGTAAGATTAACTTTCATATTTTCTGGTAAATATTCTTATCTTTAGAAAAGCCTTAGGAGTCCCAGAAATATCTTCATTTCTAGAAACGTTAGATTTGATATCGCTTACCACGATTTTATCGATTGTGAGTTCGGTAATTTCAGCATAGGGAATTATCCGCTCAAAGTTGGCAGCGTATTTAAGAATATCCTGAAAACTTCCCTCGAGGATTATTAAGCCTTCGATTGAAGGAACTTCTGCTAGCGGGTCCTCCACAGCATCTTCATCCTTTTTTGGCGTAATCTTTTTCTTGGTTTCTTCCTCGTCGGGGGCAGGCGTCAGGGTAATTTCCTGGGCCACGTTATTATAATTTGCGATCTCTTCTGTTCTCACAATGAAATCAAGGGCATTATCTTCGGGAATAAGGGCAGCCTCGAGTATCTTGAGTTCATCATCGAGCTTTGTTTCATCATCCAAAAGCCTCTTGATGGTTGCTTGCTTTCTTTGCAATTCTTCAATTTCATTTTTAGTACTACTGATGGTATTTTTTATATCTTCTATACCCTGCCACCATGGCCAGAAAATAAAATACCCAAGTCCCACTAGAACGAGCAGGGCTATCACTAGGGCTAAATAGATTTTCTGTTGGCGGTTAAGAGGCTTCATCGTTTGAATCTTCTAATCCTATAATTTTATCTGATAGAGTTGCTTGAATCGTAAACTCGACGTTCTCGGGGCTTGTCAGGTTTGAGAGCGGGGAGGAGACCGAAGAGATATATTCTGAATCTTCTAGGCTTTTGGTAAATTCGAGGAGCTGGTCTCTGGAGACCACATATCCAGAGATATTTAAACTTGCCTTGTTCCTCGTGATGACAATACTCCTAAACTTCAAATCATTTGGAGCAAGCTCGGCAAGTTCGACTACGACCGGAGTATAATTGGTCTGATGCTCCTCAATGAGGTTTATGTTATTTGAGAAAGTGTTTAATTTTTTGATCTTATCATTTAGTTCTTTATTCTCATCACTTTCGAAATAGGTTTGATAATTGGCCTTGCTTGACTTGAGATCATCAAGCTCGTCTTGGAGAGTTATTTTGGTATAAAAGAAAAGAGAGCCGCAGATAATGAGAACTATAAAAAAGATCACGAAAGTGCCAATAAGGGTGATGTTGGTTTTTTCGAATTGAATTTCCTTCTTTTGATCTGGGGGGAGGAGGTTTAGAAAAATCATTTTTTCTTGGTTTTCTCTTTCTTATCCATCGGCTTTTTTGGTTTCTTTGGCTTCTTTTTTGGCGGTTTCTCGGCGAAATAAACGTCTCTTAAAGCTAGGCCAATTACTTTGGCATAGCTGTGGGCATTTTCTGGTGTTAGCACATTGTATTTTTTTACTGGCGTATTGATGAGGGGATTTCCTACAGCTACTTTCTTTTTTAATTTTAGGCCAAGATATGGAGAGATTCCCGATAGATTTGCGCCACCACCGCTAATAATAATCTTGCTGATATCTGTGCTTGATGGGTAGTGGGTGTTGAAATAGTGAATTATCTTTTCGATCTCCTTAGCTAATTCATCGAGTATTGAATGAATCGCTTTCAGAATTGCTTGCTCGCGCTGGGTTGTTTCCGGACTGCAGCATGATATTTTGGCTTTCTCAGCCTTAGTCATTTCAATGCCAAGATTTTTAGCAATCTTCTGCGTAAAGAGATTACCGCTTATTTCTGAACTGCTGGTAAATTTTACGATCCCCTCGCTTTGGATATCAAATAGAGTTTTAGTTTTTCCAAGATCTACAATCAGCGTACTTAGGTTGATGTCTGCCTTGGGAATTATTGCTCTGGCAAGAGAGATTGCTTCTGGTTCGAAGGCAACAGGTTTGAGCTTTAAAGATTTCAGAAGGTTTAGGTAGCCGTCGATGATGTTTTTTTGGCAAGCTGCGACAAGATACCTGTTATTCCCGCCTTTCTTTTCAATTTGCTGCCAATCCAGGTAAACCTGATCAGAAGCAAGGGGAATATGTTGCTCTGTTTCCCATTTTATCGCTTCATCAAGCTCCTCATCAGTCATATTGGGAAGTGTAATTTCTCGAATAAAGGTATAGGTTTCCGGGAGAGAGCAGATTAAATATGGAGTTTTGATCTTTTTTGGTTTGGCAGTAGCAAGAACCTCTTTTATTGTCTGGCCGGTAATTTCGAAATCCTTCACCTCGCCTTTTATGACAGCTTTCTTGGGGAGTTTTTTCTTGTTTAACCCAACAAACCTAAAAAAGTTGCCACCTTTCTTGAGTTCCAAGACTCTTATGGAGGCGTCGCTAATTTCTAAACCAAATACTTTTTTATGAGTAAGGGATATCATGAAATATTATTTTTCTTGCCAGGATATTAGCTCGTAGCTTCCCATGATCGGGAATGATGGGGGAGGATTATAGGTTAGATTTGGATCGTAGGCTGTAACTGTGTTTTGGAAGCCGGATTCAGTTTGACCTGAACCATTTACCCAGCTCCAGGTCCAGATCCCGTTGGTGATTATTGTACCATAGGTCTGGATTGTATCGAGAACGCTACCGTTATAATAATACCTTTGACAGGCCCCGTTCTGGGCCATCATCGCCGCGTCAATCTCTATTGTAGAAGGGCTGTATCTTGGGATCAGAACATCCTTTTGGGCCATTAGCCCCAAAGCGTGATTTCCATCTTTAGCTAGATAAGTTAAATTTCCGTTAATGATAATACTTTTATCATCAACGCCGGCAGGGAAATTCGCTGCGGCAATCGTCGCTTTTCCATTTACGACTCCGTCAACCCAGACTTTATCCTCGATGAATACTAATCCATTCGATGGAATAGCCACCCGATTATATTCATTTATTATTTGTTCTGTTCTGATGTCAATATAATGATCTCCCCATTGGTAGTCAGTTCCGTATCCAGATGTATACCAAGCCTTTTTTACTTTATAGATACTCAGGGTCCCATCATTGAAAAATTCTACATGGTATCCTTTGCATTGCCCTGTACACTCTCCTAGACTAATCCCGGCTTCTGACTGAATCTCAGAAAGGTCAACACTAACTCCTTCGAAGTCAATATCAATTACGTCATAGGCAGGAGGAAAGTGCCAGAAATCCTGTGGCCCGCCGGTTCCCCAAATCCCCGGTTTCGTCAGGTAGTTACATCCGTGTTCAGGCCCACAAACATAGGTCGGCTTGGTGCTTGTCAGAACCGAATCGGCAGTCCCGTCAAAACGGATACCCCCGTTGGAGTGGACCTTCCCCGAGGTGGATTCCGTGTCGCCGAACCAGACATTGCTGTTGGTAAGAAATCCGTAGTCGGCAAGTGACCTTTTTCCAAGCTGGACTTCGAGGGTTCGTGAAAAATCTGGATATTCAGTTAACGTGCCTGTTGATTCGACAGTGAGAACAGTAGAACCAACATCCGGAGGAGTAATGTCTAATGAAAATTGGCCGATAACATTTCCATCTATATTCTTAAAATCATGAACAAAGGGACCAGGAGTGCCAGGGGGGTTTCCGTCACAAAAATCATCCTCGTCATGAGCGAGGTGCCAGCGATAGTAATCGATTCCTGCTTCGGCAACCTGAAAAGTATCCTCGAGCGCGTTTTTCCTAATAGAAAGCGTGTGGTAGGAGGCGATCAGCTGAAGTAGTCCTACCCAGATAACTAGGAAAACAGCAACGAAGACTAGGACGAGAACTGTTATGGCGCCGCGTTCTTTTGACATAGTTATAGATTATCTTTGAGATTTCTTATTTGGACGTCAGTTGAAAGGGTAAAAGCATCGGGCTCTCGGTTGAGATTGTTATCTATAACGACGACGATCTGGACAAGCCGGATATTAGTAATATTTACAGGAAAGGCCATGGGATCCTCGCTTCCGGTATAGTTTCCGTCGTAGTAGCTAAAAAGGTTGACCGCCCCGTTTTGAACGTTTTGAGCCACTACTGTTTCTTCCCCCTCATCAGGATAGGTAACTGGGAATCCTGATGGTTCATAGACTTCTTTTATGATGTCCGTTCCATCAAGCCGATATTCTACCTTTTCTCGATTATCATTATTGTCAATATCAGAGTAGAAAATAAAAGTTGTGGCCGTGGCTGTATCAATCGCGTAGGCGCCATTGTCTGCCTGGTCCGCTTCTCTTATTTCCTTGGCCATTATTTCGATAGCCTTTCTCGCCTCTTCTTGGTTTACGACCTGCTGGAGCTCAAGCTCCTCGAATTCATAACCTCTTAGTACAAAAATCCATACGGCCGCAAGCATCATCACGAGAATAGAAATTGCCGCAATCAGCTCGATTAGGGTAAAGCCTGCCTGCGAGTTTTTATTTATACTTTTCATTCTTCTTAAGGGGCTGTTAGATTTAGCATTACGTTAACAGTCGTGTTAGGTTCGACGGGGATAGGCTGGCCAGGATCGGAGAGGTTCAAAGTGTAGCCTGACCCGTCTTGAGGAACGATATTATAGCTGTCCCATTCTATATTTTCAAGAAGCAGATTTCCGTTTGCATCGGTGGTATGCTCGGTGTCGTATTTCAAGATCGGCGTACTGTCGAAGTCGCGCCCAATGATCTTATTTGTTCCATAAACATGGAGGGGGACAAATGGGAGAAAAACTGTTTCACCCGGCCCGCCAAATTCCGCAGCGTAGATATCCTGATTACCAGATTGCTCATCATGCCACGTATAGACAATATAGAGTCCGTCTCCTGAAACAGCAATATCAGGCGCTTCCTGGTTTGTTGTCGTTCCGTTAGTATTGATTTTCTGATCGATGGTCCACTGTTTGTTTCCATCAAAATCATATTTCTGGCTGTAGATATCACTATTCCCAGCCCGTTCATCTTGCCAGACTATATATATATTGTTTGCATCGTCAATATCAATTTCTGGCACTGTTTGATCCGCAGATCCTGTATCGTTATTCACCTTGAGGTCATTTTCCCATTGTTTTTCACCATCAGGATTATATTTCTGCGCGTAGATGTCTTGGTTGACGTTTCTATCATCCTGCCAGATGATATAGAAGGTTCCCCCGCTCTCGGCAACTAACTGCGGATCTACTTGATTTGCCGAACCGGTTTCAGAACCGATTCTTAAGTCTTCATCCCACAGCTTGTTTCCGTCGGAGTCTATTTTTCTTACGTAGATATCCTTATTCCCATTTCGCTCGTCTTCCCAGCCGATATAAATCGCCTCGTCTGAAGAGTATGCTGCATCAGGAAGGGTTTGTTCTGTGTTGGTAACATCGCTATTTATTTTTATTTCTTGAGGCCACAGAAAGTTGCCTAAATTGTCGGATTTTCTTGCATAAATATCATTATGCCCATCTCTATTATCTTGCCAGGCAATATAGGCATACGATCCTTCGTCTGAGGTGACAGTAGGAAATAATTGATCAGCTGACTCAGCTAGAGTTGGGATTTTTTTGCTGCCGCCCCAGGCATCATTTCCATTGGTGTCGTATTTTTCAAGATAAGAATCCTGGTTTCCATTGCGATCATCATTCCAGACAACATACATATCTCCATTATTATTGACATAGTTATCGGGCTTGTCTTGGTTGGCAGCAGTTACGATCTGGACATCTTCGTCCCATTGTTTTTCATGGGACGTATTATATTTCTGGGAATATACATTCCACTTGTTTCCCCGATAATCTCTCCAGGTGAAATAGGCATTTTTATTTGCGTCTAGGCCTACTGTCGAGAACTGCTGAGCTTCCTCGCCTTCGTCGGTATTGATTTGCCAGTTTGAGGCATAATCTTGGGATACAGCATCAACCGTAATTGTACTTACAAGGTCGATAGCAAGACTAATTTCTGTTATATCTCCAATGGCAACAGATACATCTGCCGGATCAGGGTATGGATTGTAGTTTGGATCTTCCGGATCAGTTATTGAAGAATATGTTTGAGCAGAAGTATAACCATCTTTCGTGACGACAATATGATAACTTTCCGTGGCTTCCGGGAGGCCATAGATCATTATATCGCCATCAACATCTGAAAACTGAGTAATATTTATTGCGGGAACTAATGTATTATTTGTAACAGTCACAGTCGCATCGGTAACAGGATCTGCTTCAGCATTGAAAACATGAATCCATAGGCTTCCTAGCTCTTCCTGTGTTTCCAGGCCGCTTGGAGAAACAGTTGAGGTGAGAATGACTGGTTTTGAGGTTGGAAAACGATCCCAGTATATCTCGATTTCCACCTTTTTATAATCCCAGGGATAATCGTCAGTATTTAAAACTGCCGTGCCGTCAAAAGGATCATCGACATAGCTTACGCGCGTATGAACATTATGGACTACGCCTTGGCCGGTTACAGTTTCATTTGAGGGAATAGCTCCTAATGGCCACCCGTCGGTCGTTCCGATGTCAGAGTAAGGCATGTTTCGGATCGTCTCCATTTTTTCGTTCGCAAGGGCGGTTGCTTCCACTCTTGCTTTGCTGATGCCAATGCTTCTGTATCCCGCAAGGAATAAGGCATAAACAGCAATAACAACGATAGCAAAAATAGCAGTTCCTATTAGCGCTTCGACTAAGGTGAAACCGTTTTGGTTGGACTTACTTGAATTTTTTTGCATATTAAATTTGATTAACCAACGAGTATATTGGGGCAATAACCGAAACAGCGATTACTCCTGCCCCTAGACCAAGAATGATGAGCATCACTGGCTCTAGGATTGAGGATAGGTTATCCATCGTGTTTTCTACATCAGATTCATAATAGTCTGCAAGCTCCTCAAGGATGTCTTCGATCGTTCCGGTTTCTTCACCAATCGCAATCATTTGAGTGACAACCGGACTAAACAATTTCCTGTCTTTTGATAAAATGTCGCTTAGATTTTTACCTTTCTTTACTTCTTTCGATGCCTCAAGCATTCTATTTTTATACTGGATATTCCCCAGGACTCCAGAGACGATCTGAAGAACTTTGATTATTGGGACGCCACTTTTAATAAGAGAGCTTGAGGTTCTGGCAAAGCGAGCAAGGTTTATTTTTTTTACGATTTTTCCAAGAATTGGAGTTCGAAGATACAATGTATGAAATTTTGGTTTCCCGGACTTGGATCTGCCGTAAAGAATAACTAACACAATAAATAGAATTATACCAATTAATAGAATAATACCGTACTGTTCCACAAATTCGCTAAGGCCGATCAGCATCCGCGTCGTAATAGGTAAATCAACAGTCATTGATTTAAAGACCGATGTGAGGCGAGGAAGGACGTAAACGACGACGAGAATAACAACACCAACCATTAAAGTAAGAACGACGGCGGGATACATCATCGCACCGCGAACCTTGTTTATCAGATCGTAGTCTTTCTTCATCTGGGCTGCGAGCTGTTCGAGGGATTCTTCCAGGCGCCCACTGGCCTCACCGACCTTGACCATGTTCACATATACTTCCGGGAATTCCTTTGGGTATTTGGAAAGGCTTGTAGCGAGGGTCTGACCTTTTTCGACTCCCAATTCGACGTTTTTGATGATTTGTTTGAATTTTTTGTTGGCAGTTTGCTGTTCGAGAATTGAGAGAGCTCTGGCAATAGAAAGTCCAGATTTGATCATGATCTGAAGATGTTTGGTAAAGAGCACCCTCTCAATAAGAGAGGCGCTGCCAAAGAGGCTAGAAGACCTTTTCCCGCCAAGGACATTTTTCTTCCCACCTTTTTGATCAAAATGAGTAAGGATTAGCCCCTGCTCCCGGAGAGTTTCGGCAAGACTGTGCTCACTTGGAGCAGCAAGGATCCCTCTCTTTATTGTACCTTTTTTATCACGCGCGGTGTAGATATATTCTGGCATATTGATTATTCCTTGGTTACCCTTAAGATTTCCTCGATAGTTGTTACCCCAGTTTTTGCTTTAATAAAGCCATCTTGGAGCATAGTGATCATCCCTTCTTTCCTTGCCTGGTCTTGAATGACTTCCGAGGTCGAGCTTTTTGTAATCAGCCTTTTTATTTCATCACTTGCTTCAAGAACTTCGAAAATACCAATTCTCCCTTTGTATCCTTGTCCATTGCATTGATTACAGCCTTTACCATGGAAAAAGGTGAGCTCTTCAAGAGGTTGTGGCTTTTCAATAATCCTTTCTTTTATAAAAGCCTCCATAATATCGTTCAGGTCAACATTTTTCTTAAGACTTTCAACTGTTGCTTTATCCAAATTATAACTCTCAATGCAATTTGTACATGTTTTTCGAACCAATCTTTGAGCAATGATAACATTAATAGTTGACGCGGCAAGGAAAGGTTTCACTCCCATGTTTAAGAGCCGGGGAGCCGCGCCAGCCGCTTCATTCGTATGAAGGGTGGAGAGAACGAGGTGACCAGTGAGGGCGGCGTGGATGGAGATCTCAGCCGTTTCAAGATCACGAATCTCTCCTACCATAACAATATCAGGATCCTGACGAACAAGCGATCTAAGCCCAGTCGAGAAGGTAAATCCAATTTTTGGTTTTACCTGGCTTTGGTTGACTCTAGGCATGCGATATTCGATTGGATCTTCAATTGTCACGATATTGACTTCGGTTGTATTTAAGATGTTCAAGATAGAATAAAGCGTAGTTGTTTTACCGGAGCCGGTTGGTCCAGTAGCGAGGATCATTCCGTGAGGCTTTTTGATGTTTTGTTTGGCGACCTCTAAGGCAGAATGTTGGAGTCCGATCTGTTCGAGGGTAAGTTGCTGAGTCGATTCGTTTAGTAGGCGCATCACGATCTTTTCGCCATCGAAAACTGGGATAATGGAAATACGAAAGGAAACTTTATAGCCCTCTTTTTTTAGTTTAAAGCGCCCGTCCTGTGGGAGCCGGTGTTCATCTATTTTAAGATTGGCGAGGACTTTGATTCTCGCGACGATTCCCTGGAGAAGCTCTTTTGGGAGAACAATCACATCGTGAAGAATACCGTCTATTCTATATCTAACGATTACTCTTTTTTCCATTGGTTCGATATGGATATCTGAAGCACCTTCGATAGCTGCATGTTCAAGAATCGTATCGACAATCTTAATCATGGGAAGATCCTCAGCCATTTTTTTGAGATTCCCCTCGTCCTTTTTACTGCTCTTTAAGCTTCTTTTAATAATTTCATTAAATTCCGTCTGGAGGCCTCTTCGGTATTGATTTAAGATATCCAGGATCTGGGATTTGAGGCCAAGATAAATTTTTATCGGGCGGCTGATCTTCTTCTTTATCATCTCAATCGTCTGCAGATTTTCAGGATCAGTCATGGCTACCTTGAGATTATTTTCATCTTCGTCAAAGGCCACAATTTCCTGTTTTTTTGCTACAAGCTCTGGTATTTGGAAGAGGATGTCTTTCCTAATAATTTTTTTAGAAAGGTCAATAAAAGGTATCCCGATTTGTTCAGCGTACTGCTGGGCAAGATATTCATGCTCAACCAGGTTTTGGTCTAAAAGTACCTTAAAAACAGCTTTTTTCTCCTTTATAGCCTGTTTTTTGGCTTCTTCAAGCTGTTTCTTTGAAATTATATCTCGATCAACAAGGATTTTCTTAAGTTGAGCATCGGTGAATTCCATTTGTATTTTTCTTTTATATTCTAAAGCTGGAAATTTCTATTTCTTAAATTTATTATATCATATAAATTTTGTTTGGTCAAAGCAACATCACGTGATTATTGACATGAGACTGTTTTCTGACTATACTTTGGTTTGTTAACTAAATTTTATCGGAGCGTAGCCTAGTGGTTTAAGGCGCGTGCTTTGGGAGCACGAGATCGTGGGTTCGAATCCCACCGCTCCGACCAAAAACGTGCGGGTGTTGTATAATGGCTTATTATGTCAGCCTTCCAAGCTGAAGATACGGGTTCGATTCCCGTCACCCGCTCCAAAAAAAATAAAATATAACTATGAGAAAGAAAACGTTAATTTTCCCCGCTCTCTTTATCGCTGGACTTCTTGTATTGGCAGGAGCTGGTTGTCCAAAGAGTGACAATAGCAATAGCAGCGAAGTGATCAATAAATCGGTGAATACATCGGTTAATGAAAATGTGAACACTGCTCCGACAGAAAATGATAACGCCGAGGCCGATGAAAATGAAAATACAACTGGCGAAATTATAGTTGAAGATGCAGATTGGGTACTTGTCTCAGGAGACCCAACCGATACTTGCATGTCGCCGACCTATGAAGGGTCAGCAACTCTTAATGGATGGTATGTTTACGATTATAACTATGTAGATAAAGATTGGCTTTTAGAAATACCAGACGATGAGCTAAATAAACTACCGCTATCAGAAATATCTTGCGGTGATGTTATGTGTGACGAGGCTTTTGCAGGCAATGCTCATTTTAATCTTGTTGATGCAGATCCTGATCTTGAAGAGGAGATGAAGGCCGCGTCAGCTGAAAGCCCTGTAAGTGTTACAGTGAGTGGCTTTGGTATGTATTGTGAGGGAGTGCCAGCGCTCAGTATATCTGGACTTTGGGATTAAGCTTGACATATTATTGATCTTTGATAAGATTGAAGTAGAAATTTTGACAATTAAATAATTATCAAGAGTGGAGCGAGGGTTCTGGCCCGTTGACCTCCCGGCAACCTGTCTTTTGATAAGGTGCTAATTCCAGCCCATAATGGGGAAGATAAGTTTTTTATACGTCCCATTATGGGGCGTGTTTTGTTTATTGGGATTTTATATTTTCGTTCTTATATTCCAAAACGCGATTTCGTAGCGAGCGCTTGAATAAATACTTTTTATGGATTTAGTATTGGTATTAATTCAAGCCTTCGCATAAGCGAAGGCAAAAGTATTGTTCTTTTCACAAAGCCAAAGGAGGAAAACCATGACTATTGTCAATCCCTTGAATGATGCAGTTCGTTGTCTGAAAAGGCAACTCGAAAAAGGAAAGGAAGATGGAAAAATTGAATCAGATGTTCCTTTGCGAGTGCGCATGGACCTTTACAAAGGTCGGGAGGCTTTTAATCTAAGTCTTGTCGATAATGTAGGGAATCAACTTCCTGAAACCAGGGCAGAGGAGGGCGTTTTCGTAATCACCGGAACCGGGCCTGCAAATCATTACGAAAACCCCATATATTACAGCCCCGATGAAGAGGGTGTCCTGGTTGCGGAAAATCAAGACCGGATTTATACGGTCGTGGAGGCAATTCAAGAATTAACGAGGGTGTATGGCGAGCTTAAGTGTGCAGATAGTGGAATTACCTTTCGTTATAAAGTTGAAGTCGATGACGGAGGAGACTCAGGGCAGGATGAAAGATATCGAATATATCTCTTGGGACCAGGTGAAGAATGGCTGCCAATGATGTATGTCGATGATAAATCAGGCAAGCTCCATAGTAGCCAGGAAGCTCATCCATCTCCCTGACTCAGACTGCTCTTTTATCAATGGAACCGGCCGCTAAGCATTTAATGCATGGCGGTCTTTTTTTATCCACGAATTTCACGAATGACACTAATCAATGCTATTTAGTGATATTTGTGCTATTAGTGTATTCGTGGATAGGGGTTGTATTGACGAATACTTCTTCTTTTGCTAGGTTAATACGATGTAATTAAAGTGTTATAAAGGTAGCTCATTTCGAACAAAGCCAACTTTAGGGGGTTGTTATGATTAATTTGTTATTAGCGGCTTCGGGTGGAGGAACCACTTTCGAGGCGATCGTCAGGGCATGCCAGAGTGGTCAAATTGAAGGTGCAGAGGTAAAAGGCCTCTTTGTTGATCGGGACTGTGGAGTAATAGGAAGGGCGATGGATTTCAACATCCCGGTCTTCAATGCAACAGGTTTGGAGAGGAAAGGGCGCGTGGATGCATTTCTGACAGCGAGAAACAAAACCGAAGCAGATATGATTCTCTGCGCCGGGTTCCTCAAGAAAGTGCCGGGCGTGCTGACTGACCAGATGCCGGGCTGCATTCTCAATTCCCATCCCGCACCGCTCGAGCTCGGGGGAAAAGGAATGTGGGGAATTATTCCGCATCACGCGGCGATTTACCTTGCCTCAAAGACGGGTAACTTATGGACCTGCGCTACGGTTCATGAAGTGAATCATGAGTGGGACAAAGGTTCTGTAAAGTCGGAAATCTGGGTGCCTTTCTACGGAGTCACGGCAGCTAAAGAGCTCCAGCGAATTCTTCTTCCATTTGAGTACCCCGGGTATATCAGCGTTATCAAGCGATGCGTCGAGACGTGGGAGGACGGACGGCCTCATCTTCCGACAGTCATTCGGCCCTTCGAGCTTGTTCCACCGGACAAGAAGAACTGGATCAAGGAGGCGATCAAATTCTCCAAGAGATTTTCGAACTAATGCGAATCGAATAATTTGGCTTAAAATCGGCGTTTTCTGGACATTTTACAATGTTTCAGAGGGCGCCGTTTTCTATTTGATCGTAATTGATTTAAGTGTTAAGCTTTAGTGTTCAGAAGACGAATGCCTTTTTTGGCTTGAGATAGACAGATCCTTACAATTTGGAGTTAACAGTTAATAACAGATATGAATGAAAAGGGGGAAGACAATGAGAATTCTTCATCTTTATCGGTTGGAGAGACCTGACTTTGAGCTCTGCTTCAACATTGGGGTCAAAGGCAATTTGTCGCAGGAAGCTTGGAATAACTTGAAGTGGCTCCTTGCGCCAACATACGCACCACAAAATCTTGGTGAAAAAACGTTTCTTGGTTCAGGCCCGGGTCAGGTCGTCGAGATTGGTCCGCTCATGAACTACGAAACACCGTGGTCTTCGATCTTGGTTACGCTTTGCAGACGATTTGGAGTGGAAGGAGTGGTTCGAGTCGAGAGATCTTACCGCTATCGCATTCCTCGTGAAGTTGACGCCAAGGCATTCGTTGACGCACATCATGACCGGATGACTCAAGGGGTCTATCCGGATCAGATTACCAGCTTCGACATCAACGTGCCGCCAAAACCGGTTATCGTACTTCCGTTGATCGAGGAAGGGATAGGGTGTCTCTATCAGTACTGCGAGGAGATGGGGCTTTCTACCAAAAAGTGGGACGTGGAATTCTGGTACAACTTTTCCGTGAACATCCTGAAGCGTAATCCCACTAACGTGGAGATTTTCGTCAATTTCGGGAATAACAGCGAGCATTCGCGTCATCTGTTCTTCAACGCCAAGATGATAATCGACGGCAAGACGATGCCCCGAACATTGATGGAAATCGTCAAAAATCCTCTGGAAGTAAATCCAGCGAATTCAGAGGTCGCCTTTTCCGACAATGCGAGTGCAATTCACGGATTCCAGGTAGCAGCACTCATTCCATCACGACCAGGTTTCCCTTCACCGGTAATTCCGCAGGTTATCTGGCTGTATCCTACGAATACTGCCGAAACGCACAATCATCCTTCGGGGATTGACCCCTATGAAGGAGCAATGACAGGAAATGGTGGTCAGGAAAGGGATGGAAAGGCTATCGGTCAAGGAGCAGTGATTTTCATCAATTCATCAGCCTACTGTACTGGCCCAGTCTTCCTTCCAGGATGGGACATTCCTGGAGAGGATAAGGCAGTAGCAGCAATGGCGCATCTTCCGCATCACATGGCTTCTCCTCTCGACATCATGATCGGAGCCTCAAATGGGGCTGCAGACTACTGCAACCGTTCGGGTGTTGGATGTGGAAGTGGCTTTGTCCGGACCTTTGGCATGGATCTTCCGAATGGAGAATTTCGGTGCTGGTTAAAGGCTGTGATCTATGTGTCTGGTCTTGGTGCAGTACGAAAGGAGCACACAAAGAAAGACAAACCCGAGCCCGGTTGGAAGATTGTTCAAATCGGCGGCCCAGCATTCCGTGTCGGTTTTGGTGGAGGTTCAGCCTCTAGCCATATGACCGGTGAGATTGCGGCTGGCCTTGACTGGGATTCTGTTCAGCGTGGCAATCCGGAAGAGGGTCGAAAGACTTTCAACGTGGTCAGGACCTGCGTTCAGCTTGGAAAGAAAAATCCACTTCGGGTTGTCCATGACCAGGGTGCTGGAGGGGTGTCAAACCAAGCCAATGAACTTACGATTCCAGCAGGTGGTCGAGCCGATATTCGAAAAATAAAAGTAGGCGATCCGACCATGGCAGACATCGAACTTCTGATGGCAGAATACCAAGAACGGTTTGGTTTCCTGGTTCGACCGGAAGATCTAACGCTTCTTCAGTCAATCTGTGATCGGGAGAACGTTAACATGGAAGTCCTCGGTGAAATAACCGGTGACGGGGTCATGGTCTTTTTCGACAGCAACGATGGATCGGAACCATTCAACGTTCCTTGCGAACCATTCGAGTTTGCCAAGGCGCACGGGGTGAAAACCGTCCAACAGACCTACACAGACGAGCATCAACCCAAGAACCTCAAACCCCTAGACATTCCTCCGGATCTGACTTTCGATGAAGCCCTGCGGTTAGTTTTCCGATTGCCATCGGTTGCTTCCAAGGGGTGGCTTGTCAGAAAGAAGGATCGTGTTGTTGGTGGACGGACAGCTCGCCAGCAATGCTGCGGACCGCTCCAGCTCGCCGTTTCTGATGCTACGGTCGTAGCATTAAGTCATCTTAGCCTTGAGGGAATCGCCCATGCCTTGGGAGAGCAGCCGATCAAAATGCTCGTTTCTCCTGCGGCTGGTGCCCGGATGGCAGTGGCTGAAGCCCTGACGAACATCATCATGGCGAGAATCACTGGAGTGTCAAATGTTGGATTTCCGGAAATCGAAAATATCAAGTGTCTTGCCAATGTGATGTGGGCAGCTAAGCTTCCAGGTGAAGCAGCAGACATGTATGATGCCTACCTTGCATTGGAACAAATTATGATCGCTCTCGGGATCGCTGCCGATGGGGGGAAGGACTCCCTGTCGTTAGCGACGGTGAAGGACGGTGTTACAGTAAAGGCCCCGGGTCAGCTCGTCCTTAATGCGTATTGCACGATCCGAGACATCAGAAAAGTACTCACTCCTGATATAAAATATCCTGGAGAAAGCAGCCTGATTCATATTCCGGTTTCTCGTGGCAGGTTCCGGCTTGGTGGCTCTGCCTTGGGGCAGGTTCTGAGCCAGCTTGGCAACGAGTCACCGGACATTGATGACATCGGCTATTTCAAAAATATTCTCTACCTGGTACTTGCCCTTCACGACAGTGGTCTGGTTCATTCCGGCCACGATATCTCTGATGGCGGTCTCGGAACAACTCTAGTGGAAATGGCAATGAGCGGGAACTGCGGTCTTCGGGTGGATATCCCAGAAACCCACAGCGCCATCGCGCAGCTCCTTGCAGAAGAAGCGGGACTTGTCTTCGAATTCCGTACAAATGACTGGAGAGGAATCAATGAGCTCCTGGATAGGTTCGGAGTGGCTGGTACCGTTATTGCAGAGACGACAAATGAGAGAAGAGTACAAATCTATCAGGGCAAAAACCTCGTTCTTAATCGGACGACACCAGCTCTCATCAAATGGTGGGAAGGGACAAGCGATGCATTTGAAGCGCAGCAGGGAAACCCCGAGACTGCCGCACAGCTTGCCCTTACTCATGACAGACATGGTCCGACCTACTCCATTCCTTTCGAGCCACGAATGACTGCTCCGGAGATTCTAATTCGCGGGTCAAAACCCGATGTTGCGGTTCTGCGTGAAGAAGGTGCAAACAGCGAAGAGGAAATGTTCGCCATCTGCCATCTTGCAGGACTTCAGCCATGGGACGTCACCATGACGGATCTGGACAGCGGGTCCATAAAACTTGATCGTTTCCATGGACTGATTCCGGTGGGAGGATTTTCCTTTATGGATGTGCCTACCGCCGGGAAAGGCCAGGCAGCGGTCACCAAGTTTAATTCCCGCATCTGGGAGCAGTTCCAGAGGTTCTTCTTTGAGCGCAGGGATACTCTTTCCTTCGCACCATGCAATGGATGTCAGTATGTTTCCGTCCTAGGAATTGTGCCGGGATTTCCAGATCTTCCCGAGACCAAGCAGCCGCGTTTCATCCGCAACCGCTCGGAGAAGTTTGAAAGCCAATGGGTGACCGTCAAGATCGAGGACTCCCCGGCAATCATGCTTCGAGGAATGGCTGGAACGCAGTTCGGAGTCTGGGTTGATCACGGCGAAGGGCGTCTTTTCTGTCCTGACCAAAAGGTCTTTGATCTAATGGTCAAAAAGAACTTGATGCCTATTCGGTACGTGGATGACGATGGAAATCCGACCGAGCAGTATCCATTAAACCCGAACGGTTCACCGGGAGGGTATACGGCAATCTGCACGGAGGATGGCAGGCACTTGGCGATGATGCCACATCCCGAGCGCAGCTTCTGGACGTGGCATGCAGGCTGGGTTCCGCTTTCAATGAAAGATAATACCATCACGCCCTGGCTTCACATGTTCCAAAACATGCGGCAGTACCTTGACGAGAGTGTCTGAAACTCCAAATAAAATGAATTAAAAAGCCGACCTTAAGCACAAATGTGTATGGGGATCGGCTTTTCTTTTTACCGCTAACACTTGACAGATTTGTTATTATCTGGTAGACTTTCTGGCTAGCTCTTTTGTAATTTAGTTAGTAGATTAAACTACAAGGCTTAAACCTAACGACTCAATAGGAGGATAATGATCATGGAG
>SDBT01008535.1_pt1 | contig 16724 bp, 15 predicted proteins | sample 2277101 | NCBI WGS metagenome assembly SDBT01 (sample SAMN10404973, study PRJNA504765) | marine sediment metagenome | isolation source: marine sediment core GS10_PC15, 103 cmbsf | place: Arctic Ocean: Southern Knipovich Ridge | collected 2010
CCGTCGTCTTTTAGCCAATGCCTTCTGCTGCCTACAAACAGCTCTCCGTCTACACAAGTGACTCTAGTGTTCGAATTATGTACCAATATTCCGTTTCCAAAAAAATTGTGAGCTTCTGTTTCTATGTCGTATCTACATAGTGGCGTATCCAAGTCTTCGATCGTAGTTATTTTCTGCTTGACACACGAAGGCTTATATTGGTCTTGTGGCATCCATCCATCATGTCCCCTGTATCTTTCTGGGATCTTGTATTGCATTATTTTTGGTACATATGGGGATATCAAGAGGAATAGCTTATCTGAGTCGTCCGAGGAAAGCCTGATCCTCCATCCACTAGCGAAATATTTTGTAGCGACTATTCCAAATTTAAGAAGAGATTCTATTAGATTTTCCACACTTTTTTCACAAAATCCATTAGTGGCGAACAAGGCCCTGTCTTCTTGTCCTTCGTTGTGAGCTAAGCTACCGTCGTCCATATACCAAAACGCAAGTGCAATTGGCCCTATCTTCGAGATTATTGATTTAGGTATCTCCTTCTTCCCATCCTTTGATAGCCAGCCATCAAACATGTTTTTTATAAGCCCAAGAGAGGTTGTTCTTGCCCGACACATTCTTGTCCCATATCCGCTAGTTATTTCGGTGTCTTCGTTGCCGAACAAGTCCCCAAGGCCCAATTCTATAAACCTCATGTATCCATTGTGCTCTTTCTTGTGGGACCAGTGAATTGATGCAGACTCAGATAGTCTCCTAATGCTTGCGTCTCCAAGCATCATCCCAATGAGGATCTGTTCCTTCAGTGGAGTTACGGACAATTCAGACCGAACTAACTCCACGTCTTGTCCGACGCGAAGATCTTTTGCTTGAACGTATTTCCCAGTATATGGATCGTATATCTTGTGATTAGGGGTGCAGGTAATGCTTCCATATGAGCTACCCCTTCCAGCCAGCTTCCTGGTGAAATTTATTTTTCTCCACCTTCTTACGGTCCCATTCTTAAATGTGTTTGTCACTTTTGTCGATGTTATTTTTCCGTTTTTAGTATCGTATCCCAGAACTTCCCCCCTATAGTGAGAGTCAACCAATTCCTTTATTCTTACTCTTGTTCCATCTGGCATGGAAACCCTAACGCTATTTCGTAGACAGCCGTGTATTTTTTCGCTGACACACACACGCTCGCCATAAGAGAATAGACGGTTGTACCTGGCAAAATTGTGTAAGTCATAAGTTGGAGCAAAGACATCTGGAGGCCTACAAAAGTCCCCTCCGAGTCTAACGCGTAACGCTGGAGTGTACGGTATGATCCCTAGTTCTTCTATAACGTTATCTCCGACATTCCCATTTGTCGTGTTGGGAATCAACAATCCCTGAGAGATTACTCCACGGAGCTTTCTTACCTTTATTCTTTTAACTTTACTCGCTCCTCCGTCACCTAAGAACGAAAATTCAGGCTTGTCTGTCGGAACCAAGCTATCTGGTGGGATATAAATTGCAGTATCTCCAACCTTAAACTCCCCCTTCGCCACGCATACAGTATATCCATAAATACTAATTACCTCAAGTCGATCCGCATTGTCGTGCTTTCGAATACTCTCTATCTTGACTATTTCACATTTATGAGAACTCATTCGTCATTGCCTTCTTTGATTATGGCCTTCAACTTCGATATCACCAGGTAGTAGTGAGAGAAATACAAATCTATATAATCTATGGAAGTCCATTCCCCATCAAGATTGGGCGTAGATGTTATTAAGGGAAGTAGGTTTGGGAACATCTCACTTAGTTTTTTTTGAACCATTTTCTGTTTCGAGAGGCTATCATAGTCGAACGTGATTGGCTTGGAGCTAACCTCCTTGACGATGGTTTTGCTTCCGTCACGAAGCTTCTTAGCGTTACGAAGAGACTTTTTCTTACTAACGACCAGTAATTTCTTCCAACCATCTAGTAGTTCTATCACCGTATATTTTGTTTTCTCATCCATTACCAATCTCCCCGTAGCATTCGTTGCATAAAACACAAAAACCGAGATCGTCCGTATTATACGATATGTAGTGCCCAATTTGACCGCAGGAACACTTACCACTGGTAACGTCCCTTTCGTGGACATCCACGAATAAGCGAAACTTAGTGTACGTCATCCCAGTACCCCTAGCTCGAACTATTTCGGCGTATATCTCTGGCCGTATATCATCAAACAACTCCATCCCCCTCGTTCCTGTTAACCAACTCTTCTCTTATCTTCTGTAGATAGAACTCGCTCACATCCATCCCCACACAATCCCTCCCCGTCTCTGCGCACACATAGGCCGTTGTTCCGCTACCAATGAAGGGGTCAAAAACCGTGTCCCCCTCTTTAGAGTGACCGAGTATGATTCTCTTTAGAAGAGCTTCCGGATGTTGAGTGCAATGCCATTTTCTTTTTTCTTTGAAGGTCCCACATATCCGAGGAATCTTCCACACGTTGTTCGGCATCTTTCCGTCAGCGGCAGCCCTCGTATCGTTGTACATCTCTTGTCTCGCCGATGGGACGAGAATCTCGGCCGGATAAATTCTAGGATCTTTTAACCAATATATGGGCCTGAAGCACGGGGAATACCTACTCCTGCTGGCTTGGCCAAAAGTGTAGTACCATACTATCCTTTGAATTATCTTGATTCCCCTATTTCGTAGTATGGCCTCTACGTCCGAGATCCATTTTTCCGCGAAACTCAGAAATATTGGCCCATCGGTTATTTCGTTCATCGATGTAAGCCATTTATCCAACATTGCCACGTAGTCCCCGTTACTTAGTCTGTCCCCATAATTTTCGTATTTACGGCCAACGTTATCTGGCGGATCTGCGAAACATAGGCTGGGCCGGAATGACGGGCTTGGTTCGAAATCCTCAAATTTACTGCATATCAGTTTTATTCTCATACACTATTATACCACTCAGGCGAAGTTTCGTCATTTTTTTAATTTTTTTCGAACGCTTTTCGGTATTGAAACTTATAGTATTATAGGAGCTGACGTTTTTTCGCTGAGGATGGCTGTAATATCGGAGGTTTATTGCGAGATGACAGGTCAGCGTCGTTTTTTCTTTAGAGGAGGTGTGTATAAATTATGGGTAGTGGAACTATTGATGTCGAAAGCAAACTAAAGGCCGTTGCAAGTTCAGAGGTTGAAGGCAAAGTTAAAGGAGACCTGGAAATAGAAGATCCTTCTTCTGAGGTGGCTAGTGCAGCACTAACGAAGAATAGAATAGGTGGTAATGATGACGAGAGAACAGGTGATGGAGATGGCGACACCGATAATCAATGATATAGCAACCAGATACAAGGGATCATCTTTCGCCTATTTCACTCCAGACGACATGTTCCAAGAGGTGTGGAGAATTTGTCTGGAGGTGCTGCCCAAATACGATCCGGACAGAAATAAGCTAGAGAACTTCCTAAGAACATGCGTCAGCAATCGCCTCATAAATTTGAAGAGAGATAGATATTTTCGGGTGGAGAAGGGATTCGATTCATCAGGAAGTCATTGTGTCAACGACAGGATAGGCATTGTTAACGCAATTCCGATAGATACTTGCGACCCATCTGCTGTCGCCCGCATGCTGTCGGCCTCTTCCCAGACATCTAGCCCTTCCGATCCGAGTTCGAGTCTTATGTCAAAAGACATGATAACCTATATCGTCAGAAACCTAATGGGTAGGCAGTTAGATAATTTCTTGTCTTTGATAGGTGGCGTACGCCTATCTAAGGAAGATACGGATTCGATCAGGAATGCTGTTGAGGATATTTTGAGGGAGTACGATGAGTAAGAAAAGACGATTCTTATCCAAAGAGCCGAAGGTGGTGGAATATCTCTCGGTCTTGGTCCAGCAGGGTGTTTCTGACCCAGATGTCAGGATCGAGCTTGAAAAAAAATTCGGTCACAAATGGAACCTATCGAGCATAAGGGATAGTAGGAGAAAGCTTGGTTTCATTAAGGGGAAGACTGAGGCAGAAGACCATAGTGCCGGTAATATCGGGAATTCTCCCCCACCGAACCTACAGAGAAAACAAAGGGCAGACTGGTATCGAAAGATATTCAAAAAGACCCATTTCTTTTCCGCCCTCAAGGTCCAATTCGATCCGTCAGAAGTTGACATTTACATGGAGGAATATGGGGATGTTTGTTGTCAATTCGAGGATATTGTAGCCACAGAGTTTATGCAGGTGGACGACTTCCTGAAACACCGTCTTCTGATCAACAGGGAGCTTGGGACAATAAAATTGCTAAGGAATAAAATCTTCTCCCTAGATAAGTGGATCAGGGAGCACCCACTGCCGGAAGAATCGACCAAATACGACAAGACATCATTCTCGGAGAAAAGCATGCAGCTAAATGATGCCCAGAAACTACTGGGTAGATCAAACGACAGATACGACAAGTTGGTCGCGGACAGAGAAAAGATAGCCAGAAATCTCAACGCTACCAGAAAAGATAGGGCAGAGGAATTGAGGGGCGGCGGTCAATCATTTTTCGCCATCCTAGCGGAGATACAGAGAGATGATAAGGCTAGATCTGAGCACGGTAAGTTCGCAGAGCTTACTAAGATGGCGGCGGAGGATATCGACGTTGAATTCAGAAAAAAGAGTTTGTTCCCGGACGGAACAAGACAGTCTGTGATACTGGATTATGAGACCATGGAGGAAGAAGATGAGTGAAAGGACAGCATTGTTCATACGAAAAGATCCGTTCGATACGTCCACGGGGTATTCTGATGCCCTAAAGAGCTTGGGATGGAGGACATGTTTATATCACTTCAACTCCAAATGGGCTGTTGAAGAGTTTATCAAGAACGAGAATGTCTCCATGATATTTACGTCCTGTAAGTTTGGGCTGAGATCGCTGCCCATAGACATAATAAACAACAGGAAAATTGCCGTGATAATAGACGTGGCTGGAATGGACGATGACTGCGAGAACATCATCATAGACATAGAGAATAAGTTGCCATATTGCATAGAAGACAGAGACTCCCCATTCACGCTGAACTTCAGCATTGATAAGATCCCTCCAGCAGGGAACATCCTCAGAGCTATCCCGAAGACAATCTGTGCGTCAAGAGATGTCGCCATGTTCGGAAACTACGAGTCCAACCATGAACACTTCGTGTCGTGGGCACTGATGCTTGTCAAACACCTCGACACCACCAATAGGACTTACGATGTGTGGGGCGGAGATATTTGGGATAAGATAGGATTGCGTGGGGCGATCCCAAGAAAAGACCTGCTTCCTAAAGCGGCAGATATATACGCTTCGTCAAGGGTGTGCTTGAATCTTAGTGAGGACGGATCTATCAATGAGTCTATGTTCATGGTGCCTTTGTGTGGGGGGCTACAGATTACTAATGCACACAACCCAGATTTACCGGATGTTGTTGGAAGTTTCATGAGATTGTCTCAGTCGGGGTTTGTTTCCTGCATGGACGAATTGTTGACTGATCGTGATTTTTACGAACCAACAGATATTCTCTCGTCAGCTATGGATGTTGCTGAGCACGACACTTACTTTAATAGACTAGGGCTAATTTTTAAGTTATTGGGATGGCAAGACGACGAAGAGGGTGCGAGAATCAAGGGAGCTTCGCTTGCGACGAAGCATACTTGGGAAATGGAGAGAAAAATTGAAGAGCGACCAACTAAAGCAGTATAAGTGGAAGAGAAACTATCCTTGTCTATGTGGCAGCGGGAAGAAATACAAGAAGTGCTGTCTACCAGAAATGGCAAGGATAGAGAAAGAGGGTCTTCTGAGAGATAGAGACAGGGGTAGGGTGTTCAGAGACAAATTCGAATCAACGTTTGTGCCACCGATATCTGTAGCAAACATCGGTTCTGATGGGTTCGATTTTTCCGTGGAGGATGATAATGGGCAGTAAGACAGCTTTGGTTACCGGCGCGAACGGCCAAGATGGTAGCTACCTGTGCGAGCTTCTGTTGGAAAAGAATTACGAAGTATTCGGAATGGTAAGAAGATCATCCGTTGACACGACAGAAAGGCTCGGAAAAATCATCAACGACCCAGGGTTTGAGGTCGTATATGGGGACGTTACGGACGCGACGGGTATTCATCGCACAATCTTATCCGTCTTGCCAGACGAAGTCTACAATTTGGCCGCTATGAGCCAAGTAAAAGTTTCGTTCGATCAACCAGTTGCGACGTTTGACGTGAATGCTGTTGGTGTTTTGAACATATTGGAGGCGGTGAGGCAGTCTAGTCCAGGGACTAAGGTCTACCAGGCTTCGTCTAGCGAGTTATACGGAGAAACGTTGATTTGCCCCCAAAATGAAGAGACGCCATTCATGCCAAGATCTCCTTACGGGGTTGCTAAGCTAGCTGCGTTTCATCTTGTGAAGGTGTACAGAGAGGCTTATGGGATATTTGCATGTAACGGAATACTTTTCAATCACGAGACGATTGTCTCAGAGACTCCGATGATCTATAAAGACGGAGATAGTGGGGAGATCGATATAGTACCGATCTCAGATATCGTTAGAATGTGTGGTGTAGAGATAGACAAGGACAAGGATGAGTACCAAGCAGGTTCCCCAAGCAAAGAGATTTTTGTTTGGGATTACGATGGATGGACTAAGGTCAAATATGCTTCAGCTTACCCCCACGACGTAAAAGGGGATAACAAACGTCCTGTTCTCGTCAACACTAGCAACGCGGTGTATGCCGCAACTTCCGACCATATCGTCATTATGGAAGATGGGACAGAGAAGAAGATACAGGATGTCGTTGAGGGAGACCGAGTTTCATTGGTCGAGTATCCTACATGCAAACCTACCAGCGATGTTACGTCCGATGAGGCTATGCTAATAGGAGCCCTGGCGGGAGACGGGCACATACCCAGATCGGGGATGCCAAGGTTTATATCGTCAGACAAAAAAAACAGAGATTTGGTCGGTTGTCTATGGGACAGCATAGGGGGGGGAGGCCACCACTACCGTGCCTCTAAGTCTGGATTTTCAGATAAAACTGTTGGGTACATAGACCTCAATGGAAACAGTGGGTGGGGAAGAGCGCTAGATATTTATACGGAAGAAAAGAGTGTTTTTGGCCATAGATACAAAAAGGTCCCAAAGAGAATTCTTAATGCTCCGATCGATATCCAGAGAGCCTTTTTAGATGGATACAATATGGCGGATGGTCTTAAGGCTGGTCGTGGTTCATCCATCTTTAAAAACTTCAAGACAAACTCCCCAGTTCTTGCTGCAGGCCTTCTGTTTCTAGTAAGTAGAGTTACTAAGCAGAAGTTCAACATTACCGTCGAAACTAGCGACCGGTGGGGGAAAACCCAGAAATATTATTCCATTAATTTCCATAGTAGCACCAGACATGGTTTCGCAAAAGGGGAAGAGAAGGAAGATAGAGTTCTTGAGTTAACTGCGGCCGGGTGCTCACAGAGGTCCATCCACAAACAAACGAACATTAGCCGAGGTTTCATAAGGAAGATACAGAATGGCGGACATGCGGACACGTCTCATCGCAAACAAGTGGACGGATGTAGGGTCAAGAAGATTGTTGGGATGGACGATTACGACGGATGGTTTTATGACCTAGAAACTGAGTCTGGAACCTTCCACTGCGGTGTTGGGCTGGGGCATGTTCACAATAGCCCTCGTAGGGGCGGGGATTTCGTAACCAGGAAGATCACCAAATATGTGGGGGAAGTTAACGCGAAGATATCTGAGAATGGATGTTTTCCCGTTGTTGTCGACAACCCAGATGGGCCTAACCAGATTACTCCACTCAGGCTTGGAAACTTAGAGGCCAAAAGGGATTGGAGTCACGCCAAAGATATGGTTCGAGGCATGTGGATGATGCTACAACAGGACAAGCCAGACGACTTTGTTTTGGCCAGTGGCAAGACTCGAACTATCAAGGATTTCTTGACAGTCGCCTTTTCAAAGATAGGGGTATATGACTGGGAGCCATATGTCGTGATAGATCAGAGGTTTTTCCGCCCAGCCGAAGTCAGCTTATTGTGCGGGGACTATTCTAAGGCCGAGAAGATTTTAGGTTGGACTCCGGAGATTTCGTTCGAAGACTTGGTTAGCGAAATGGTTACTAACGACCTTTACAGGGGGTGATTCGGGTGCCAAGATTACGCCTACCGTCATATACGGTAATCAGGGACACAAGGGAACAGGATGGGTATGGATGGACATTCCAAGAGCATTCTGAAAAAGTCAGGCCGCCGAGGTGTGTCGGACAGGTCCGTAAAAAACTAGATACCGGTGATTATAGTTTACTGGGATACGAAGACATCGTATCTGTAGAGCGTAAGGCTGATATGGCCGAGGTGTGGATGAACTATCTCTCTTCCAGGAATAGGTTCGAGGCAGAGATGGCGAGGCTATCTGAGATTAAGTACTCAATGGTCATCATCGAATCTTTGTTGGTCAATGAAATTCTTGAGCTATCGCCTCCGCAGGTACGAACCGCTGTTCCTGGAAAGTCTGTCGTAAGGTGGCTACACCATCTTAGCGCCAAGTTTCGCGTTCCAATCTATTGGGCCGGGAATATGGGAAAACTCAGGACTAGATATTTTTTTGAGGAGATAATAAGACTGGAGAAGGACAGATGGTCTCAAGCATAGTAAGGCAGGACATTGAAGACATTCTTTATGGTGACGCAGGGAAATACGCTCATCTCTTTCCATTCAGAGACAGGGTGCCACAAGTATCTAGCCATATTTTCGAGGATATGTTTAGTCATGAAAAATCCATAGACAGATTCGTTGTCAGAACAATGATGGATATAGACTACATTGGGTGGACATGCAGGGCGATATTGGGACTGGAACTGTTCCCGTTGCAAGTTTCTATGCTGAGGTTGATCTGGAGGTCTCCGTTCCCACTGCTTGTTGCGGCTAGAGGATCCGGGAAGACATTTCTACTCGCTGTCTACGCGATCTTGCGAGCATTGATTGATCAGGGGACAAAGATAGTCATTGTCGGGGCTGGTCTTAGACAAGCTAAGCTTGTATTCAATTATATAGACACGCTATGGAAATCTTCTCCGGTGTTGAGGAGTATCTGCGGAGGGGCTAAGTTTGGTCCCAAGCATAACGTTGACGCATGTCGTTTTAATATTGGGGACTCGACAATTGTCGCTTTGCCGCTTGGAGACGGATGTCTTAGTTCAAATACTCTCTTGACATATGAAGATGGAATTGGATATATAGACGAGGATCAACCAAGATATCTGGAAGAAAAGAACATTATTAAAAGAAGTCGAAACATTTTTGGAAACGGCAAATTCAATAATTCGGACGAGTCTTATTGCAACGGCGTTAAGCCCACCAAGATAGTTCGCACGTCAAAAGGTTTCGAATTCGAGGGAACTCTCAATCATCGGATGAGGGTGTGTCAGGATGGTGCTGTGAAGTGGGTTGAGACCAGAGACATGAGGGTTGGTGACAGAGTCTTGATAGATCGTTCTATAAGGTGGCACAAGGGGAAAGAAGAAGTTACTGATAACCAAGCCTACGCTCTTGGACTGATGATTGGTGATGGGAACTGGAACGGTTCTTCTAGATTGGGGTTTGCGACTAAAGATAAAGAGCTAATCAATGCAGTTCGTGCTGGGACTGGTTTTGAGTTCTTGCAATGTAAAAATGATGATGTCCATTATGTCGAACAAGACTTCAGGAATAGAGATAAGTGGCTAGATTTTTGGGGGTTAACCAACGCATGTTCTCACGAAAAAGAGTTGCCTAGGAAAATTTTGAGAGCAGATTTGAGTAATATGAGATATTGTCTGATGGGGATCTTCGACTCAGACGGGAGTCTTCAGGTGTCCACAAAAAAGGGAGGGACATCTATTTGCATTAGCCTGACTACGACGAGCGAGAAACTTGCTAAACAGATACACTTCATTTTACTTCATTATGGAATTACCTCCTTTCTTGGCCACAGGGACAGAAGCTTGGGCAGATGGCGACGCATATACGAGCTATTGATAACTGGGAAGGATGTTAAAAGGTTCGTTGACCGAATAGGTTTTAAGCTTACTCGTAAAAAAGATAAGGCCAACTACGGACTTAAACGAAAGGCGGTAGACAGAAGCCTGGGAGACTCAGTCTTCTGTGTGCAGGAAGACATGGTCGGTATAGCAATAGAGTACAACTACCCTGGATCCCCATCAATATTCCCATCCAGTATAAAGAAGAAGAGGTCTATAACCCATGATTTTATAGATAGATTTTTGGCTATTTACGGCCATATTAAGGACGACAGAATTGATCTTATTCGTACGCTTGGGAACAGGGATATTTACTACGACGAAATAGTCTCCATGGATGACTCCAAATGCAACACATTCGATCTCCATGTACCTAAAACACATGAGTATTGTGCTAATGGGTTTTATAGTCATAACTCGAAGATCCGAGGATTCCGAGCTAACGTAATCATAGCCGACGAATTCGGGAGTATACCGCCGGATATATTCGATGTCGTCGTCCGGGGTTTTGCTGCTACGTCAAGAAGTCCCGTAGAAGAAGCTCGCAGAATAGCCACAAAGAGACAGCTTGATAAAATGAATCTGAACGAAGGCACATTAAGGAAACTACTAAAAGACAAAGTCGATGGAAATCAGATAATAATCTCTGGAACAGCATACTATGCCTTTAATCATTTTGCAAAGAGATTCAATATGTGGAGAAACATTATCAATAGCTGCGGCAATATGGGTAAGATTGCTGAGATTTTCGGATCAGAAAGTGCAATACCAGATAATTTTGACTGGAAGGACTACCTTGTTCTTCAGATCCCTCACACCCATGTCCAGGAAGGTCTTTTAGACTCTAAGCAGCTAGCAAATGCAAAGGCCATGTTGCCTAAAAGTATTTTTGATATGGAATACTCCGCAATTTTCGTTGCTGATAGCGATGGCTTTTTTCCAAGGAGTTTAATAGAGCAATGTACTCCAACCCCGTCGTATCCAATTCAGACTCCGGATGGCCCAGTAATATTCACTCCGTCTATGATAGGAGAAAACAAGAGTAGGTATGTCATTGGGGTAGACCCTGCCGCAGAAAGAGACAATTTTGGCTTGGTCATCTTAGAGCTTTGCGGAAATACGTATAGGGTGGTTCATTGCTGGTCTGTGAATAAGAAGGAGTTCGAGAAAAGGAAGAAGGCTGGCCTGCTGACAAATGATGACTACTATGCGTACTGCTGTCACAAGATTAGGGAATTTGAGAGATCATTTAGGCCGCTACGCATTGAGATGGATTCGCAGGGTGGGGGATACGCCATTGCTGAGATGCTTCGCAACGATAAGCTAGTGGGAGATGACCAGAAACCGATATATGAAGTCATAGACATGGAAAATACTACGTCTTTTGATCTGAAGAGAGATGGCCCACACATACTCCATCTAGTCAAGCAGACCTCGGAATGGAACTCTGAATCGAACCGACTCTTGCACAAGAGCCTTGAAACCAGGTGCCTATTATTTCCTGCGTTTAATCCAATTAAAATAGAAGCATCTCTGAGGCTGGAGGGATCTATCGGAAAAACAATCGACACCTTTGAGGATTGTACCGCAGACATAGAAGAGCTGAAAAATGAGCTATGTAACATCCAGATGACGGTGACTGCCACGGGCAGGGAGCACTTTGATACACCTACGACAATCGCGCCCGGAGCCGTCGAGGGCCGAAAGAGAACAGGAAAATTGAAAAAGGATCGATACAGCGCTCTGTTGTTCGCGCACCGATACGCCTACGAAGTAGATGTCAGGGCAGTTCCGAAGGAGGATTATAACGATGTTGCCGGAAATATTAGTATAGTCCAGTCAGACCCATCACTAGGCATGTACAGGGGGCTCGGTGTTGCTGCGATGCAGAATAATCAGTGGGTCAGGGGGTCTGGTGGAGGGGCTGCCAAGGGAGGAGAGAGGGTCGGGTAGATGTTTTGGTGTATAAAATATTGTTGGATTGATGTGTTGTTTGGTTCTACCGTGGTTAGACTGTGTTGGAGGTTGTTGATATGACCGTAGTGGACAATAATTCAAAAATAGAGGATCAGGAACCTGCTAAGGAGCAGATGTATGTGTCGACCAATGGTGATAAGGCCGCTGATGTTGCGTTCGAATCGAATGCTCCACCGAATATAGTTTCAGTATCACGTAGCTTAAACCGTACCGCCATGGGAAACTCGATATCAATGGCTGCTCTATCTGGGACCTCAACGTCACAAAACAGGCCGGGATATAGTAGGAACGATTACAATACGGATAGACCGGAAGAGAAACTTCCGACAGGACATGCAGATATCATTGCTGCCTGCCAGGGGGTTTATCGCAGCATAAGTGCCGTTAGAAGCGTAATAGATTTGATGGCTGATTTTTCATCAGAGGGACTTGTCATATCGCATCGTATTAAAGCCCAACAAAGGTTCTACAGGAAGTGGATGGATAAGGTGGACCTGCAGGGCAGAGCACACGACTTCATGAAGTTATTGCTGCGAGACGGCAATGTTGTGGTCAAGAGAAAGAAGGCCAAACTGTCCTTTACCACTACTAGGCAGTTAACGAAGGGGTTCATTGGTCTAGACTCTCCGTTTTCTCGTACCAGCCAGCAGTTGGCAGATGATCTTGTTCCAGAGACCGTAGAGAAAGTTCCCGTGGATAAGGGAAAAATCGGAGCGAAAGAGATCCCGTGGAAATATTCGTTCATATCCCCGGTATTGTTGATAAAGCTATCCGGGCCAGTAGGACAATTCATGGGTACTAACGAAGTTGCTCTAAGGCTTGATGGAAAATTGAGGTCTGCTATAAATAGTCCCAAGAACAAGGTGGACAAAGAGTTGGTTAGGAATCTTCCAAGGGAAGTTCTAGAAGCAGCAAAGAAGAGTGGTCGCGGATTTGTTCGACTCGACCCGAGAACGTTGTGGGTCGACCACTACAAAAAAGACGACTGGGAGGATTGGGCCACTCCTTTTTTGTACTCTGTCTTAGATGATCTTATGTTCAAGGACAGGATGAGGCTGGCAGATCTTGCTGCTCTTGATGGGGTCATCAATGTTCTACGAGTGTGGAAGCTTGGAAATTCCAAAGAAAAGATTCTACCGACATCAAATGCTGTTAACAAGTTGCTGGGCATCCTTGCAAATAATGTTGGCGGAGGAGCCCTAGATATCGTATGGGACGACATGATCGATCTGGAAGTAGAATATCCACCAACAGATAAGATCCTTGGCGCGGAAAAATACATATCGGTAGATAAAGACATAGGGAAGGGACTTGGCGTCCCCGAGATTTTGCTCGGAGGTTCAGCAAAGGGTGCTGGTGGCGGCGGTCAGACGGCATTCGTTCAGCTAAAGACGCTCACAGAGAGACTCCAATATGTAAGGGGTAGGTGTCTACGATGGATACAAAATGAAATAGACATAGTCAGGAAGGCCATGGGATGGTCGACACTACCGATAGTCCATTTCGGAAATATGTCCCTTAAGGACGAGGTTGGCGAGAAGAAATTGATTCTGCAAATGCTTGATCGCGGAATCATTAGTATCGAGTCTGTTCAGGCAATCTTCGGGAGTGATTTCACAATAGAGCTTGAGAACCTTAAACGTGAACAGAGGATCAGAGAGGACAATCCCCCGATAATTGAGAGGTCTGGGCCGTTTAATCGTCCAGAGAGTGTGATGGAGAGCCAGCACGAGAAATCTCTTGAGATAGAAGACCGGAGAGCAAGCAATCGTGGGGGAGAGAACTTAAGAGGTGACCAGCCGGGATCAGAAGAAGAGGGCGACGAGGGAGGAAGACCGCCTGGGACCAAAGATTCCCAACCGAGGAAGGACAAGACAGATAAAGTCCTCAGTCTTATAAAAGGAAACACCTTAATGTCCAGGATTGACGCCGTCATAGACCCTCTGTACCTAAAAAGAGCAAATAGGAAACAGAAGGTCGCTGAGAGCGTCGGTAAGAGGGGGCTTACATTATCCCAAAGACAGGAGTTGGAGGGAGTAAAATGGAGGATTCTTTGTGCCTTACCAGCCGACTGTAAGGACGACATAACCTCTGCGGACGTAAAGGGGTACTTGGATAGTGCGGACAAGTCTGTTTTTGAGTTGTGTGACGGAACCTTTCGGCGTCTTGCTGGAGAGTTTTATTTGGCCCACGACAGAAAGCCAGAACTATTAAATCGAAGGATTTTGATGGTGTATGCGTGGGCAGAAATCATATAGTTTGATTCTAGGAACTTAGATTTAAAGGAGGAATTTTCATGGCAAGGTTTTCAATATCTCTGGATACTGAGAGCAGGCAGTTGGCGATGGTACTAGACGGTGAACTGATCCCGTTTAACCAAATGGATTTGTACGTATATGAAGACGTAGATGGCGGTAGGACCCTATACTTCTCATATTCAACGACTATTAAGAACGAGAATGGCATGGAGGAAAGCAGAAGATTTTTCCTTCCCGCACTAGATAAGGACGGAGTTGAATCGATCGCCGGGGCAAAGATTGATGCAAAAACAGGTCTCCATTACAAGGAAGAGACAGTTGCTGAGAGTACTGCGAGTTTTCTTCGCAAAGCTGATTCCTGAAAGATCATTAAAGTTTTGTTTCACACAGTCGCACCATGATTCTGTGTGTATAAAAGATTGGAGGCTGTAATGGGCGAGATTAAGATTTACCAGACCGAGATCGACGACGGCTTGACATCCAAGCTGGGCGGTTCTAATAGTGCCAAGATAAACGCATCACTTCTAGGAATTGGAAGTGAGAATGGCATCGATAGATTCAACAAGGCGTGCGGATTGATGGATGCGGCAAGGATATCATTATCCAGCCATTGTTTCGGCGATGCAGATGGTGTCGATCAGAAGGATTTGGCTGTTATTGTCTCGATCCTGGTGAGCACGGGGTGGAATCTCAATGATGATGTTTTCATTTCTAGCGAGACATACGCGGCAAGAGCGACTCCTCTGCACAAGCCGATTAACATGGAGCACAAAGGAACGGACATAATTGGCCACATCTTTCATAGCCGGGCAGTAGATAAGGATGGCGTCCCGATTGATGATGCCGAGATTCCAGAGAATTTTGACATAGAAGTTGCCGGAGTGCTCTATAAGTCTCTGCCGGAGATCAAAGAGAGGATCGAGAAGGTAATTAGCGGTGCTGCAGATGGGACCATGTTTGTCTCTATGGAGGCATTTTTTGATGATTTTGCATATGCTGTGCAGGACGTTGATAGTGGGAAGATCACGATAGTGGAGAGAAATAAGGACACTGCATTTCTGACCAAGCATCTTAGGATTTATGGCGGAACTGGAGTGTACGACGATAAGAAGATAGGTCGAGTGTTGCTAGACATCACTTTCGCTGGGAAGGGGATTGTTGCAGTGCCAGCAAATCCAGAGTCAGTAATAAAGGAAGTCGCTAGCACCAAGGTGGAACCAATGTTATGTTGTGGAAGTAAGATGTTAGGTAATTTACCAAAAGGAGGTGTAACAATGGACAAAACAGAGAAGCTAGAAGCTAAGAACGAAGAACTGTCTATTCAGTTGGGCGAGATTCAGGCTAAGCTACAGGCATCGGAAGACAAGGTTGTCCAGTTGGCCAAGGAGAATAGCGATATTCAGAAGTCTAGTGCAGGTCTTGAGACAAAGGTTGATGCCCTCACTAAGGATGTCGACGACGCAGGGAATAAATGCGAGTCACTATCCAAGGAGGCGGAGGAGAACTTTAATAAGGCAATCAAGCGAGCAGAAGATGCTGAGGCTAAGCTGGCCGATGTTGAGGCTACTGAGACAGCTAAGGACAGACTTGAGAAGCTGAGTGCAGTTCGTGATATCCCCGAAGATGAGAGAGAGGGGACTCTTTCGGAGTTGAAGGGCATGAACGACGCTACTTTTGCTACGGTACTAAAGTATGCCGGTGGCAAGGGATCGACCGAAGAGGGTGCTGACGCAGATACTGCCACAGCGGCACTTGATGCAGCCAAGGTGGTTCTGGAGAATACCCCAGACATGACTAGTGGCGGATCAACGGAGTCGGAAACACAGGAACAAGAGTATGCTGCCATGGCCAGTTTTTTGGTTGGCGATGCAGATGAAGATGAGGAAGAATAAGAAAGGTGGTGTTTTAGATGGCTTTGAAGCCCGATAGAGATTATGGTCTTGATACTAACATCAGTCACTATTTTGTCGCTGGAACTGTGACTATTGCCAATACCGATGCTGGTCGTATTGCAAGTCTGGAGACTTCTACTTCTGGTGTTGGCATGGATTCAAATGCTGGCTCTGGTTTTACCCAGGGGCAGGGGTTTGGAAATGTTGGCACAGTAGAGTTTGCGACCCTAGCATCCGGAGCGGTACCCGTAGGGGTTACGTTGCAGTCTGTTGAGAATCATCAGTCGCAAGAGCCGGCTCGACGGAATTTCAACAAGAACGTTACGTATCCTTCAATGAAGATCGCTCTGGCAAGACGCGGATGGTTGGTTACGAACCGAATCAACGGCACTCCGACTGCTGGAGACGTTGCGTATGTGGGTCCAAGTGGACTGATTAGTACTACTGGCGGGGTAGATGGCGACGGGATCGCTGTTATTGGAAGATTTGAAACAACTGAGGATTCTGACGGGTTTGCCAGAGTCCATCTTAACTTTTAAAGGAGGTGACTGACAGAATGAAGACTCAAACTAACAAAAGAAAGAAACTCGATAAGCCCACA
>SDBT01008536.1_pt1 | contig 16722 bp, 12 predicted proteins | sample 2277101 | NCBI WGS metagenome assembly SDBT01 (sample SAMN10404973, study PRJNA504765) | marine sediment metagenome | isolation source: marine sediment core GS10_PC15, 103 cmbsf | place: Arctic Ocean: Southern Knipovich Ridge | collected 2010
TGAATGGACCGGCCTCAATGTGGATGTAAAGGCTGCGGCCTATGAGGGATTGCTTGAAAAGTCAGCCTCTGAGGGAAAGAAGGGCGCAGGACAATATTTTACCCCCCGCATCCTGATTCAATCCATTGTGCGGTGTGTGAAGCCCGATCCCCGAAAGAGCAAGGGTTTTACCATCCACGACCCGGCCTCAGGAACAGGTGGTTTCCTGGTCTGTGCTTATGAATGGCTCATGGAGAAGACCAAAGGCGGTCTTGAACGTGATGAGGCCAAACGCATCATGAATTCTACATACTCAGGCACAGAGTTGGTCCCCAGGCCCAGAAGACTGGCATTGATGAACCTTTACCTTCACGGCATACAGGCCAATATTTATTTAGGAGATGCTATCTATGAACCCAAAAAGAGCGGCCTTTATCATTGTATTATGACAAATCCTCCCTTTGGCACAAAGGGGGCAAATCAGGCACCCACCCGCGATGATTTCACCATCGCCACCAGTAACAAGCAGCTCAATTTTGTACAGCACGTGATGAGTATTTTGCAGCCAGGTGGCCGTGCAGCCATTGTCGTGCCAGACAATGTCCTCTTTGCAGATCAGGCCGGAGATGTGTTCAAAATACTCACCGAGGATTGCAACCTTCACACAGTCCTTCGCCTTCCCAATGGCACATTCACCCCTTACAGCCCTGGCACTAAGACCAACGTGATCTTCTTTACCAAAGACTACTCAACCGAAAACGTCTGGGTCTACGACGCCCGCACCAATATCCCGCGCATCACCAAAAAAGACCGCCCTCTCACTCCTCAGCACTTCGCTGAATTTGAAGCCTGCTTTGGCACTAACCCCGAAGGCCGTGCAAAACGCAATCCTAAAGATTCCAAAGAGGATCGCTGGCGCTCCTTCTCCATTAGCAAGGTTAAAGACCGCGATTTCAAAATCGACAGCCTGAAGTGGCTCAAAGATGAATCACTTAACGATACTGATGAGTTGCCCGAGCCTGAAGAATTGGCCACCGATGCAATTGCTGAGCTTGGGGGAGCAATAGAAGAGCTCAACTCTATTTTAACTTTATTGGAAAACAACAATCTTTCTGTCGCAAGCACCACCGAAGAAATCTCATCATGACGGCAATTCCAAAAAAGAAAGCTGACATGCCTTTTGATTTGCCAAAACCAGCAGAAGGGTGGGCAGTTGCTAAAATGGGAGATATCGCTGAAGTGGTAGGTGGTGGGACTCCCAAAACAGCTGATGAGGTAAATTTTGCTGATGATGGGCATGCTTGGATCACCCCAGCAGATCTTAGTGGATTCAAAGAAATTTATTTAGAACGAGGAAAAAGGTTCTTAAGTGATCAGGGCCTTAAGGCTTGTTCAGCTAAAGTCATGCCTAAAGGCACGGTGTTGATGTCTAGCCGGGCACCGATTGGTTACCTAGCTATTGCCGCGAGCCCAATATGTACTAATCAAGGATTCAAAAGTTTTGTTTGTCAGCGAGATATTATGCCTGAGTACGTTTTATTGTGGCTTAAGTTCATCAAACCGTTCCTTGAAAACATGGGGAGTGGTTCAACATTCATGGAGATATCAGGGACCCGTGCCCGTGAAATACCGATTCTACTCGCACCTGTTGGAGAACAGGAACGCATTGCAGCGAAAGTTTTAGAATTGCTCTCGCGGGTTAACGCGGCGCATGAGCGGCTGGCCAAGGTACAGGAAATTCTCAAGCGCTTCCGCCAGTCCGTCCTCGCCGCCGCCTGCTCCGGCCGGCTCACTGCTGATTGGAGAAACAAAAACTCTAATGTTGAGAGCGCGAAGGAGATGATGGAGAACCTACTTCAGATTCAGGAGAATGCCTTGAAGACAAAGAATGAGGAGTTTGACTTAAAAACATTAAGAGAAAAATTTGGGTATCTAGCCAAAGACAACCAAAGGTTTGCCAGTTCCGGCGATATTCCTGACAAATGGGTATCTGCTAGTTTCTACAATCTTTGTATACTTCAGAGGGGTTTTGATTTGCCCACGCAGAAAAGACATCCAGGAAAGTATCCAATTGTATCCTCAAGTGGTATTTCCGGGTCTCATAACAAGGCAAAAGTCAAAGGCCCTTGTGTTTGTGTCGGGAGATCTGGATCTGTAGGTAAGACATATTATGTGGAGGAGGATGCTTGGCCGCTTAATACAACTTTGTATGTCAAGGAATTTAATGGCAATTACCCAAAATTCGTTTACTACTATTTGTTTTACATGGAGCTTGAGAAGTTTAGCTCAAGTACCGCTGTACCAACTCTCAACAGGAACACGTTTACATTTGAAGAAGTTAACAGTCCTCCAGTCAAAGAACAAAAGGAAATTGCCCGTCGGTTAGACTCCGTTTTCAAAATCACCGATTCTGTAATGAACAGGAAAACCACAGCAATAGAGCAAATAGAGAGACTAGAGCAATCTATTCTTTCAAAAGCTTTTCGTGGAGAACTTGTTACCACAGAGGCTGAATTGGCTAGGAACGAAGATCGATCTTACGAACCTGCTTCAGCATTGCTGGAGCGTGTCAGGCGTGAACGTATGACCCCTAAAACAAGCAGACCGAAGCGCGGGAAAAAACACATCAGCAAAGCAAAGAGAATGGATAAAAGGAATGGTAAGCTTTCCCGCTTTGTTAAGCTTAAAGCCTTTAGTGTACTCGGCCACAATGCAGTGCATTTGTTGAGCCAAATCGAAGAGGAAATTGGCGATCGTGAATTTTCAATTGAGGAGGTTTACACTTTAACCAGCCTTGAAAGAGGAGAACTTAAGAGTGCTTTTTTCGAACTTCTGAACCCATTCGCTGAAAAAAAAGAGCATGAAAGTGTATTTGTTAAGATGAAATTTTCAAAGGCAAAGGGTGGCTATATATATAAGCTGGAGAGAGGTAAATAACCATGCGATTGCTTCGTTTCAAGCTAAATGGAAGCTATAGAAGCTTGCAGGACTTTGATCAGACTTTTAGAGAGCCAGATGGAGTTACCCAATCAATTGAACCAATATGTTTTGTGGGCCTAAACGGAACTGGGAAATCGAATGTGATTGAGGCGATTTCCGAAGTCTTTTGCTACCTTGAGTTAAAGTTTTTGCCTTACAAAAGTGTCCCAAAGAAAGCAAAAACAAGTGATTTGAACTTTGAGATAGAATACGAACTTCCACGTGATAAGAGGAAGGGGAATCGCCACATTTTGATTTCAAGGCTTGATAGTAAAGAACCTGCTTTTTTTGAAATCATTGAAGGTAAAAAAAAAGAGATAGACAATATTGACAATAAGCTTTCGGCTTTGCCTTCGCGTGTAGTTGGTTATTCATCAGGGTTAAATGAAGTCATTAGTGTGAGCTTTTTGAGAAATCAATCATACTACTCTCAGGAGGTAAGAGAGCAAGCGTTTTATAACAGACATAGTGATCCGGTTATCCACACTCGGACTATGTACATGGATTATGAGTCGAATGCTGCTATCGTCTTGGCAAACTATCTGTTTCGCCCAAAAAACCAATTGGCATTGTTCAAGAGGCTGCTAAGGATTGAAGACATCTCATCATTTCGTCTAGGCATTCAATTCAAACCACCAAGAAAGAGCAGAGTCAAGACTACTCCAGAAATCGATAAGTATGTCGAAAGTCTAAGAAAATGTTCTATGTTCTATGAGAGAAAAAAAGAAGTCGATGGATGGACTTTCGATTATGAAGTGAACAAAGAAACTCGCGCTGCCTTTAAACATTATTTCGGATCGGCTGGTGAATTTTTTACAGCCCTTTATAAACTATCATTGCTTAATGCGCTTGCTTTGACAAAAGAGGAGCGGGAATACTATCGTCGGGCAAGTACAAAGGAGGATTTACGTGAAAGGCCTCCTGAAGTCTCAGCGAAAGACAAAATTTTTAGAATTGATCAACTAAAACTCCAAATTTCACAACCAAAAAAGGAGATAGACTATCTTGGGATTAGTGACGGTGAACATCAACTTCTTCATATTGTTGGTACAGTAATGATGTTCGATGATCCTGGCAACTTGTTTTTGTTAGATGAACCAGAAACGCATCTAAATCCGAAATGGCGGGTTAAGTTCATTCAGATACTGAATGAAATAGCAGCTAATAGGAACCAGGAGTTTTTGATATCATCACATTCACCCTTTATTTTATCGGATTGTCATAGTCGAAATGTGTTTCATTTTCGCCGAAAGGGCCAATACATAAATTGTGGCAAATCCGAAATAGAAACTTATGGAGCATCATTCGATTATCTCCTCACGCGTTTATTTGATCTTCCTGCCTTGATATCGGAAAAGTCAATAAATGAAATGAAAGCGGTTATAAAATCAGGGGACTTAGTCCAACTTCAAGACGCTGTTTCGCAGTTTGGGGAATCATTTGAAAAGAGATTTCTTTATGAAAGAATCGCTGAGATAAACGCTAAGTCGGAGGAGTAACTTTTGTTTTTTAGTTTATATCCCGTACAGGAACACCCAGTATATAGAGTACATCAAGCTCTTGAAACTTTTCTAAGAAATGCTGTGATGGAAAATGTATTTCGTGAGGAACTTTTTCCAGAGTGGTTCCGTCCGATTATGGCTCGATCAAGAACCATGAGGGTTAAGTTTGATGAGACATTCAATTCACTTCAAAATATCACTGAGGTTGAAAGGGAAGAAGTTCTTCAAGTATTTATTAACAACAATGAAATTGAAAGGTTATGTGCAGATACATCATATGGGATAGCGGTTTTGGGTGATAATTTAGGTAATATATCGGAAAACCTTAAGGAGGTTTGCGAACACTTATATAACCATACACTAAAAAGTGCAGCATTTAGAGAAGAAGATATCGAGAACGGATTGATGGACCATTACATCAGATTTCGAAACTTAAATTCTTTGGTGTGCCCATTTTGCGGCATAGAAAACTATCCAGACAGAGAAAGTGGGATGCGGGCCTCTTACGACCACTATCTGAATAGAGCAAGGTATCCCTTTTCAGGCGTGAATTTCAGAAATCTTGTCCCGATGTGCAGATCGTGTAATGAGCCGCCCAATAAGGGCATGAAGGATATCTTAAATCGCCGAGGTAGACGGCGACAAGCATTCTATCCTTACACTAATAATTCAGGGGTGAGGTTGAGAATAGGGTGTGCAAAGAAGCCAGAAATCGATAACAATGAGGGGGAGTGGAGCATTGAGATTATACCGTCTGAAGCCGCAGATGCCGAGAAAGTTGAAACATGGAATGAAGTCTTCTCGCTCGCCGGAAGACTACGGGCCCGCATTAAGGAAAAACACAACATCTGGGTGCGCGATTTCTTGGCAGCACAATTCTATGCAAATGCAGAATGTGATGTTGGTACTTTACGAACCGCATTTGCAAACTATTCTGAATCGCTCTCAGACCTCCAGCTCATCAAATTGCAGAGCGAGTCTGTATTAAAAGAGTCATTCTTCGAATTCCTATCAGAAGAAGCGGAAGATTCGATACTTGCGGGTTACGTCTATCACTGTAAATCGAACTATATATTTCAGACAGCAAAAAGGGGAGAATTTCTAAGCGTGTAAATTGATCTATTTTTTTATCAACAGGAAAACTTGGGGTCAGCCCTTGAATCAGGACAAAACCGATGTTTGAGGAAATGTTATGGCGAGGCCGTTGCGTATTGAATATAATGGAGTCTTTTATCACACAACATCTCGCGGAAATGAGCGAAGGAGGATATGTTTTGCCAAATTGGACCATGGTAGATTCAAGGAAAAGAGTAGAAGATATCACTGTCAATTTGTCCTGATTCAAGGGCTGACCCCGTTTTTTTTCCTTTCGGAAAAGGGGCGAGACAATAAGAAACCTGATTCAATAATGTATTCAGCGGAGCATTGCCTTTTTATAAGGATGAGTAATGAAAGATAGAAGGCCACAACCTCCAAAACCAGGGAATAAATTATACGAAAACCTTTTTGAGGGACTTGAATATGAACAGATTCTAAAAAGAATCTCAGATGGAATAAAAGCAGCAATCGAAAATGCCACCAGGTTACTTGACGATGTGGAACTTCTTTTAAAAGGTGAACGCTACGCTAGTGCAGGTTTTTTATTGACCACAGCAGATGAAGAGATGGCTAAGCTTTATATACTATTAGATATGTGCCGGTTGGACTTTGCGAGACATGAAAATATATTAAAGCATCTTTGCAGAGCCTTTTATGATCATGTACCCAAACATGCCTATAACGAGATCATCCGTTTTTCTTTACAAATTTGGGACATGAAACATGTAAAGGAGATATGGATTTCACACATTACTCGATGGTGGCCATCCGGCTATGAATCTGGAGAGCCTGATTTTCCTCATGACACATATTTTGAAAGGGAATTGCCTCTATATGTTGACTTCATTGAATATGACCAGCAATGGCATATACCGCAACATGATACACAAAAATATAAATTTGATAAGATCTTTGGGAGTGATTCATTTTCAAAATCAAAAAGTGCTTTGGAAAAGATAGATAAAACGGCTGAACCTGGTTTTTTTGACCCGAAATATCTTGAAATTTTAAACAATGTTTTCAAAAACCATTTCATCTCAGAAGAAACTGAAACTGAAATGATTTTAAGCTTATACAAGAAAATTCAAAATCAGATTGAAAAGGATCTTCAAGATGCATTCGAGGATTGCGCATTAACAGAGTGGCCTTTATATCCCTTTGCTCACATTTCAAGATAGCTTTAAAGTCGTATATCGCCTCAATCCATAAGGGCTCGATAATGTTCAAGAGACAAAAAATAGTCAACTTATAGAGTATGCGCCAGAACTAATTTAACCTCATTTAACGATTAGACGGGCATTTTTACTGTTAAAATGAGAATTTTAAGATCTCCGGGAAAGCCATGAAAGGCTACATCGGCGTAATAGAAGATTATTGGCTTTTCTTTATCAGAAGCTAAATTTCAATTAAGTAAATTTATAGTGAGGAATGGTCCATAAAGCAATTTATCAAAGTATGATGATTCTCACGTTTAAGGGCACACATTTTTATTTACAAAGGAGTTTGTGTTTTGGCTACCTACAAGGATATCCTGGCTTATGTAAAGAGAAACCATGGACGGACAGTAAAAACTTGCTGGATTGCACATGTGAAGGAGATGAACGGATTGAAGCCCCGAAAAGCTCCAAACAGAAGCACATCTGGCAAACGGAAAAATCCTTGTCCTTCTTGGGCAAGGCCCCTGATAGAGGATTCAATGCGTCGCTTCGGAATAATTTGAATTTTGACTCTTAATCTTTTCCAATTCCTAGGATAGTAATGGATATCAAAGAAGTTCAAGATAAGGTGATCAATTTTAGAGGGACTTGGGGTCATCCCTTGACATGTGACACTTGTTGTACATATTGGACGGGTTAGAGTCAGAGCACCGAGGATACAAGATGAAGAACGCTGATCTTTTCCGCAATGGCCAAACCAGAGGTTTTAGAGGAAAGTAAAGAGTGACAAAATCCCAGGGGAGGAGTATGAAGAGAGTTGGATAAATTGTCATATGTCAAGTGCTGATCCCTGTCCTGCACTCGTGAGTCGTTATGGCGACGTGGTTGCTCCTTCATTGTATTTGCAGCAATTGCAGGACCAGACATTGCTTGAACATGATTCGCTGAAAGCAGAGGGGCGCGCCTTTCCCCGACCGGCAACCCCTAGACCTGACCCCCTTTATTAATAAGGAGATTAATAATGACCGATAATATAAGTTTAAAGGAAATATTAATATTTTATAGACAATTGGTTGCTCGTGAAAAAATAGAATTTTTAGACTATGATGATACAAGTCAAATTAATGAAATAAAAGACTTGTTAACTAACTTATTTGATGAGGCCGAAAATGAAGATAAGGGTCAACTTAATTGGTTTGTGGCACATGAAAGTGGGGAAAAATTATGGAGAAATCTCATAAGCTCTGCGATTAATAGTATTGATAAAAGCTCTAAAGGAAATTCCAAACTATATGAGTATCTGGGTGAAGCTACAAAGTTTGAAGATATACTCTATGGCATGGATGAGTATTATCGAGATCATACATTGCATTCGTTATGGGTCTATTTTTTAGGTGAATATATTCTTAGAAAAAAACTTAAGAATATTTACAATGATCTTAATTGGTACGTTATTAATGACATTGATCGAGATAAAAATAAATATCCAGATAATATTCAAAATGCTGCTGAAGAGTTAAAGCATCGGTTGGTTGAGCAGGTTGATAGGCATAAAAATGCCATCTGGTGCATTATGTCACTGTGCCATGATTTGGGATATTCTTTATCAAAATTGAATGATTTAAATGACAAGGTAAATAATGTTTTAAAATATTTCGAACTACATGACATTAAACAAGTGGGTTACTCATTAGACGTTGAACATCAATATATTGTTAATGAATTCCTAGAAATAATGGCCGCAGATTTCAGAATAGTGCCTGTTAAGGCATATACAAGAGAAGAAATTAAGGAAGAGAATAATTTAAAATCTCCCAAACAAGACGCGGAAGATCAAATCTTAATTAAATGTTATAGAGAGGATTCTACATATTGGAGGCTATGTAAGGCATTGGAATCACGTGAGCATGGTATTATAAGCTCATATTTAATGTATAAAGTGTTAAGTATTTTTGCAGAAACATGGGTAAGGGGTCCAGCCGAGAAATGGGGATTAGATGATCAAGAAGCTGTGGATAATATAATACGAGGGGATATTCTATTTGCGATAGCTCAACATGAGTTTGCCTTTGCTCATTTGGATCAAATGGGTAGTTTAGCTGATATTCTAGTATTAGCAGATGAAATGGAAGAGTTTTCAAGATATGGGCGACAATTAAGTTCAAGAGAGTACAATCCGACAACTGCGAATGTAAGTGTTCAATTTGTGAACTCTAATCCTACGCAAGGAGAACATTTGGAAATAGAGATAATCTATACATCTAAGCACAAAAAGGTGGGTGATTTATATAGGTTTTTTGTGAGAAAGGCCAAGGATTTATGCAAAAAATACTCAATTAATAGAGATAGAGAAAGTTTAAGAGACGCCATTAAAGATGTCATAGGAGATGACGAGAAAGCCAACTACGTTTGGGAGTTTCTTAAAAAAGATCATAAATACATAGATGATTTTGGTTGGGTTTCTGCGACATTTAAATGCGGGGCATTTAAATTTAATAAAAGCGATGATCTTTATAAAGAATATGAAGAAAAACTAAATAATTTGTTGCATAGACATAAAATTGAATATTGTAGAATAAAAAGTATAAAGATGAGTGTAGTGAAAGAAGAAGACTCTGAACTAGATAAGATAGATTTGTATTTTAGATTAGATAGAGATCCTAAAAAAATAGAGGCTAGGTTGCCTGGGAAAACAAAAACTGGTAAAAGAACAAAAAACATTATAAGAAAGGACGTAATCCTAAGAAATACCAGAAAAATAAACATTATTTGTATGGATGATAATATATTAGTCAGTGAAAAGGACAAAAAAATATCCTTAGATGATAAATGGATTGAAAAGCACACCAATGATATGGATGAATTATTTGTTGACCTCACAAAAAAGAAAAGGAATTGATAACTATTTTTAAAATACCCTATAACAGGAATGATAACCATAAACAATCTACCCTTAAATTTCATATCAAAATAAAATGGAATTATTAAGCAATAAAATATATAAAAGAAACACGCCCTGCTTCGTATATATCGAAGACAAGATAATTGCGAATATCAAAGTATTTAAAGAGCTTATTGGTGAAGAAAAGTGTAAATTGTTTTTTCCATTAAAAGCATTTTCAATAATTGAAGCTTTAAAAGTCATGGAACCTTTGCTACATGGATTTGCTGCAAGCTCTCTATTTGAGGTAAAATTAGTTAAGGAAATAATTAATAGTAATAAAATTGTACAATTTACATCACCTAATCTAAAGCTAAACGAATTGGTTGATATTGATAAATTATGTAATTACATGATATTTAATTCCTTATCTCAATATAAAAGATGTTCAATTAAGGTACAAAGCGGCACAAATATTGGAATACGAATAAATCCTCAACTTTCTTTTATTAATGATGTGAGATATGATCCTTGTCGACCAAACTCAAAACTGGGTGTAACCTTGGATGAACTCAGTGATATTAATATAGATAAGTTATTTATAACCGGTATTTTATTTCACAATAACTGCGAATCTGAGGATTATGAACAGTTATTTCAAACGATGAAGCATATTGAAGCAAGCAGTCCGAAAATATTAAAAAAAATACAATGGATTAATATTGGTGGTGGATATTTATTTAAAGATTCAAAAAATGCAGATTTATTAATAGATACTATTGAATATCTAAAAAACACTTATGATCTTGATGTTTTTGCTGAACCGGGGAAGGCTATCATTGACAAATCTTGCTATATGATTACAAGCGTTACCGATATTATAAAACACAATAATAAAACGGTTGCTGTACTGGACACCACAGCGAATCATATGCCTGAAATATTTGAATATGATTTTGACCCTGAAATCTTTGAAGAGTCTATAGAAGGTGAGTACACATATATTTTGGCCGGTGCAACCTGCTTAGCTGGTGATATTATAGGGGAATATTCGTTTAGCGATCCTCTAAAAATAGGGACCGACTATCAATTGCAAATGTGGGTGCCTATACATTAGTAAAAGCAAACATGTTTAATGGAATTAATTTGCCTGATATTTATAAAATAAAAGGTGACGAGGAAGTCGAACTAATAAAGAAATTTACTTTTAATGAATATTTGTCGAGATGTGGGAGTGCATGAATAATATGTATGTAATAGAAAAAGAAATTAGAATACCAAAGAATTTAATTAAAAGAAACTTGATAGAATCTTTCTCCCAAGCAACCAATAAAAGATTAACTGACAAGGAAATTCCTATTCGATTTGTAGTCACAAAGTCTGACGCCAGCGAATATAATTGTGAAATGGGAGTGCTTGCCAATACAGGTAAATATGCCATACCAGAAAATCGAAATATATTTTGCTTTAACAGGCGTAAATATGTAACTACTGGTGGTTTTAATGCTGTGTTAATAATTCCAACAGGAATTGGCGCAGAGCTTGGGGGGCATTCTGGTGATGGCGGACCTATATCTAGATTAATAGCATCCGCGTGTGATAATTTGATTACACACCCGAATGTTGTTAATGCGGCTGATATAAATGAACTACCTGAGAATGGGTTATATGTTGAAGGTAGTGTGATTTGTCGATTATTGATGGGAACTGTTGCCTTACAAAAAGTAAGATCAAATAAAGTTTTATTAATGCTTGATGAACATCCCGAAGATAAGCTTTTCCATGAATTATCAATTAATTCGGTCTCGGCTGCAAGAGCAGCACTTGGCTTGAATTGCCCTAGAGTTGTGAAAATGGATAAAAAAATAGAAATGCGGGCATTGTTTGCACAATCAGGTCGGGCTGTTGGCAGAATTGATAATTTAGAATTGCTTTGTGATATACTTTCCACTTATAATAATGAATATGATGCTATTGCATTGTCCTCTCTTATAAAAGTCCCTGAACATTTCCATAAAGAATATTTTGATGATGATGATATGATTAATCCTTGGGGCGGAGTTGAAGCTATGCTTACTCATACCATATCGATCATCTTTAATATGCCATCAGCACACTCACCGATGATGTCATCTAGAGAAGTATTAAATATGGATGTTGGTATAGTTGACCCGAGAAAATCAGCAGAAGCGGTCTCTACTACCTACCTTCATTGCATATTAAAAGGCTTGCTCAAAAGTCCTAAAATTATTAATGACAGCTCTATTTTTAATGCTAAAGGTATTTTATCTGTTAATGATATCTCTTGTTTAATAATCCCTGATAATTGCATCGGATTGCCTACTTTAGCTGCATTAGAACAAGGCATTCCTATAATAGCTGTTAAAGAAAATAAAAACCGAATGAAAAACGATTTAATGGAATTGCCTTTCGAAAAAGACAATTTATTTATAGTAGAAAATTATCTTGAAGCAGTTGGGATTATGGCGTCTTTAAAATCTGGTGTTGCATTGGAAATAGTTAAGCGGCCAATTTCATACACAAAGGTAACCGAATTTTCTCAGGAAAAGTCTAATATTAACGGCTCAAATTTAGAGAATATTGCTTAGTATCATGCCATTAATTCGTCTTCTTAATATGATATTTAATAGATAACTATTTTATGGTTTTGGAAATTACTTTTATGTGTAATAGCCTAACTTTTAATTTTTGTGATACCTGTCCAAAAGATCTTAATTGCTGTACTGGAAGATATGTTGATTTGCCTGTTCTAACCCCTGAAGATGTTTCAAGAATTAGTCAAAATTTAAATCTCCCAACTTCTAAATTCTCTTTTTCAGGTAAAAATATGTTGTCAAGTATGAAGAACATCAATAAAAAATGCTATTTTTATGAATCAGGAAGATGCTCCATATATGAAGAGCGCCCAATTGATTGCAAACTATTCCCTTTTGGTATCCGCCTAAATGAAAAAGATGAATTGTTACTAGTTGTTTATGCTTCAGCCTGTCCGACAGAAGTCAATATAAAACGTTATATTGATTCAGCGAAAAAATTAGTAAAAGAATTCTATCCTTATGTAGAGGAATATGACTCAGTCAAAGCACCTCTTCTTGACCAATATAATGATTATAAAATACTTGAGGTTCTTCCCTCTGAATTTAAAGAGAATAACTAGGGATCAGACAACTTTAGAACTTTAAACTTAGCAAATAAAATGGTTGGAATAAATTTCCAAATACCAATAGGTATAGGAAGTATAAATGTTGCAAAAATTGAACTTCCTGTGGAAAAAATCGTCGGAAAGTTTCTAACCTCGAACTCAAAGCCAAAACTGGCTGGCGAGTTGGTTGCTTGGTGTCTAAGAAAAGTGTTGGAGGACCAGTACACTGAAGGTAAATCCGTAGGGGGATGGTCTAAGCGTTATCCGGAATATGGGAAGTTCATCTTTGGTGATGATAATATGTATGAATCGTTAACGGTTTCTGGCTGTGTTGCAGAGGCTCTTGTGCAATATAGTAAGGAATTTTTGAATGACAGTCTGACGAAAGGAATTCTACCGAGGCTTTTATTATTAAAAGACTATTTCAAGCAACGGTATAATGCAAAGGAGGGGGGTTTTGGGCTTCCAACGGATCGTCCAATGCGTGGTGAGCGGGGGGTTATTGTCAAGATGCGGCATACAGTATGGTCGGTTATTGCCCTTTGGTACCTTCAAGATTTGAGGGTACGTGATCGAGAAACTGATGAAATGCTCAGGAATGCTGGTGGTTATGTTCAGAAAAACTTGGGGTCACTCAACACTGAGAAGGAGTACGCTCTAACATATGCGGTCCTTCACAAGATCCTGACTACAAATGTTCTTGGGGATTTCGTGATTTCTCCTAAGGAACAGCAGCGTGGAGTCCTGAAGAGAATTGAGGGGATTCTAGTTGACAAATTTGTCCCTCAGTATGGAAGTTGGGACCGAAACGACGTCATTAAGTATCCCGAAGTCAGGATAGACAACGCCCTTAGTGTTCTTGCATCCATACAAATCTCGTCATGCATAGACAGCGAGTGCTCTGAAGTTCTGAAAACAGCATTAGGTCATATGTGCGAAAAAAGTTTGATGACATTGGATGACAAAACGATGGCTTTGCCCTTTTATGAGGGGGGTGACCCCGATATTGGAGCAACTATCGAGTTACTTTGGTGTATCACAAAAAATCAAAAAGTCTTCACACCTAAAAAAGGCGTTGTAAAAAAGATGATAAACTTCATTGTTGACCCGTCGAACCAAAAGGACAATCTCGAATTTGCCTACCCCTGGAATCTTTCTTCTGTGTTGTTTTTGGCGACGGAATCCCAATAATAGATATAAACCCTACAAGGACTAAGATTGTGTATATATCAAAAATCAGATTAGAACATGTACGCTGTTTTAGGGATGAAACTATTGAGTTAGGTGATTCACATCCGTCGCTATTAATTGCGGGCAATAATGCTACTGGTAAGTCATCTATATTACGTAGTATTGCTATGGGGCTTTGTGATGAAGCGAGTGCAGGGGGGTTACTTCGAGAACTTCCTGGTGATTTTATCAGAGCAGGTGAGAAAAAAGCGACAATAGAAATAGAGTTTAAGGAAGAAGACGGGGAAAAGTGGTTTATTTTAACAGAATTAAAACTATACAAAAAGCTAAATTTGGAAAGAGTCGAGCAAAGATATTACAAAAATAAAGTTGATAAAGGAAAATTAGGTGAAAATTGGCAGAAATTTCCGTGGGAAAAATTATTTATTGCCGGTTATGGAGCTGGGTTAAGAACGGATGGCACAGCGGATTACGATCAATATTTTTCTGGGGATGCAGTTTATACATTGTTTAAGTATTCCCAGACATTACAAAATCCCGAATTAGGTTGGAGAAGGTTGGAATCAGCTGCAAAGAGTGATGAGTTGAGAAAAAAAATAAACGAAGACATCCCTGGAATCTTACATGATGTTCTCGACCTTGATGCTGACAGTACTGTGCAACTTAAACCTAATGGGATATTCATTGTTAGAGATCAGCAAAGAAAAAAAGACTTGGAGTCCGAAGATAAAAAAGGTGTCGAACTTGGCTCTGTAGGTGACGGTTATCGAGCAATTACGACACTCATATTAGATCTTCTTTCGTGGCAGTTATTAATGCAGAACAAGGATTGTGAAGATGAAAACAATTGGAAGCCTTTGTCGTTAAAAGAAATCAAAGGTATTGTAATCATTGATGAAATAGAAAAGCACTTGCATCCTTTATTACAAAGGCAAATTATTGAGCATCTTCACTCAAAATTTGAAAAAATACAGTTTATAATTTCAACTCATTCCCCACTTTGTGTATCAGGAACAGCTGATATTGGAGAGTACGATTGTCCACGTTACAAAATTTTCTGTTCTTATAATAAAGATGACGCAACTTCTGGATTAGATGAATATGAAATACCGCGTGGTCTCAGATATGATCAAATATTAATAGATTACTTTAGGTTGAAATCAACGATAAATATAAAGCTTCAAGAAAAGGTCGATAGTTTGCGAGAACTATTTATGAAGGAAATATTAGAACCTGAAGATGAAGATAAGTTAAAACTTCTAGATGAGGAACTAAAAAAATATGCTCCTTTATTAGCAGAACGAGAGGAAGATAGAATTGCTGAGAAGGAAACAAGAAAATTAACTGAGGAACTAAGAGCGCAGTTAATTAAAGATGGGTTGATAGATGATAAAGATTGATTCTTCTATCGAGCCAGACTTTCTGAGTTCTGATACAGTAATAAATGCTCTGAATAGAATCAGGGATAGAGTTAATGCCGATCAATTCCCTGCTATTGAAAAAACGGATGAACTCTGGCGAAATGAAAAGGTCACAGATAAACTATATGATTCTCATCACGGAAAATGCTGCTACTGCGAGAGAAAGCGTGATCGTAAAAGAGATATGGATGTAGAGCATTACAGACCAAAAGGAGAGGTAGAAGATGACGAGGGCCATACGGGATATTGGTGGCTTGTTTATAAGTGGAATAACCTTCTTTGGTCATGCAAAACATGTAATCAGAAATGTAAAGGCACAATATTTACTTTGTTGCCAGATACTACAAGGGCTTACTATGAGATAAGTGACTTGAATCTTGAAAGACCTTGTCTCATTAACCCTAAACTTGAAGATCCTAGCCAATTTCTCAGCTTCCATGTAGACCGTAGTGGTGGGCGATGTTTTGTTAAGGCAGTACCACGTGCAGGCACAGAAAATGACATGGAAACAAGAGCAAGTGAAACCATTAGAATTGTAGGGCTAAATAGAAAAGAGCATGGTTATGATCTTGTACAAGAAAGAGGCGATGCTTTTTTGGGAACCACCTTTCAAATGATTGTATTTAATATATTGCGTGCTGATGATGCGAAGGATAAGGCCTCAGAAAACAGACAAAACTATATAGATTCAATCAATGCTCTCAGAGAGGATCTTAAGAAATTTATACAATCTGGCAGGGTCTTTTCTGGTGTTTATAGAGACTACCTTAGGCGATACAATATTGAATATGAAAGTCTCCTTTAAAAATAAAAAAATGCAGGGTTTCCTTAATTGTTTATTTGCTCAGGGTAATATTGATACTCCTGCTTTAGTTGTGGATATAGGCACTACAGGAAAGAGTTACAGAGAACAGCAATAACCTCAATTGTATAGCTTTTCTTCTTTAACCTAGTAGGGGTGATGAGGCAGTTTTAGAAGATGTTGATGGTATATTAGTTAGCTCACTGTTTGAGATGAACAGAACATATCGGATTTGCCAATGAAACCATATGGGTACGAACTTATTTTAGATTTGCATGGCTGTGACCCAGATACCTTTAACAGGCCTTCTGTTGAGGATTATTTTAAAAAACTCTGTGATGAGATCAAGATGACTAGGTGGGATTTGCATTTTTGGGATGATGTGGGGGTGCCGCCGGAAGAGCAACAAACCTCACCGCACACGAAAGGGACCTCTGCTGTCCAGTTTATCTTGACAAGTACCATCGTTATTCATACTTTAGACCTGCTTGAGGCAGTCTACATAAACATATTCTCCTGCAAGGAATTCGATAAGGATAAAGCCGAACG
>SDBT01008537.1_pt1 | contig 16722 bp, 15 predicted proteins | sample 2277101 | NCBI WGS metagenome assembly SDBT01 (sample SAMN10404973, study PRJNA504765) | marine sediment metagenome | isolation source: marine sediment core GS10_PC15, 103 cmbsf | place: Arctic Ocean: Southern Knipovich Ridge | collected 2010
CGGCCTGCCAGGCTTTCCGTTCGGAGGCGTTGGCCCTCGCAGTCAGGGCAGATGCCCTCGTGGATAACCTTGTCAAACTCGCGCCGCAGCACCCGGGAGGTAGTCCGCTTATAGCGCTGCATGAGTCGGGGGATAACGCCTTCCCACCTGTCGGCATGACGCCACTCCCATCCATGGCGCGGGTGGCGGAAGTAATATTCAATCAACTCCTCGCCTGAACCGTATAGAAGGGCCTGCTGCTGCTCAGTGGTCAGCTCTTTCCAGGGGGTGCTCAGAGTAAAGCCATAATGGTTGGCGACCCCCTGGTACCAGTGGCGGCGGCGTTGGGGGCGCAGTGAACCCAGTAGTGGTATCGCCCCTTCATCCAGCGACTGTTCGGGATGGGCCACCAGCAGATCCGGGTCTATGCGTTTGACTGTGCCCAGGCCCTCACACGTCAGACACATACCCCGTGGACTATTAAACGAGAACGAGGTATGAGTAGGCTCAGGGAAGCTCAATTGGCAGTGAATACAAGTGAAATTGCGACTCAGCAGCACGTCATCCTGGTCTTCAGCAGCCACCACCACATTGCCTTCGGCCAGATTAAATGCCAGGTCCACGGCTTCGGCGATCCGGCTGCGGGAGGGATGGGCAGCCGGGAGGCGATCTACGACCAGATCAATGTCGTGGCGGCGGTAGCGATCCAACTGGGGTGGATCATCAAGCCGGATAAACTGCCCATCCACCCGGGCGTGACCATAGCCCTGTTTGTGTAAGTCAGCGAACAAGTCGCGGAAATGGCCCTTGCGGCTGCGGCGCAGCGGAGCCAGGATCTGCACCGGTCCTGCTGCCGCCAGCGTCATAATACGGTCAATTACATTCTGCCGGCTCTGCGCTCCAATCCGCCGACCGCACTGCGGGCAGTGAGGCACACCGATACCGGCAAAGAGGACTCGCAAATGGTCGTATATCTCGGTAATAGTGGCGACGGTGGAGCGAGGATTGTGGCTGCGCTTGGCCTGATCAATGGCCACTGCTGGGGCCAGACCATCAATACGCTCCACGCTGGGCCGGGGGAGCTGCTGGAGGAACTGGCGGGCGTAGGTAGAAAGGGACTCAACATATAGCCGCTGCCCCTCGGCAAACAGGGTATCAAAGGCCAAAGAGGACTTGCCAGAACCGCTGACTCCGGTGAAGACAATAAGACTGTTTTTGGGCAGATCCAGGTCAACGTTGCGCAGATTATGCTCAGCAGCGCCGCGGATAGTCAGCGTATCATTAGCCACACCGCACACCGCGGAAGCAGGTTCAGAGAAGCATAGCCCAGTATCACAGCTCTTCGATTTTTGCCCCCCCAAGCCCACCTCGCCGCTCCAGGAAGCGTTCCACTGAATGGCGGAGGGGAAGGCTGGGCTGAGCGCCAACTACTGTAGCCGCCAACGCGCCGGCTGCATTGGCAAAAACAGCAGCCTCATTAGCACTGGCCCCTTCGGCAATGCGCACAGCGAGGGCTCCAGCGAAGGCGTCGCCGGCAGCAGTGGTGTCCACAGCCTGGACCGGATAGCCACGAATCAGGCGGGCTCCCTCGGTGTCCGCTATCAGACAGCCCTGAGCGCCAAGGGTTATGACTGCCATGGTCGCTGCGTGGCTGGCCAGCTGGGTTGCTGCCTTCAGGGCGGAGGGAATATCACTAACCTGGGTTCCGATCAGATCGCCAACTTCGGTCTCGTTGGGTATCATTATATCGGCATGCCGCCATAGTTGGGGGAGCTGTTCCCCCAGGGGGCTGGGGTCCAGCAGGATGGTGACATTGCGGTCCACAGCGATTTGTATGCTGCGGTCAACTGCCGCGGGGGGAATGCCCAGTTGTAACATAAGGATATCGGTATTCTCAATGACTTCGCTGGCTTCCTCCACTTGTTCCTCACTGCAGTTAAGATTGGCCCCCAGCGCCGAGAGAATACTGTTCTGGCCATCAGGAGTGAGGGTGATAAATGCCGCCCCGGTGGCCGCCTGTTCATCGCGGCGGACAAAGTCACTATTAACATGTTCTCGGGCAAATGATTGCAGCAGGGGCGGGCCAAAAATATCGGCGCCCACGCGCCCGATCAAGGTAACCTCTGCTCCCAGACGAGCGGCAGCCACCGCTTGATTGGCACCCTTGCCGCCCGGGACCATGCGTAGATTGCTGGCCCGCAAAGTCTCACCGGGCCGGGGCATTCGGTCGGCTTCCAGCACAAAGTCAATGTTTATGTTTCCTACTACGGCAACCCTGACGCTCATATTAGCCTCCCATCTATCTCATCAACCCAACTTGGTCGGGCTGCTTGTCATTAGCGGCTAACTATTCAAAATGCTCCTCATCCTGGGTTTGTTCCAGCTGGGTATGCCGGCGCATCAAGGCGCGGTTGTAAGCAGAGATGATATTCTTGCGAGTGATGAGGCCCAGCAAACGCCGGTGGTCTTCCCGGGCCACCACTGGAATACGGCCTATCTGGCTATCGGAGCCTGCCGTAACTGCTTTATCTGCGTGGATATTCATTTGAACTCTAATGTATGGCTCATTATGGTAAGCAGCGGCTCCCGAGAAGGTAACCGCTGCTCAAATCCGTCCTGTGCCGATGGGGATGGGCTAAGTCTGGATGGCCGGCTCAATCAGGCCATAGTCGCCGTCATCACGGCGGTAAACAACGTTAATCTGCTCGCTCTCCCCGTTGAAGAACATAAAAAAGTTATGGCCTATTAGCTCCATCTGTAGAGCAGCTTCTTCCGGAGTCATTGGCTTGAGGGCGTGACTTTTGGTCTTAACTATCCTAATGTCGTCGCCGTTCTCTTCCTGGGGTAGGCCGCCCTCCTCAGCGAGCTCTTCCTGGTCAATAGCTTCTCTGGGCGCTGGCACCTTGCGCAGTGTCTGCCGATCTTTTTCCTGCAATCTCTCGGTATAGCTACGCAACTGACGCTCCACCCGGCCCAGAGCTTTATCAAAACTGGTTAGCAACTCATCGGAGCGCTCTTCGCCACGGATTAGAGCCCCGTCGGCCTCCACGGTGATCTCGACAATATACCAGTTGCGCTACTGGCTGACCACGACTTTGGCGGTGGTTATCCGGTCAGAGAACTTGCTCAGATTTTCCAGACGCGGCTGAGCATGCTGGCGAAAGGCGGCACTGCTTTGCCCATCACGAAACTGATATTGAGTGCGCATATCTGAAAATTCCCTCCAGCAAGTGGCACCCATAGGCCAATACTCTTACCAAAAGATCGGCTAACATGTGGTGCTCACTATCGCCTTTGGTAAGGAAAACACTATTACTGTTGGGGGACACGACGGTCTTCGCTACCAGGACCAGCCAGATTCTTCTTCTGCTTGTTCTTCTTCTGCTTGTTCCTCTTCTTCGGGTTCCTCGGTTTCGGGCGCAGCACTACCCAGGCGGACTACATTTTCGGCCCGGGCTCCCCGCTCGCCCTCAACGATTTCAAACTCGACCCGCTCACCGTCTTCAAGGACCTTGTAACCTTCCATTTGGACGGCTGAGTAGTGAACGAAGACGTCTTCGTCTCCTTCCCGCTCAATGAACCCATACCCCTTTTGAGCATCAAACCACTTTACGTTCCCTTGCAGACGCAAGGTCTTCCCTCCTGGAAACGGCAAAAGAGTACTAACGACCACTTTGATTGTATTACAATCCATCTCATCTGTCAACTATTCGATTGCTGCTACCCAAGGTCTGAATCCACTCGCTAACCACTGTAGCCCATCGCTGTTTTACGGCAACCAAGGCATCACCATGCCAGAAGAACCCTTCGCCTTCCTGGAGAGCATCAGCCATGGTCTGAGCAAAGGCGCGGGCCAGATCGGTGGCCACATTCACTTTACGAATACCCAACTGCACCGCCCGCCGGACCTGGTCGGGGACGCGGCCGGTTCCACCATGCAGCACCAGGGGCACCGCAACCCGACGGTCAATCTCGGCCAACCGCTCGAAGTCCAGCACCGGCTGGCCGGGATTGCGGCCGTGGGCAGTGCCAATACTAATTGCCAGGGCATCTACACCAGTGGCCTCAGCGAAGTGCTCGGCAATGGCAGGGTCGGTTAGACGGGAGGCGGCAGGCCGACTGTTAGTCTCACCCCACAGAGCACTGCTCTCGGGGAAGCCGACGTAGCCGATTTCCGCTTCTACCGTGGCACCGGTCTTCTCAGCTATCTTCACTGTGGCTCGCGTGGCCTCAATATTCTCCTCATCAGACTGGTTGGAGAAGTCCAGCATTACCGAGGGGAAACCGACTTCCAATGCCTCTCGCACCTGGGCCGGATCAAAACTGTGATCCAGGTGCAGACACACCGGTATGGCGTAGTTAGCCGCCAATGCAGACACAATTGTCACCGTATTGCGTAAGCCCAGGGCGGGAATTTCCTTAGGGCCCACCATTACGATAACTGGAGCCTTTTGCTCAGCGGCAGCGGCCATGGTCGCGTCGGCTGTTTCAGCATTGCACACTATGAAGGCCCCGACTGCATAGCCGTTCGCCTCAGCGGGCTCCAGTACTTCACGTAAGCTGACTAAGGGACTACTCATGATATGGCGATCTCCTTAAGGGAACGAGACCTTGCGGACAACGGAGCAAGCTTTAGCGGACCCGCCAGGCATGGTGGGCCGCCTCGTCCAATAACTTGTCGGCATCACTATCTACCGATACACTAGGCCGGTGGGAACCACTGGCAACAGTTACCACCAGCCCAAATTTCGCCTCTGATGGGGGTTGACCTCCTTCGGTTATCTCAATGGCAAAGAGTAACTATAAAGATGGCCGCCGAACAAAGGAGTTACGGCAAATCTAACGAATAACAATATTCAGAGAGTATAAGGAGGGAATACTGTGAGTCAACAGACAATATTGCGCAGATTAGCTGACGTAGAGCCGATTACCGAAGCAGGTGGCGAGAGTCGGCGGCTGATTACTGCCCAGGACGGGACAGAAGCAGGCCTGCATGTGACCCACATTACCGAGTCTGAACCTCACTACCATGAACAGACAGCCGAGATTTACTACATCCTGGCTGGGTGGGGACGGCTGCGCGTAGGTGATGAGGTGCTTGACGTCGAGCCGGGCACCGCCGTGTACATACCGCCCGGCCAAGTGCACGCCGGTAAGGGTGGTTTTGTCAGCGTAGTAGTGTGTGTACCACCGCTGGATCCTGCCGACCAGTTCGTAGTTGAGGAAGTCGAAGACAGCCCAGACTCTGCCTAAGGGCATAGGCTGTGATGAGGCTGTACGGTCAATAGTCAACATCAAGAGATTACGGCCCTATTGCAAGTAATTTCTGCGACTGGAGGGAATAGGGGCAGAAGCATAATTCCCCGCAAAACTCACCATACTTCGGAGGCGATGATTACTAATGGCCAAGACACTGCGAGTAGGATTGATAGGCGCCGGCGGCATTGCTCAAGCACATATGGCTGCGTGGCAGAAATGCCCGGATACCAAAGTAGTGGCACTAACCGATATCAGCAAGAAAGCCCGTCAGACAACAGCGGAGACGTTCGGTGTACCCCCGGACAACCTGTTTGAGGACTACAGGCAGATGCTCAAGCAGGTAGAGCTGGATGCCGTGGACATCTGCACACCCAATGCCGTCCACAAGCCACCTACCATTGCCGCTTTCCGGGCTGGCTGCCATGTATTGGTTGAGAAGCCAGTAGCTACCTCGGCCCGCGAGTGCAAGCAAATGATTGAGGCCAGCCAACAAGCCGACCGACTGCTGATGGTAGCTCAGGTTATGCGTTACAACCGTGACGCGCAGATTATGAAATCCTGGGTGGATGCCGGTTTGGTCGGAGATATCTATTGGGCGCGCACCACGTACCTACGGGCGCGGGGAGTGCCGTTCTGGGGAACCTTTATTAACAATAAACTATCTGGTGGAGGACCATGCTACGACATCGGGGTACACGTGCTGGATTTATGCCTCTATTTGATGGGCTTCCCCGAGCCGGTGACGGTAAGTGCCGGCACCTACCTGGAGCTGGCGGACAAGCCTTCCCTGATGCGCCATTGACCCCAGAAGTACACGGTGCCGGAGGATTTCGCGGTGGCCTTCATCCGCTTCGCCAATGGCGCTACGATATCACTGGAGGCCAGTTGGGCTCTGAATGTCTGCTCGCCGCACTATACTAACCTTTTGGCGGCGGGAACCAAGGGCGGTATCCAGCGCAACCCGCTAACCCTGGTTCAGGAACAAGGCGGCATGCTCACTACCACTACTCCGCAAATAACTCCCTGGGACGAAATTGAACCCTTTGAGGAGGAGATTGCTGCATTTGCCCAGGCCATCCGCACCGGCGGGCCCTCACCGGTGCCAGGAGAGCAGGCCCTCATTACCCAGCGTATCTTAGATGGAGTATACAAATCCGGCCAGAAGGGCAAGGAGGTAAAAGTCTGACGACCGGCAGATCAGCGCCCGCGAAAGCCCAAAATAAAACCTACCACGGCACCCGCTGCCAGCGGGACGTTGTGAGTGAGTATCTGGCTTAAGCTCTTCAGGGCGCCACTCGCCACTTCACCCAGAGGCTCGGTTTGCTGGACAAACTGCGCCCAATTTAGGTCTATTACTCCAAAGTAGGCGGCAACTTGGAGAGCCGCGAACAGCACGACCAGTAAGCAGCCTAAGGTCTTGGCTGCTGTCTTGAGGGCGTGGGCAGCCAGCCAGCCTACTACGACCCCAATCAGGAAATTGCCACCAATAGGCAACACATATTCAACTATGGTCGTCTCCGGATAGTTCATTGGACTCACCAACAGAAAGGAGCAAATAAATGCCCAGTGCAGTTGGATTCTTGTCAACGCCGCTATTGATTCTATTGGCCGTCTGGAGCTTATTCTGGAAAAGCTTAGCCCTGTGGAAGGCGGCTCGTCGCAGGCAACTGGTTTGGTACATAGTGCTACTCGTCATCAATACAGCCGGCATATTGCCCATTATCTACGCCTTTGTGATTGCGCCCCGCCAATCCGAACGCTGAGTGGGATTACATCCGGGCCTGGCGCTCCCGGTCAGCTTGGCATATGACCTCCAGGAAGACTTCAGATGTTAGCTGATGGGTGGCCAGAGCTGGGAATTTGTCATAGATCCCGGCGGCAATATCTTCGGCCAGGCGAGTGCGCACCTCAGTGGCCAGCTCATCGCGCCGCTGTATGAATCGGCGTACCACTTCCAACTCCTCGCGGGACAGTGTCCCCAGGTAGCTTCGCGCCTGGCGTACTAACTCGTCGCGGCGATCCACCGGGGCTACAATGTCCCCGGCCTCTGCCCCACTGCCCATACTTTCCGGAGGCTCCCACAGCCGCTCCTTGATTACTATCGTGCCGGCAGCCAGATCGCCCACGCGCTGATAACGCGTCGTGAAAAATACAGAAAAGATTCCCACAGTATACAAAGCAGGCAGAAAGTCAACCAGCCGCAGTATGTTGCGAATAGCTGACTCGTTAAAACCGATCCGCTGGCCGCCCAGTGCCACGGCGCGCAGGCCGGCCATACGCTTGCCCGGGGTCTGCCCGGCCCAGATCATTTCAAAGAAAATAAAGTAGGCGATGGCAAACAGCACCGGCGACGATAGAACCAGCAAGGGAATCAGGGGTATGTTGGCCATCTGCGTGTTCCCGAACCCTTCGGCAAAGCCGGTCAGGGCCTCCAGGTAAGCTACCAGCAGTCCTAAGGCCGTCACCGCGACGATTTGAATCAGACTGTCAACCAACAAAGCCAGAAAGCGCGAGCCCACGCCAGCCAGCTCATAGGTGAACTGAATATGCTCGGGCGTCTGAATGGTGACGTAGTCTTGCTGCATAGGACTTGGATAAGTCAGGGATAGCTGATACAATGTTTTGTGACCAAACGCATTGAGGCTGTCAATCCCGGCCAGGATCACCGACTTACGATCTATCAGCCCAAGGCGAGTCAGCCTGGCCTGCACTATACAAAGATAATCTGATGAATGATACCCAAGAACGCAATGAGCGCTGGAATAGGTTAACCCATCTGGTTGGCCAAGCACGCCGACACGGCTTGGCAAGCCTGACCGCTGAGGAGCTGGACGAGCTGGCCATCCTATATCGTCAGGCCACCACCGCCTTGGCCCGGGCCCGTACTGAGGACCGCTATCCCGAAATGACCAATTACCTTAATCAGTTAGTGGGCCAGGCCCACGCCTGTATCTACAGCTCTTCCCGCCGCTCCCGTCTGCGTCTGGGCTACTTATTCGCCGTGGAGATACCGGTTACCTTCCGCCGCAACTGGCGGTATGTCGCTGCCGCCGTTGCCATTACCCTCGTTGCCGCCACCTTTGCCTATGTAATGATAACTCTTGACTATCGCTGGACGTCAGTATTCCTGGGGGAGCGTTTCACGGTGGTGGTGGAAGACTTCGCCCAATCTGGCAAGCCGGCTGGGGAATACTTTGCCGATACCGCCGAAGCACTGGGGGGAACAAATTTTTCGGCGCTGCTGATGAGACACAATATCGTGGTGGCCCTTAGTGCCTTTGCCGTGGGAGTCACCTTAGGGCTGGGCACGATATACGTATTGGCAGCTAATGGGCTGATGTTGGGCACTTTTTTGGCTATAGGTGCTCATCACGGACGGCTGATGGATTTGGTCGCCGTAGTCCTACCCCACGGCGCCCTTGAGCTTACCGCGATATTCATCGCCGGCGGGGCCGGTTTGATGATCGGGCACGCACTGGTAGCGCCGGGGGATATGTATCGGCGTGATGCCCTGCGCCGGACAGCTATCCAGGCGGTCAAGCTGGTACTGGGTACCATTCCGATGTTTGTCCTCGCCGGGCTGATTGAGGGGCTGCTTAGCCCCCAGCATCGCGGGCTGTTTGAACACAACCAGCCCCGGATTCTGTTGGGCCTTCTAACTGTGATGTTGGCTTTGCTGTACCTCTTTTTCGGCGACCGCATTTTGACCCGGCGCAAAAAGGCGGAACGCTGATAACCATCGCCACAAGACTGCATCTGCCCGGAGCACACTGGAGAATGTTGACACCGGATTGGGGTGAGTGATACACTTACTTGTTAGGCTGGTAGTTTGGCCTTACTGGGCACCGTCACGAAAGCAGTGAGCGGGCCAGGGATGCTGATGCCCAAAGACCAGATACAGATATACGGCGCTCGCGCACATAACCTAAAGGACTTGACGCTGCAGTTGCCCCGCCACCGACTGATTGTCTTCTGTGGCGTGAGTGGCTCAGGAAAGTCCTCTATGGCCTTTGACACCATATATGCTGAGGGCCAGCGGCGCTACGTCGAGTCACTGTCGGTAAATGCCCGGCAGCTGTTAGGCGAGATACGTCGGCCGGAGGTGGATCACATAGAAGGCCTCTCTCCCGCTATTGGCATTGATCAGAAGTCCGCCAGTAGCAATCCCCGCTCCACCGTAGGCACTCTGACCGACATATATGACTACCTGCGAGTATTGTTTGCCAAGGTGGGACAACCGTACTGTTACAACTGTGGTCAACCTATCACTGCCTATACCCCGGGACAGATTGTTGATGAGCTGGGTAGCTGCTGCCCGGGACGAGCCCAATTGTTAGCCCCGGTAGATACCAGCAGGACAAGTAGTTACCAGGAGGTGTTCAAACGACTGCGCCAGCGAGGCTTTGCCCGGGTGCGTGTGGATGGGCAGGTGTATGACCTGGCTGAGCATATACAGGTGGATGAAAGTATTTCCCACCCGGTGGCGGTGGTGATTGATCGCCTGATAATTGGGGATTCATCGCGCTCGCGCCTGGCCGACTCGGTGGAGACTGCCCTGGCTGAAGGCGGCGGCATGATGATTGTGCAGGATGAAGGGGGGCAGCAGTGGGCCTTTTCCAGCCGGTTTGCCTGTCCGCAGTGCGATATAGTCTATCCCGAACTTACTCCTTCGCTTTTTTCTTTTAACAGCCCCGCTGGAATGTGCCAGCAGTGTCAGGGACTGGGCACTATAGAAGCCATAGACCCTGATCTGTTGGTGACTGATCCCAGCAGATCAATATTGGACGGGGCTGTAGAGGTGATGGGGAACGCGAAAACTCGTCATGTTGGCCACATTCTGGAAGGATTAGCTGAGCACTATGATTTTGACTTACAGACGCCGTGGCAGGATCTGCCGGCAGCAGTGCGGCGGCTAATACTGTACGGTTCGGATGGCGAGGAGATAACTTTCACCTATGTAAGCAAGAGCGGGCGTGAATATACCTATGCTAAAGAGTTTGAAGGTTTGATCGCGGCCTACGAACGCCGCCAGCAAGCCGCTATCCAGAGCTCAGGTGGCCAGAGTAGTCCCCAGTATGCTGGGCAATCTGAACAGGCAACTGACCAATTCTGGGGCCCCCAGCCGTGTCCCGCCTGTGGCGGGACCCGCCTGCGTCCGGAGAGCCGATCTGTCAGGGTCGGAGGTAAAGGCATCGCCGAAATTACCGCCATGACCGTAGAGCAGGCAGAAGAATTCTTTGCCCAGCTTTCCTTTACCGGTGCTGATAAGCCGGTCGCCAAGGAACTGGTCAGCGGCATTCGCAGCCGGCTGGAGTTTATGGGCGAAGTGGGCGTGGGTTATTTGACTTTGGATCGGTCTGCCCCCACGTTGGCCGGCGGCGAGGCGCAGCGTATTCGCCTGGCCACTCAGATCGGTAGCGGCCTGGCTGGCGTGCTCTATATCCTGGACGAACCAACGATCGGATTGCATCCCCGCGACCACGGCAAGTTGCTGGAGATTCTGTGTCGGCTGCGTGATTTGGGCAATACCGTATTAGTAGTAGAGCACGACCCGGCTACTATTCTCAGTGCTGATTATGTCGTGGAGTTCGGCCCCGGTGCTGGGGTAGACGGTGGGCAGATAACCTACGCCGGCTTGGTAGAGGCAATGCTGGAAAACTCCGACTCTATCACTGGCCAATACTTAAGCGGAGCTCGCCAAGTCCCGATTCCCCCTGAGCGCAACCAGCCTGCTGGGAAGTACCTTCAGGTTCGCGGTGCCCGACTGCATAACCTCAAGGATATAGACGTTGCCTTCCCTCTGGGCCTGCTTATTTGCGTGACGGGAGTTTCGGGGTCAGGCAAGAGCACATTAGTGCGGGATATTCTGTATCAGACCCTGCGTCGCCGGCTTTATCGTTCAAGCCAACCTCGCGGGGCCCACGACTCTGTGGCCGGAATTGAGTTAGTGGACAAGGTGGTAAACGTAAATCAAAGTCCGATCGGGCGCACCCCGCGCTCCACTCCAGCCACCTATGCCAAGGTAATGGCGCCGATTCGCGAATTGTATAGTAGCACTCCCCAGGCCCAGATGCGCGGCTATAAGCCGGGTCGGTTTAGCTTTAATGTGGCGGGGGGGCGGTGTGAGGTCTGCAAGGGGCAGGGGGTGAAGCGGGTGGAGATGCATTTTTTGGCTGATGTGTATGTTGAGTGTGACGTATGTGGGGGCACTCGCTATAACCGCGAGACCCTGGATATCCGCTACAAAGGCAAAAATATCGCCGACATCTTAGAAATGACGGCCGCCGAGGCTCTGGAGCATTTCCAGGATGTGCCTCCTATTGCCCGCATCTTGCGGACACTGTGCGCGGTGGGGTTGGATTACATCAAACTGGGCCAGTCGGCCCCCACCCTGTCGGCCGGTGAGGCCCAGCGGCTAAAACTGGCCCGGGAGCTGGCTAAAGTCGGCACCGGTGATACCGTATATTTACTTGATGAGCCTACTACCGGCCTGCATTTTGCTGACATCGAGAAGCTGCTGAGAGTGCTCCAGCGGCTGGTAGATGCTGGTAACACCGTGATTGTAATCGAGCACAACTTAGATGTCATTAAGGCGGCTGACTATGTCATTGACCTGGGTCCGGAAGGCGGCAAGTGCGGCGGACGAGTGGTGGCCACTGGCACTCCTGAACAAGTAGCGCAATGTCGTGACTCGTTCACCGGGCAATATCTAAAAGAAGTCCTCAACTGAGCGCAGCTATATGCAACAGGGAACCGGCGTATGCCAAAGTCTACAGACAAACTGACTTTTGCGGTTCTGGTGCCCAGTTACCGCCGACCGGTGTCTTTGCTGCGATGCCTGGAAGGGCTGAGGTCGCAGGCTCGGTTGCCGGACGAGATAGTAGTAGTACTCCGCGATGTCGATGAGGAGAGTCAGCAACAGCTAAACCGATGGGTGCAGCACAACCAGCCGGTCTGTCGGGTGGAAATGGCAGTAGTGACGAAGCCGGGGCAGATAGTTGCTATGAACCGGGGATTGGAAGTAGCCCAGGGAGATGTGGTATGTTTTACCGATGATGACTGTGTGCCCAGACAAGATTGGCTGGAGAACCTGGCGGCCCACTACAGCCAGGAGGATGTTGGTGGGGTAGGGGGCCGCGATGTTGTCCATCATGGCGACGAGATTGAGTCATCCCGGGCCAAGACAGTGGGCAAGATTACTTGGTGGGGGCGGATTATTGGTAATCATCATTGCGAGTTTAATGGTGGGCCAGTTCAGGTAGACCACCTCAAAGGTGCCAATATGAGTTTTCGCCGGGATCTGATGACCAGATTTGACGAGACGCTGGCCCGAGGGTCAAGCGCTCTGAATGACACGGATATGTCCCTGTGGGTGCGCGGACAGGGTGCTAAACTGATATACGATCCCCAAAGCATTGTGGATCACTATCCCGCCACGCGATTTGATGAGGCCAGTCGCGAGCTGGATAAGCCTGATGTGGTGTACGATGACAGCTATAATTGGGTATACTGTATGTTGAAGTACATGTCTCCGCTTCAGCGCATCTGTTTTCTTGTTTACGCTTTGGGGGTCGGGATAGGGACCCGCTACTGGTTGTTAAAGTATCTGGCAGCCGTACCATAACGGCCCACGAGCGCCACCCAGCAATTTGTGGCTGCCACTGGCGGCAAGTTAGCTGCCATTCGTACTCATTTAGCCAGGCAGACTGAGAAGTGACGAGCGAAACATGCGACGCAGCCGGTTCTCACAACCACTGGTAATAGCAATTGCCGGGGCAATAGCTGTAGCGGCAGCCATGGGGCTATCAGTCTTATGCACCGGGGGGCAGTTCTCCCGCGCCGGGTTGATTGCCGTGGGGCTGGCGATCGGCATTGCCGCTTTCTGCTCGCTTGAGGTGGCAGTTATCGCGTTGCTGATAGCTGCATTTACCGACGGTTTTGCCAAAGGATTAGCGCCAGGACCGGTCAGCGTACTGGCCAAAGATTTCCTGCTCATGATTGGCCTGCTGCGGTGGATATGGCTGGGAGTGACTTCCCAGCGCTGGGAATCACTGCGTCTGCCGCTCATCCTGCCGGCATTTCTATTTACCGTATATTGCGCCGCGGAAATGTTCAACACCGAAACCGCCAGTATGTTAGTGGCATTAGCTGGCTTCCGCTCGTGGGTTATATGGATACCACTATTAGTGGTCAGCTACGAATACTTGACCACCCGCCAACGCGTTGAGCGATTGTTGGTTATCCTAATGTCAATTGCTTTTGCCACCGGTGTTTACGGAATTATCCAATATAATATTGGTTTTGACCATCTGTACAGGTTGAGTTCCGGCTTTGGTTTCTATCGTGAATATGGAGTCAGAGCCATGTCCACTTTCGTTCAGCCGGGCGCCTTTGGTGATGCCATGTCGCTGATGGCAATCTTGTGCATCGGAGCAGTTAGCTTTGTTCGCGGTAAATGGTGGTTGAAACCTCTGTTTGTTTTGACTGCGGCCATTTGTCTGGTAGCAATGACTACCAGCGGCAGTCGCGCTCCTCTGTTGGGTCTGGTCATCGGTGGTACCAGCCTTCTGGTATTAGTACGGCGGCCCCAGTTCATTATAGGTGCCGCTGCAACAGGTATTATCGCTATCGTAGTTCTCAATAACTTTGCGGGTGGTGCCTTTGAAGCTCGCTACAACCCGAGACTGGTTAACTATTTTGTAGTCACCAGGCGGGCGATGGGTCCATTTCTGAAGGGCCTAAACGTAGCCCTTGAGCGGCCATTGGGGGTAGGCGTGGCTACTGGCACAGGCGTGGGCCGGGGGATAACGCTGGTAAAGGGCAGACTACAAGTAAACCCCACGGCGGGCATAATGGTGGAAAACGAATATGGTCGCGCGCTGACCGAGTTAGGCTTCCCCGGGCTATTTCTGTTTGTATGGCTGCTGTACGCGGTGGTCAAAGGTACCATTAATTCGTACTTGCGCTGCAAGACGCTGGCAGGACGGTCACTGACGGCTGCCTGTTTAGGCATTGCCATCTCCACAGTAGCACGCTTAGCCGTAGGTAGCGTCTTATACTTAGCGCCTAGTGGGCCGATTTTCTGGCTGTGTGGCGCGTTGGCGCAGCGGATACCACAGATCGAGGCCGCCGAGATGGCTCAGTCAGCCAAGTCAGCGGCGCAGGACAGTACCAGCGAGTTAACCGCCAGCAGACGGATCCCAACTTAGCGAGTAATACAATGCCCGAACGGTCACTGAGAATTGCCATCATCGCTGAACATGTCCACCGTCAGGGTGGTCAGGAACGGGTGCTGGCTGAACTTATCGCCCGGCTATCCCGACGGCATCAAGTTGACTTGTTCTGCTTTTCGGCTGATGGTATCCCCGCCGAGAACGTAACTGTACACCGGGTTTGGTCTCCTAGCCGGTCCAGCACGTTCCAGGCAATATGGATGGTAATGCTCTCACCTTTTCTCATCCACCCCTCTCGCTATGATGTCGTCCTCTCGCAGGGAGGAAATTCCTTGGTGCAGAACTTCGTACTGGTGCACACTTGCCATGCCTTGCGCGCCAGAGCGCTGAAGGAAGTAAGGTGGCAATACGACAGGGCTTCTGCTATCAGCCGCTGGATGCTTGAACTGCGTCAGGCCTGGGCCACTTGGATGGAAGGACGGGCAGTACGGCAGTGTCGCGGGCGTGTGATGGCTGTGTCCCCAGCATTAGCTGACTATATCGTTACCCAGCATGGACTCGCGCCCTCCGAGGTATTTGCGGTACCTAACGGTGTTGATCATTCACTGTTCAATCCCTCCATGGTGCAACGATTGCGTGTTGCAACCAGGAAGGCGCACGGCTTCGAGCCCGACGACTTTGTGATGCTGTTTGCTGGTGGCCGCTGGTTTGACAAGGGGCTTCCTTTTGTCATTGAAGCTCTAAAGCTAATGGAACAACCCGGCACCCTTGTAGTAGTGGGGGATGGGGATGTGAGACTGTTCAGCGAACTGGCTGAGGCGGCCGGCAGCCGGCAACGAGTACTATTCGTCCCGCCCCAGCAGGATATAGCTCGGTACTACGCCGTAGCTGACTGTCTTGTCCTGCCGACCCGCGCCGAAGGCTTTGGACTGGTGATGGCTGAGGCTGCTGCCTGTGGGTTGCCCCTGGTTGTAACTGCTGATGGTGTGGCTGCCGAACTGGTAGAAGACGGTGTCAGCGGATTCTTAGTAGATTATGATCCCACGGTCATAGCGGAGAAATTAGACATACTGGCGGCCAATCCTCAACTGAGGCGACAAATGGGACAAGCCGCCCACGAAAAATCCCGGCTGCTGACCTGGGACCGCCAGGCTGAGCAGATGGAGGAGATATTCCTCTCTCAGCTACCGGAACCTGACAAAAAGGCACCAGTTCACATGCCCCCGGCGGCCCGCTCAATTCCAAAGACCCTTAAGGTTGCGGCCATCAGCCACTCCTGTGTGGTGGACATGAACCAGAAATTATATGGGGAGCTGCTAAGCTCTGAGGACATAGACTTGCGCTTGGTTGCCCCCCACCACTGGTGGGCTTCGCTCAGCGGCCCGATTAGCATTTCGGTTCTCCCGGAACTCAGAGAGCAAGTGGTGCCGCTCCCCGTCTGGCTGCCGGGGCGGATTCACTTGCACTGGTATACGCGGCAATTGCAGCATGCCCTACAAGAGTTCGCACCTGATATACTATATGTAGATGAAGAACCGTATAGCGTGGCTGCGGCTCAAGCGGCTTATTGGGCTCGCCAACTGGATTGCAAGCTGATAATCTCCACCAAGGAGAACCTGGTTCGCTGGTATCCGCCGCCCCTGCGGTGGTCACATAGATGGGTGCTGGGACAGGCAGATCACGTCGTGGCTGTCAGTGAAGAGTGCCGGTTAGTTCTAAGTCATCATGGCTATCGGGGGCCAGTCACCATAATGCCGCACGCAATAGACCCTCAGCACTTCTGCCCTAACCGAAATCCGCAGCTTCGCCACCAATTAGGATTAAAGGGAGCCATTATCGGCTACATCGGGCGCCTGGCCTCACAAAAAGGAGTTATGGATTTAGTGGCGGCGATCAGAACTGCCTCACAGGATGACAAGTTGGACCTGAGCGTGCTGCTGGTCGGTGACGGGGAGCTGCGCGGTCGTGTGGAGCGCGTGGCGAGCCAACACCTCGGCCCCAATATGCTGCTGGTTACCGGCCATGTGCCCCACGATCGGATACCCGAATATGTTAATGCTCTTGATGTACTCGTCCTACCTTCGCGAACTACCAAATACTGGAAAGAGCAATTCGGCCGGGTGTTGATTGAAGCTCTGGCCTGCGAGGTGCCGGTAATTGGTTCAGACTCCGGACACATTCCCTATCTCATAGAAGATACCGGCGGGGGCCTGGTTTTCCGTGAAGGTGACTCGGCTGATCTGGCTGCAAAAATCCGACAGCTCGTTGATAATCCCGATACGGCCCAAACTTTAGCCCAGCAAGGCCGTCA
>SDBT01008538.1_pt1 | contig 16720 bp, 12 predicted proteins | sample 2277101 | NCBI WGS metagenome assembly SDBT01 (sample SAMN10404973, study PRJNA504765) | marine sediment metagenome | isolation source: marine sediment core GS10_PC15, 103 cmbsf | place: Arctic Ocean: Southern Knipovich Ridge | collected 2010
GCGTTTCAGTTCCGGTATGGCATAAGCCCGGCCGGTGGCCTCGAGCCGCTCGCAGAACTTCTTCAAGCGTCCGCGCGCATGCAATGGGCCGCCTTCGTGCATCACCGTCCACAACGGGTCCTCCACATAATTCGTGTTCAGCATCATCTCATCGTGCCACTGCGAGAGCAGCCACGCGGCCCGGTGACAAAGCTCGGGCTGAGTCTCGGCCAAATCACGTTGCTCGTGCGGGTCGGCTTCGAGGTCGAAAAGCATTTCCCGTGGGAACAGGTGGAAACCATCGTGGTAGGTGCGCATATAGAGGTAGTTATCGAAACGTACACTGCGCTGGCAGACATGACAGCACTGGCTCAGCACCAGGTAGTCCCGGCCCGTGTCCGCGCCTTCCCGAAGCGAGGCGGCGTAGCTGCGCCCGTCCCAGCTTGGCATGGATTCCTGATCGAACAGCTCGGCGAGGGTCGGCGCCAAGTCAAGATTGTAATGCAGGCCGTCATCAATATGGCCAGCTCTGGCGCCGGGCCAGCGGACGATCATCGGGATGCGCGTGGTGATGTTGTCGGCGGTGGCGTGCTCGCCGTAAATCGCCAATTCACCCTGGTTCTCGCCATGATCAGAACTGATGATGATGGCTACGTCGTCGAGGACCCCCTGCTCGCGCAGCTTGTCGAAAATCATCCCGGCATTGGCATCGGCCCAGCGAATCCCGCAGTCATAGCCGTCAATCATTTTACGCAGGGCGGCGCGGTCAGGAACTTCACCGGGATGGCGGGGATATTTGGGGTTCGTCGCGTTGCTGTACATGGCCACGTCCTGGGCGCCGTGCGGCCCGGGATGCTTCCAGTGCCGGGCCAGCACTTCGTCGCTAAGCCATTCCGGCAACGGATCATACTCGAATGGTTCGCCGAATTCCGGCGGCGCGCGGTAAGGACCGTGCGGGTCCCAGTAGTTTACGTGCAGGAACCAGTTGTCTTCTTTCCCGTGACGGTCCAGCCAGGCCAGCACGACCGGGGTGATTTCTTCGGCCGATTCCCCCCCGCCCTTGCCGGTATTGTGCATCTCGGTGAAGCCGGCATAGAATTGCCAGGCGCTGTGGCGTTCGGCGAACGGGCTGATTGATGCCGTCTGCAGGCCGGCCCGGCGGAAGATCATCGGCAGGGCTTCGGCGCCCAACCGGCTGCGGAACCCGCGGTCGGCGCCCTGAATCCGGACGTCTGCTGCCGTCGCCCCGTGGCCCACCACGCCACTGTGAATTCCGAACTGGCCGGTCATCAGGGCCGTCCGCGACGGCAGGCACGGCGCGTCGCTGGTGTGATAGTTGTTGAAGCGCACGCCTTGCGCCGCAATCTCGTCGATGTTCGGCGAAGTATTGCGAGAATATCCATAACAGCCGAGGTGGTCCGGCCGCAGCGTATCAATGTCGAGATAAAGAATTCGCATCCGTTCCTCCGTCCCTCATCTTCTCCTATTCATAATCGTAATCGTAATCGTAATCATAATCGTAATCGTAATTTTTTTCAGCGTGGCAGCGCCACTTCCGGGAAGTTATCCATCAGCCGCTCGCGCTGGAGGCGGTCCAGCACTTCAATGGCCGCCTCGAGCGGCATCTTGTCCTGCTCGCTAACGCAGTAGCGCCGCCAGGTAACGCTGCGGGCCGCCAGTTCCTCACTGCCAATAATCCAGATGTTCGGCGCCTTCGAGGTCACCGCATTGCGGATCTTCTTGTTGAAAGAATCGTTGCTGTCGTCAAGTTCGACGCGGAACCGTTTCGCCGCCAGAAGACCTTCGATCTCACGGGCATAACCGTAGACGTGCTCGCCGACCGGGATCAGCCGCAGTTGCACCGGCGCCAGCCAGGTGGGAAAGGCCCCGCCGTAATGCTCGATGAGCAACGCGAAAAAACGCTCGAGCGAACCGAAAAGCGCCCGGTGCACCATGTATGGCCGGTGCCGCGCGCCATCCTCAGCAATATAAGTCACGTCAAAGCGTTCGGGCAGATTAAAGTCGAACTGAATGGTCGAGCACTGCCATTCCCGGCCCAGGGCATCCTTGATCTTCAGGTCTATCTTGGGGCCGTAGAACGCCCCGCCGCCCTCGTCCAACTCGCACTCGAGTTCGAGCCGCTCGACCGCCTTCTCGAGGGAGCTAAAGGCTTGGTCCCAGTATTCCTTGGCCCCAACGGCTTTCTCCGGGCGGTTCGCCAGGTAGACCTTGTACTCAACGAAGCCGAAGGCCTTGAAAATGTCCAGGCAGAAGCGGAGCACCTTGGTAATTTCGTCCTCGATCTGGTCGGGCCGGCAGAAAATATGCGCGTCGTCCTGGGTGAACCCGCGGACGCGCAGTAGCCCGGTCAGCACCCCGCTCTTTTCATAGCGGTAGACCGTGCCCAGTTCCGCCCAGCGCAACGGCAGTTCGCGGTAGCTGCGGCGGCGCGTCTGATATACCTTGATATGGAACGGACAGTTCATCGGTTTCAGATAGAAATCGTGCTCGTCAATCCGTAGCGGCGCGTACATATTTTCCTGGTAGAACTCGAGGTGGCCGCTGGTCTCCCAGAGCTGGGCCAAACCGATGTGCGGGGTGTAAAGCTGTTCGTAACCCTGGGCGTAGTGTTGCTCGCGCCAGAAGTCCTCGATGAGGCTGCGGATACGCGCGCCCTTGGGATGCCAGAGGATCAAACCGCCGCCGACTTCATCCGAGACACTGAATAAGTCCAGGTCGATGCCGAGCCTGCGATGGTCGCGCTGCCGGGCCAGTTCGCGTTGTTTCTTGTAGTTCTTGAGTTCCTCGCCACTGGCAAAAGCCAGGCCGTAGATCCGGGTGAGCATCGGGTTATGCTCGTCCCCGCGCCAGTAACTGCCGGCGAGCTTATCGAGGCAGAAACAGCCTTTGGGCGCCTCACCGGCGTGTTCCAGATGCGGTCCTTCGCACATATCAATAAACGGGCCGCTCTGGTAAAAGCTCAGGTTACGCTCACCGGCCGCGCCCGTTGCCGCCAACTCCTTGGCGTATTCAATCTTATAAGTCTGATCGCTTTCCTCAAACAGCGCAATGGCTTCCGCGAGCGTCTTATGGCTCTGGACAAACGGTTCTTTCTGCTTGACGATCTTCTGCATGCGCTTTTCGAGGTCTTTCAGATCATCCTCGCTAATCGGCTCGGCACCGAAATCGAAATCATAGTAGAACCCGTTCTCGATGGCCGGGCCGAACCCGAGCTTGGCCTGCGGCCGGATTTCCAGCACCGCCGCGGCCATGATATGGCTCAGCGAATGCCGCAGCCGGTCCAGATGCTCTTCCGCCGCGTTCTTTGGCTCATTACTCGCGTTCACGGCAATTGCTCCCTATTCATAAGCCCGATCAGTTCAGGCCCAGTACCTGCTGCATGTCGTAGACTCCGGGCGCGGCCGCGGCCAGGAACTTGACCGCGCGCAACGCGCCTCTGGCAAAGGTGTCCCGGCTCGCGGCCCGGTGGGTCAGCTCGAGACGTTCGCCGGCGGCGGCGAGAATTACGCTGTGGTCGCCCACCACGTCGCCGCCCCGCAGAGCGTGCATACCGATTTCATCTTTCGGCCGCTTGCCGACCGGCCCTTGACGCCCGTGCCGCGCCGCGGCCGGATAATCCAGGCCACGGGCGGCGGCCAGAATCTCACCCAGCCGCGCGGCCGTTCCGCTCGGGGCATCCACCTTCTGGTTATGATGCATCTCGAGCACTTCAATATCCCACTCGGCGCCAAGAATCTTTGCCGCCCGCTCGCACAGCGCAAATAACAGGTTCACGCCCACGCTGAAGTTCGGGGCAAAGACCAGCTTGCCCCCGGTTGGCACGGCAGCCTTCAACTCCGCCTGCTCAGCCTCGGTAAATCCGGTCACGCCCAGCACACAGTTGCAGCCGGCGGCCAACGCCGTTTGCAGCCGTTCGCGGGCGCCGTCACGGACGGAAAAGTCAATCATCACATCTGCCCGGCCTGCCACTGCCGCCAAGTCCGAACTGATGGCAATTCCCTGGGCCGGGCCGCCCGCCACCACGCCGGCGTCTTGCCCGAGAAACGGTGAGCCCGCCGCCTCGATGGCGCCCGCCAGTTCCAGTTCATCGTCTTCGCTAATCAGCGACACCAGGCGCCGGCCCATTCTGCCGGCCGCGCCCACGACAAGCACCCGAATCATCTTTCCCTCCAATCCTTATTCTTGCTCATAATCGTAATCATAATCGCAGGTTCCGGACAGATCGGTAAGCCGCCGCCGTTTCAGGCCGTAACGGTCAGGCCAAGGGCCCGCAGTGTCTGCGCCAGGACCGGTCGGTTCGACGCCGCCAGCGGGCACAATGGCAGGCGGTATTCCTCGTTAATCATGCCGGTCATGGCCATCGCCGCCTTGATCGGGATCGGATTAGTCTCGATAAAAATCTTCTTAAAAAGGTCATAGAGCCGGTAATGCTGTTCGCGGGCCGCGTCCCATTGGCCTTCGAGCGCCAGACGGGTGAGTTTGCTCACTTCCGCCGGGATCAGGTTCGAGGCCACACTGATGACCCCCTTGCCGCCGACGGCCATCATCGGCAGGGTCAACGGGTCATCCCCGCTGAGCACCGTAATCTCGCACAAATTGAGGATTTGCGACACGCGGTCAACACTGCCCCCGGCCTCTTTTACGGCGGCGATATTGCTGTTCTTGGCCAGGCGCGCAATCGTTTCCACGCCAATCGGCACGCCGGTGCGTCCCGGCACGTTATAGAGCACAACCGGCAGACCGGCCTCGTCGGCAACGGTGGCGAAGTGCCGGTACAGCCCTTCCTGGGTGGGCTTGTTATAATAAGGCGTGACCTGGAGCGTGGCATCCGCCCCGGCGGCCTTGGCGTGGCGGGTCAGCTCGAGCGCTTCGGCGGTCGAATTGGCGCCAGTGCCGGCGATGACCGGGCAGCGGCCGTTCGCGACTTCGATCACCTGCTCGATGACCTTTTTGTGCTCATCAACCGTCAGCGTCGGCGATTCACCGGTGGTGCCCACCGGCACCAGACCGGCGACTCCGCCGGCAATCTGCTTTTCGGCCAGCGAACCCAAGGTGTCCCAAGCCACTTCCCCGTTTGCAAACGGAGTCACCAACGCGGTATAGCATCCTTCCAGCTTCATGTCCCGAAATATCCTTAAAATTAAGGTTGATTATTTGCTCGACTTATCTGCTGCGGCCCGCGCCTTTTTTGATTTTTCCCTTGAGCTGGGTCCGCACCCGGGCCAGGTAGCGTTTGCGGCGTGCACGCTTCACCACCTTTTTATATTGCCTGCTCATGCAAAATCTCCAGTGTTCAGTGTTCGGTGTTCTTGTAGCCGCGGCACAGACGCGCCGAAGGCGCTATGCGAGCCGCCAGGCGAGAGCGAAGCGGCAATGTTGCCGCGTCCTACTCCGTGTTCAGTATTCAGTATTCAGTATTCAGTGTTCAGTATTCGGTGTTCTTGTAGCCGCGGCACAGACGCGCCGAAGGCGCTATGCGAGCCGCCAGGCGAGAGCGAAGCGGCAATGTTGCCGCGTCCTACTCCGTGTTCAGTGTTCAGTATTCAGTACTCCGTGTTCAGTGTTCAGTATTCGGTGTTCTTGTAGCCGCGGCACTGTGTTGCCGCGTCCTACTCCGGGTTCAGTATTCAGCTTTTAGCAAGTGAAATATAACCTGGCGTTAGAACTTCGCCAGTGCAGAATTGCGGAAAAGCATCAGTCGCCCGCTTTTCGTGCAAGTCGCGACCGCCGGGCGCTGCTCTTACGCTTCCGGCAAGATATTTCGCCGAAGAGGGTCGCGCGGGCCGCTCGGCGCCATTCTTCGGTCTTCGGGAAGTCCGTGAAGCTCTTGATGGGGCTCAAGAGCTTGTGGTCGCGGTCGCGGCCGAGGGTCTGGAGAAGCTGATAGTCCTGGAGGCTTTCGCCGAAGACTTCCCAGCGTAGCGAGTCCACCGGTCCTTCCGGGCCGGGATAGACCACAAAGGGGTCGCCGTAGGCCCAGCCCCGCTCCCAGCGCCGGCCGTCCTGCACGGTGTAGGGATCGATCAGATTACGGGTCTGCGACTCGTACCAGTAGTTGTAGCCCCAATGCAGGAAGCCGCGGCACGGCCAGCGGTAGAACAGCAAGCCGTGCATGGCGATCTTGGCCAACGGAGTATCCATCAGCCGGTTGAGATATTGGCCGCGGGGGCCGCAGCAATAATAGCACCAGCACGGAATGCCCTCATTGACGAAATCCAGCGCGGTCTGAATGCTGGGCACGGGCATGTCCGTCAGTTCCTGCCGGGCGAATTCAATTTCGGAAAGCGCATCCATCACCTTCATCCAGGGCGCCAGTTCCCGCAGCAGCGCCCGGGCCTGCCGGTAGTTCCGCAGGTGCTCCGGGCCGTGCGGCTCGTCGGAGACGTGGAAAAAGGTTTTCTCGAGAATCTTTTCTTGGCTCAGGAAATTATGCAGTTCCGGGAGATACTGCGCCAGGAACGCGCGATAGGTCTCGGAAGTCGCCCCGGTATCCGGTTCCCAGAGCAGTTTCTCGTCTTTGCCCTGGCCTTCATAGACCCGGATTGCATGTTCGACGCCCCATTGCGCGAACGGATGGCACCACTCGAAATGGCTGACGCCGCATTTCTGCGCCAGTGTAAGGTACTTTTTCACGTCGCGCCAGTCGAAACTGTACTTGTTGCCGCCCGTGCGCTTGACCCGCATAAGCTGGCTCGGGCGTTTCACCCCGTCCAGCGGCGGGGTGAATACCGGCACGTAGATTGTATCCAGACCATGTTCAACCACGTTCCGCATGTACCCGGGCAGGATTTCCCAGAACCGGCGGTCGAACAGCTTGGTCTTATACCAGTCAATCAGCGCATCCACGTAGAACCAATGGGTAATACTGAAGTCCCGGCGTTCCTCGAGAACGAGATCATGAAGCGTTACCCCTACCGTATGGGTAGTCTTCTGGCCCTTTTCCGGGATCACGGTGATCTTCAGCGAATGACGGCCCGGCGCCGCGCCTGGCCCGGGCCGCACCGTGAACCAGAAAGCGTGGGTCTCGCCGGGCGGCAGCAGCAGCGAATCTTCGTCGAACAGCGGATCGGGCACATATCCCGGAATATGGCCGCTGCCCTCGGTATCGAGAGTATCCTGGATAACGGGGGTATTGTGGTGCAGCATCGGCACATAACCGACCCGCCGCACCCGGATCGTCCAGCCCGCCGGCCCGGCAGCTTCAACCCGGACCCGCTCAGGTTCCGGGCTCGCCGCGCGCAATGCCACCTGGAAGCTGAACCGTTCGTTCAAGGCGCCCTCGTGCGCGAACGGTTTCGAGGGCTTGTTAACCGTCAACGGAAAATGCCGCACAAAAGACGAGCTAATCCACGAATCCAATCTCATAATCCTTTCGTAACGCGAGAATCGGTCTCGCGGATTCCTGACTTTGAAGGCTGCCTGAGACTGCTGACAAGGAAACCGCCCGCAAAGCCGATGGCCAGCAGGGCAAGGCCGCCGAGGTATATCGCAGTTTTTGACAGTGGTTTCATCGGCATACTCAATTCAGGAGGCAGCGCTTGATGCGCCGGATTGCCCAAGGTGTTTACTTCTTCTTCTCAAGGCGTTTCTTAAGTTCGGCTTCCACCCGCTTCTTGACTTCAGCCTCAATCTCGCGTTCATTTACTATTTTTCGCAAGTCATCTCGGCTACTATACTGACGCTGCCCTTCCCTGCCACAGAAGACAAGCGGCTCCCACCCTCCTCTGTCCAACTTGTACCGTCTGAGCTTGATCCGGCCTTTTGCCCAAGGCAACAGCCAAAGGGCGTCTCTTGTGTGCGAATCCCAGACCAGAGCGGCTTCCTTACCGTCTGCTTCAAGGTGAATCCAGTATCGAAATTTCGTATCCTGGTAGAATCCCTTGATCTTGGTATTCGCTAGCACCGAAACGTAATTGAATTTATACCGTTTCAGCAAAAGCTCTGATTCAGACCGATGTTTAACATACTCCTGATAGTTCGCCTGCGGAATTCGGTAGTCACCAATTGCGATATACCAGTCATGTTTTTTCTCTGAGACTTTGACGAATCCGGACTTGAGCGAAAAAGGAATACCTTCGTTGGCATGGGGATGCCTGTGCAGTGCCGATACAGATTGACTGGTGGTAAAGGTTCTGAGTCTCAACTTCAGATGACGCCTGAAGCTGGTTCCTTGCTCGGAAAGGAGCCCCGCTGTGGACAACACAAAGTCTTTTGGCTCTTTGAATTTAAAATCCCTGGTCAAATCCCGTCGGAACACATACTCCTCGCCGTCTTTCACTGGGATTGTGTGACAGACTCCCGGTGACCCCACAGTGACAACAACTAAAGGCAGCAATTTCTCGCTTCCCTTCCACCCGAGCACGAAAGCAAAGGAGAAAGGATAGCCATTCTCCACAAGGCCCATTAGCGGGAGTCTCGACCTCTTTTCAAAGCCAGGCATGACCCACATAGAAAACTCAAACACAACAGGCCCGTCCACAATGTAGTAGTCACGGAGCCGAAACTTAACATCGAAATCCTTCTCCGGTTCTTTGCCGGAACCAGCTAAGACAGGTTCAACAAGCAAAGCACCAAGAAAGAACACCAGAAGGAACATGCGCTGCATTGCTAACATCCTCTCTGTTAAAGTAGTACAAAGAATTGGTGACGTTTTACCGAACATGGTGATGTCACGCAGGTTTTGCGAATATTATACACTTTGGCCTTGTTTTTGGGGCTGGCGGCACGTTAGCTGCTTGTCTTTTCTTTTCAGGCCCTGGCAATAAGTTATCCTCTCTCGGGGGAGTTTCAAGGGGTAGTTTCAAAAGGTTCCGGTTCAGCTCAGTTGTTGCCAGAGGTCAATGAGGCGGTGATAGTTTTGGGCGATTGCGGGGGTGAGTTTATCCAGGGGGCCGGCGGTGGTCTGGAGCACCATGCGGGCCGTGCCGCCCTCGAACGCGGCGCGGACGGCCTGTTCGACCGTGGCCACATCCTCGTTTTCCAGGACCCGGGCTTCGAGATTGCCGCCGAGGGTCATTCTCCCGGCGGTGCGTCGCTTAGCCTCGGCAAAGGTGATGTCCCCATCCGGCGGGGGCTCGACCGGTTCGAAGAAATCCGCGCCCCGGGCGATGACCTGTTCGAGCGAGTCGCTGACCTTGCCGTGGCAATGCACGTGGGCCAAGGCCCCGCCCGCATGAATCCGCTGAATAATTCTCTCCTCAAAAGGCTGGACGAGTTCGTTGTATAAGCGCGGCGAGGCCATCGGCGGCGTTAACCATTCACAGCCGCCCATCCAGACGTACTCGATCTTTTTCGCCGGCAACAGCACGTCCAGGACGGCGAGGGTGCGTTTGGTGCAGACTTCAGTGAGTTCTTTGACCAGCGGCAGGTCGGTGACGCACAACTCGAGAAAAGACTCGAACGGCATCATGCCGGCAACACAGACCATGGGGCACGATACGCTGGTCTGGACGATTCCGCGCCGGTCAAAGTCAGCCGGCAGGTCTTTCAGGTCAGGCGTGGCCAGCTTGTCCGGGAGTTCCCATGCCACCGAGGAAATCTTGTCAATATCTTCGGGCGTCTCGACCGGGTATTTCACCTGCCATGAAGTGGCAGTGAGCGGATTCGTGGCTCTGATCGCGGTCAGCGGCCCTTTGGGCGTCCGAATCTCCTGGGTATAGGTTGTTGTACCATCTTTCTCCTTGCGGCCGGTCTCGCGGAAGAACTGCGGCGGGGTAACCAGATAACGGTTCAGATATGCGGGCACGTGAACAAAATAATGGGTCTCCGGCAAGATCCGTTCCGCCAGTCTCTTTTTGAGGGGATCGTTTTCCCTCTCGAGCTGTTCAATGTTGCGGTATATGAAGCCCGGCAAACTCAGCGGCGCCCGGTCGGCGGTTCCGCCCCGGAGCGCGGTCAGGAATCTTTCACGTGGTGTCATATTCGGTGTTCCGTGTTCAGTATTCAGTGTTCAGTATTCAGTGTTCAGTGTTCAGTGTTCGGTGTTCAGTATTCAGTGTTCAGTTCCTTGTCCTGAGTACCGAATACTGAATACCGAATACTCCTTTCCGTGTTCAGGATTCCCCGGGGCCGCCGGCGGGGAAGATGGCGTCGGCGAACATTTGGGCGTCGAAAGGCTGGAGGTCTTCCGGGGCCTCGCCGAACCCGACAAATCGGACGGGCAACTTGAGTTCCTCGCGGATAGCCACGACGATGCCGCCTTTGCTCGAACCGTCGAGCTTGGTGAGGCAAAGGCCGGTAAGCGGGGTAGCGCGGGTGAACTCGCGGGCCTGGACCAGGCCGTTGCTGCCGGCCGACCCGTCCACGACCAGCCAGGTTTCGTGCGGGGCGCCGGGGCAGGCGCGGTCGAGTGTGCGATGGATTTTGGCCAGTTCATCCATGAGGCTCTTGCGGGTGTGCTGGCGGCCGGCGGTATCAATCAGCAGCACGTCAATGCCGCGGGCGCTGGCGGCCTTGCAGGCGTCGAAGGCCACCGCGGCGGCATCAGCGCCGTGGGCCCCGGCGATAACCGGGCAGTTGACGCGCTCGCCCCAGAGCTCGAGCTGTTCGATGGCGGCGGCGCGGAAAGTGTCGCAGGCAGCGAAGATGACGGACTTGCCGTCGTTCTGATAGAGTTTGCCGAGCTTGCCGGCGGTGGTGGTCTTGCCGCTGCCGTTGACGCCGGCCAGGAGGATAACCGTGGGCCCCTCAGCGGCGAAGCGCATGGGCGAGGCATCGCGGGCCATGATGCCGGCCACGTCGGCCCGGGCCACTTCGAGAATGTCCGCGGCGGTCTTGATCTGGCCGCGGCTATAGCGTTCGCGGATTTCCTGGACTAAGCGAGTGGTATAGGCCACGCCCAAATCGGCGCCGATCAGGGCGGCCTCGAGGTCCTCGTAATCTTCCTCGGTCCACGCGTGGGCGCCGCTGAAGATTGACTGGAGGCTGCGGGCGATAGCCGTGCGGGTGAAGTCGAACCCTTGCTTGAATTTGTCGAAGAGCGATTTCATCGCCTAGTCCGCCTCAGGGCTGCTTTCCTTGTGGATATTGTCCAGAATCCCATTGATGAAGCCGGTTGATTCCTCGCCGTCGCCGAAGGTCTTGCAGATTTCAAGCGCCTCATTGATGCTGACGGGCGGGGGGATTTCGGCCTCGAAACAGATTTCGTAGACCGCCAGGCGCAGGATGTTGCGGTCTATGGCGGCCATGCGTCCCAAGTCCCAGTTTGTCGCCTGGGCATTGATCTTTTGATCAATGAAATCCTTGTTCGTGAGTACGCCGCGGACCATTTCGAGGGTTGTTTCCCGGCACTTTCGCCATTCCCGCGCGCCAAGTTCTGCCCCAGCCTGTTGCTGCTGGCGCCAGAACCATTCAAGGGATTGATCGGTCATTTCTTCCCCGGCCACGTCAAGCTGGTACAGGTACTGCAACGCCCATTCCCTGGCCATGCGCCGGAGAGGCAGCGGGCTATGTCGCGAAGCGACCGGTTGTTTCTTGTGTTCAGCGCTCATTGTCGGGGGCCGGGGATGACCCAGTCATTCGACCGGGCAGGACCCCGGCTAAAGGTTCTCTGCTGGTTGATGACCCGTTCAAGGCCAATGACAGATTAGATTATAGCCCCAGCCGGCCGCGAGTCAAGGCGGTTGGTGCGCCTTTGGCGCGCTGGCGGGCCCAGACTGAGGCACCGGGCCGCGCTCTGAACTATTTGCCGCAGGAGAAGCCGGAGCCTGTAACTGGTCCGAGGCTGGCTTGGAATCCCTAAGTTTCTTGAGCACCCCCTGCGTCCAACTGCTGGGAATGGTCAGGGACAGAGCGAGTAGAAACACGAAGCACAGCTTCCTGAGCAGTAATCTGGGTTGGGTGTCCAAACCAGGCGCATCCGAGTCAGCCGCAGCATCTCGAGGCGCTGCTAATAGCGTTTCCGCCTCTGGTTCTGTCCCTCGGGGATGCGGACACGCCCTTGATCGCCATAGAATCAAGGCGATCCCGAACGCGGCCATGAACAGGTTAAAATATTGACCCGTGCCTATCCCGAGCACTTTTGTGCCGTATTCACGGAAATGATCCGCGAATAATCTCAAGAAACCGTACCAGAAGACGAAATGGCCCAACAACACTCCCTGGCCAACAGGGTATTTTCGCCCTACGAGGAACAGGATCGGAATGATCGCCAGGTTCTTCAGCGATTCATACAGGGTTACCGGATGGCGAAATACTTCCTCACCCGGGAATCGGACTGCCCACCAAACAGTTGTAACCCGGCCATATATCTGTCCATTGATAAAGTTGCCGATACGCCCCAAGGCCAAGAAGAATATGCTCGGAATGACGATGCCGTCAGCAATCCTGAAAAAACGGCGGCGGCGCAGCTTGCAGAAGAGCCAGAGCCCAACTACCGCTCCCAAAAGCACCCCGTGGGAGGCCATGCCGCCGTGCCAGTAGCTCAGCAACTGCCCGGGGTGCTCGGCGTAATAGGGCAATTCATAAACGACAATTTCAAATCCACGGCCGCCGATTAAGGCGCCTGTGGCAAACAGAATGCACAGGTCGTAAACTTCTTCGAGGCTCAGGCCGAGGCCGTGGCGCGCCCGTCTCAACCACAAATAAATGCCGATGAATCCCAAGGCGTACGCCAGGCCGTAGTACCAGAGCTTTATCCCAGCGCAATCCAGCAGCACAGGGTCTATACGGTGAACAAATGTCGCCACGGTAAGAAGCACAGCACTTGTGTGGCCCATGTTTCAGGTCCTCGCAGGTGGATGTCTCCGGCTTCCAGAAGGATAGCGCCTGATTACGCTTTGATCATTTATGCCGTTCACTCAGCAAGCGGATTTCCTTGATGAATTCCTCGATGTCCCTGAACTGACGATAGACCGAGGCGAAGCGGACATAGGCCACATCATTGAAATCCTCGAGCTCGGCCATCACCATGCGGCCGATGTCTTCGCTGCTGATCTCAGTCTTGCCGAGTTCCTCGAGCCGCTGAGTGATATGCTGCATCATCGCGTCAACCTGGTCCTCGCGAACCCGCAGCTTGTTGCAGGCCAGCTCGATGCCATCGCGGATTTTCTGCGGGTTAAAATCCTCGCGGTTCCCGTCCCGCTTGACGACGTGGATTTCGCTGGGCACAATCTGTTCGATGGTGGTGAAGCGGTGGCGGCAGTCCTGGCATTCACGGCGGCGGCGGATGGCCGCGCCGAGCCGCGACAGGCGGCTGTCGATCACCTTATCTTCGTTATGGCCGCATCTTGGACATTTCATCGCAAAGCTGCTCCATTATTGTCCGGCCGCTGATTCGGGCTGCCACGGCCGGGCAAAGCGCTCGATGTGGGTGGCCCGGCCGCTTTCCGGGTCGAATTCCACCACCGCGCCGTGAACCACGATATTGTCATTGACCACGTTGAAGCGGGCGGGCAATCCGGTGCTGAAGCGGCACAGTACCGGCTCGATTGCCCGGCCCAGGATAGACTCGGCCCCGCCGACCATGCCGATGTCGCTAATATAGGCGGCGCCGCCGGGGTAGAGTTGTTCGTCCGCCGTCGGCACGTGGGTATGGGTGCCGAAGACCGCGGTGACCCGGCCGTCAAGGTGGCGGCCCATGGCGACGCTCTCGCTGGTGGCCTCGGCGTGCATGTCAACGAAGATGATTTTGGTCTGCGACTGCACTTCTTCGAGGATGCGGTCCACGGCCTGGAACGGGCAGTCGGCCTCCAGCTTCATAAAGATACGGCCCATCAGGTTGATCACGCAGATTTTGCCGCCGATGGGAATATTGAAGATGCCGTAACCCCGGCCGGGCTGACCCTGGTAGAGATTGGCCGGGCGCAGCACGAACGGCAGCCGGGTAATCTGGGTAACGAAGTCTTTCTGGTCCCAAACATGGTCGCCGCTGGTGATCACGTCCACGCCGCGATTCTTCAGTTCGAGGCAGCCGGTCTCGCTCAACCCGGCGCCGCCCGCCATGTTCTCGCCGTTGGCAATGCAGAAGCCGCTATTGAACTCCTTGCGGAGCTTGGGCGCCAGGTCCTGCACCGCCTTGCGCGCCTGTTTGCCGACAATATCACCGATAAGTAGAATCTTCATCGCGTATCCCGGTTAAGCCAGCCCCGCCAGCCCAGAATAAGTTCCCCGTAATATTGACGGCCTTCAACTGTCCGGCAAGGCAGGGAAGGAAAAAACCGCCAACTCGAGCGGCGGGTTATGCCTGTGTACGGCGCGCGATCACGGGGGATGTCAGGATTACACAGACATCCTATGGAGTACTGGAGTATTGGAGTATTGGAGTATTGGATAAGAACACGTTAGACGACAATGCAAGCCGCTGTAAAATCCGAAGATCGTTTCCGGTGACCTCCACCGAATTCGAAACTATGGATTGCGGACTTGAGTTCAAAACCATTACTCCATCACTCCGTTACTCCATCAATCCGTCACTCTGTGGGATGACAGTGTCAGGATTAGTTCTTCTTGTTGCTCAGCTTAACCGTGGGGCGGCCCTGGGCGTCAAGCTTCAGGTCCGGCATCCTCCTCAGCCACGGCTCCAGGTGTCGCGGGTGGACTGACCGGTTCGGCGGGCGGGGCCGAGTTGCCCTTGACGGCCCTGATCGCCGGCGCCTGGAGGCACTGCACGAGTTGTTCACCCAGTTCAGCGGCTATCGCGATGTTCGAGAGCGGACTATTCGGCACCGACGGCATCAGCACGACCTTGCCGGTGAGCTTGTTCCAGAAGGACTTCAGAAGCTTGTCCCGCGGGATTTTCACCACCAGGCTGTCCTTGCCGGGGGCAATGATGTGGAGATTGCCGGGGGTCAGGAAGGTCCAGGCCTTGGTCTTGCCGAAGGCCCGGCCGGTATTGACTTTTTCGTCACTTTCGGCGGCAAATACGATACGTTCGCCGGCCAGGGCATTGGCGAGCAGGGCTTCGACGTCCCGGGGGGGTTTGGACTGGACTTCGGGCAGTTCGAGCACTTCGGCGGCGGACACGGCTTCGCCGCCGGGCGCCAGGCCGCTGAGATTCTTCAGTTCCTGGCTAAGCTGGGTATTTTCCTGCTTGAGCAATGCGAGCTGCCGTTCGAGTCCGCCGATGCGTTCGGTAAGTTGCCCAACTTGTTGCTGGCCACGGTCACCGCCTTTGGCGGCGGCGGGCTGGGGCGCTTCCCGGGCAGTCTTCAGCTCTTCAGCCAGTTCCATGACCTTCTTATGCAGGATTTCATTCTCGATGCTTTTTCGCTCGATTTCAGCCGAATCAGCCGTTCCAGGCCGTTCTTTTTCCAGGGTTTCGAGCTTGGAACGGAGTCTTTCGGTTTCCTGTTGCAGCTTTTCCTTCTCTGCGCTGAGGGTTTCGAGCTGGCTGCTGTCGGCGGCCCCTTCTTTGGCGGCATCCAGGTCCCGCTTGAATTTGCTGGCGACGGCCCGGAATTTTCTTGCTTGCTCCTGGGCGGCTTCAAGTTCAGTGCTTTTTTCCGCGAGCCTGTTGCCAAGCAAGGCGTTTTCGGTGGTGAGCTTTTGCGTCTCGGCAGCGTCGAGAACGGCCTCGCCGCTCTGCCCTTTGAGTGATTCGAGCTGGGCGCTGACAATCTCGTACTCATCCCGGAATGTCTCGAGTTCTTGGCTGGCGGTCGCGGCCTCCCCGGCTTTGGCCGCGAGTTTAGCTAGAATGGCCTTCTTTTCGGCCGCGAATTGTTCCTGGCCGGCGGCGCCGGCCTCTTCGAACTGAGCTTTGAGTCGTTCATTCTCGGCGGTGAGTTTATCGAGGGATTCCTGTTGCAGCTTCTGCTCGCCGCTTTCGCTTTTCAGCTCAGTAATTTGTTGCTCAAGCTCGGTGCTTTTGGCCGCGGCTTCGTCCCGGGCTTTCCGGGCCTCTTTCAAGTCGCCCTCGACCGTCAAATATTTATCCTTGAGGATTTCGATTTCCTTGTTTTTCATGAAAAGCTGATCGGTGTGCTCCTTGAGCTTGTCTTCAAATTCCGAGTGTTCCTTCTCGCTGGTGGAGACATGCTCAGTCGCCCGTTTCCTGGTCGCGTGCAACTCGGCGAGCAGCCTTTCGTGTTTTTCCTTCACCTGTTGAAACTGCTCACGGTATTGGGTGGCAACCTGCTGGATCTTTTCCTTGAGCGCTTCGGTGGCTTTTTGCTTGACTTCCTCGATTTTTTCCTTTGCTCTCCGGGTAAGGCCGGTTTTTTCTTGCTCAGCGGTTTCGACCTTGCCGCTAAGCTCTTCGACCTTGCCGCCAAGCCCCTTGATTTGTTCTTCCAGGTCCATCTTCTGGTTCATGTATTGCTTAAGCTGCTCTTTGACCACTTTCATTTCGACTTGGGCTTTGCGCTCGATCAGGGCCGCCTTGTCAGAGTAATCATCCACCTCCGTTTCCGCTTTAACCTTGCCTTCGCCAACCGTGGAGATTTCTCTTTTAAGGCTTTCATTATGCTGCTTCAATTGCTTGGCGATGCTCTGAATTTCCGCGGCTTTCTCCTTGACTTGGGCGTTCTCGGCGCTCAGTTCCCGCAGCTGTTCCCGAAGGGCCGCCAGGGCCTCGGAGTCCGGCTCTTCTTCGCCGGCAGCATCGTCGGTATCCGCCTTCTTCTTGGCCTCAAGCCGCAGCGGCGGAACCATACCCTCGACATCCCCGGGGGCTTCTTCCCCGGCGGCCTTTTTCGGGGCGGCAGCTTTTGGCGGCAGTCTCACCGGGGCGGGCGGCGGCGCCTCCTCAACAGCGTCCAGCTTCGACTTCTTCCGTGGCAGT
>SDBT01008539.1_pt1 | contig 16719 bp, 28 predicted proteins | sample 2277101 | NCBI WGS metagenome assembly SDBT01 (sample SAMN10404973, study PRJNA504765) | marine sediment metagenome | isolation source: marine sediment core GS10_PC15, 103 cmbsf | place: Arctic Ocean: Southern Knipovich Ridge | collected 2010
ATATCCAGATTAACGAGGGTATGGCAGCGATCCGGGGATAATTCCTCGAAAGCTATATGCTGCGCCAAGCCTTTGAACTGTTTTAAATTGAAATTCGCCATTCGTCTCAATAATAGTCTTGATAAACATCATGAACCTGTATGCCGCCAATATCGGTTTCATAGTTCGTGAATTTAAAATCATTAATCACTTCCCGGTAGTTTGCCTTGTATTCAAGGGCTTTAGCTCTCCAATCGCGGTTTAAGTGGCCGTAAGAAGAAAATAGCCTCCACACAGCGTAATAAACCAACGCATCCCGGTATCTGTCTTCAAGAATTGGCAGATCGCCATTAGCACTTAAAGCGGCCGCAGGAGACGCATATCCCTGAACTTCGAGTTGTTCACTCGATACGTTGACAATCGGATAAGTACCAAACTTTTGCCGGTTAGGAGTACCCAATCCTTGCGTATAATAATAAGCCGGTTCTCCAAAACTTTTATTCCTGGGCAAATTGGTATGGCCGCCAGGGTAGGGCAGCAACGGCTTTCCAAACTCCGAAGTCTCTGTTATATATAAAATCGATACTATCTTATATACAAATTCAAAAGGAGCGGTATCAGAAACTCCGTAAAAAACCTGGTTGGCTACAGTTGTAAAGGTCAGCACAGCAAGACGCGCATCGGCGGTGACCATAAAATTAGTGTATCCCCGGTTGATCATTTCTTTAACCCTGACTAAAGTAAAGTCTGGTTTGCCCTGTATTTCCTGGCAGATATCCAACACATCATCCTGCAAAGCTTTAAAATCGAAAGCCATTAAACCGCCTCTTTTTTGGTTATCGTGCTGCTCAAGAACCCACGACTACGCGCAAGGAAAACCGCCAACTCTTTATCTCCCCGCCGCGTCGCCATACACTTTTCAAAGACAAAATCAATCACCATATCGTCAACATCGGGGGGCATATCGACATCAGCGACACCGGAAAGGTCGCCCGGAACTTTGATGTACTTATAAGTGATCGTTGTCGCGGTCGTTGGCAGGCAGTGTATCGCGTCGTCGGCTTCCCAATAGTATTTATCCGCGCTTCCGCTTTTTACGTTGTCGTTTGATTCAAGGAACTTCAAGCGCCACGTTTCTTCCGTTTCAAGCTTGTTCGCATAAACACTATCGATCAATACGCGGGGACTTTTCAACATTCTCAAAAAGTCAGAAGGATGCGCCACTAAACCACTCGAAGGTGACAGGTCAGACGTTTTTCTCAGGTCAGCCAACATATTTTCCGGCAATATCGCTGCAAACATCCTTCGCGCTTGATTTCCCAATTCATCGATCAGCGTATCGGCAAATTGAGTATTGCTGTTAGAAGTCTGGTTAAGCCGGCGCCTGACCGTTGCTCTCAACGTTGTAGTTGTCATAGATTTTTTCCAGGTACGTTTTAGGTACATCGTGATAAAATTGTGGATACAAAAACCAATAATCTACAGGTTTTACCACATTCATCGCATTTGCGAAATACGCTTCAGCTATAGTTGTATTATTTAATCTGTAATACAGTTCTCCCAGAAAAACCAGGTGAGCGTTGCGTTTGTCGACATTGAAATGACCAGCGTTATTCAAGACGTTGATGGTTGAATCAATCTTCTTGTTCCAGTAATGCGCCATCGACAACTTTATCAAGACCTGGTAGCGTTCACGGTCTACGATTTCTTCTTCTAAATAACTTTCTAACGACTCGACGGCTAAAGCCCATTCCTTTGTAGAAAAGTATTCTTGCGGTAACTGAGCTTTAGCGCGTCTGTCACCTTCCGCTATTCTCTTTTTCAGAGATTCGATATTCATTTCCGCGCGTTGCAATTTCCTCTCGGTAGTCAGTTTCTCGCTGCGCTCATGTTTGATTTTAACGTCCATCAGCTTTGCGTTTACTTCTTCCTTCGAGACAATCACATTATGGCACTCATTATGGAAACGATAACGTAGAGAATTCAAGAACAATCGTTCCTGAAAAAAAGATGTCACTTTACCAGCAGTTACGCTTTCGATCTCTATATAAAATACCTCGAAGCCTTGTGGCTCTCGGGATACCTGCTTTATCTTCTCATGGCCGGCAACAACTGTTTCGTGACCATCCAAAGAGAAAATATAATCACAAGTCGCTTTATCCAATCCTTCGTTCCTGGCTTTAGAGAAATCCTTTTCCCACACGAAATCATAGACTTCGACGGGCTTTTCAGCCGATAGCGCAAACCCAAGAGCTTTCGATTTAGTATTGTCGGTGCTGAGTGAATCAACACCGACAATATATTCATCGATAAAAGGAAGGGTCGATTCTAAAGACTTCAGGATCGTCGATTCCTCGTTCTTTGCTATCATGCAAAGTGTTATAGACATTTAAGCATCACTTGTGCCGAGTGCGGTTCGGTCGTCGTATCCGCTGTCAAAGCGAAGCCGAATACAAGCGGTATTTCGGCCGCCGTAGTAGTATCAACGGTATCCGCTTCGCCGTTCACTGTATGACCAATCAAACCTTCACCTGCGGCCACACCTGCATCAGTTTTAACTGCCGGGTGAATACCATCTACCTGAATCCATCCGTAAGACCCGGCTGCGATTGCGCTAATACCAACACCCGCAACCATACCTGTTAAACCATTCCCTCCCGTAAAATCAGGAGAGACCACTCCGATAACGATTGTAGGATAAACACAAGTTCCGTCTGCGATTGCGATTGCGTCTGCGGTATTATTCAACACATACCGGTATATATTGCCTAACTGATCTTTGCACAGTTCACCAATATTGAACTGTGCAGCAGTGTTCGAGAGCGTTAATTCCGCTTCACGGCCTAAAGTCTCGACCCAGCCTGTTACTCTTTCTACAGTTCCAGCCATGTTTTACCTCCTTTCTTAGTTGTTAAGGTTTGAAAAACGATAAAACATACGCCTGTTACTCAGGCCGATTTGACCACTGAAATACAGTTGAGCGATACGCCCATCCGCATTGGTGGGTACTTTCCAGGGGGTCAACCGAAAGTTGTTATCCGGATGAAAATAGAAAGGCAAAAACTTTGTATTTATGAAATAGCAGGCCGAACTCGTTCCGCCCGCGCAAAAGTTATCGACAACGACCGGTATCTTACGAAACTCTACTACATCGAAACCCGCATCGGCCAGAAATCGACCACGATCAGTTTGCGGATAGCGAGCATTCACCTGTAATGTTTGTTCATAAATATCAAACACTTCCTGGGAAGTAATGATCAGGTTTGTTTTCTCACCAAGAGCATTTGTATTTAGCCGTGCGGTGCGAAAAAGTGTGTGAATAAACGATGCATTACTCGAATCTTTCATATCTGCAGCAGTATGTGCTGTCGAATCTACGCCAGACTGCCAGAAAGTGTGAGTCGCTCCGGCAATCCCAGCATAGGTTCCGGCTGCGATAGCGGTATCGAGACCAATTATAGCGGTCGTACCCGTGAAAATCGCGGTCGCCAACTGATCTTTCATACCCATTTCAGCTTCCTGAAACACAGTATTCATTAAGTTGATTATCGCATTGTCACCATTGACTTTGCGTTCATCTTTACCTGCAACGACCAAAGAGACATAATAATCTCCGTAGCTATATTCAGCGGCGGTGCGGGTTTCTTGAGAGCTAACATCATGCGGCTCCATCCCATTATACGAGCCACGCGCTGTGTTCTTGACATATAAGACCGGCTGAACGATACTTGTCCCGCCAGCGATAACCATTCCATCTTCTCTGAGCATGGAAAGGATTGCCGAACTGTCATATATGTTATCGACTAACTTCGGTACATAATGCTTTTGAGCAATAGAAGTTATCGAATCAAAATTAAGGTCTGCCATTGATTATATTCCTTATTTTCAATCTTCTTTAAATAGACTTAATCCCTCGGCTTTGGCAGTTTCCAGAATCGATTGACCTAACTGATGATACGTTTTGTTTTTTGCGGGCTTTGCAGGCTTTAATTCAGCAGTTTGAGTTCCCTTTTCGACAAACCCTTCATTCCGGTTGTTTTGTTGAGCTTTCAGTTCCTCTAAAAGAACTTTTTTAGAATGGGCAGTCAACTTATCGATATTCATTACTTGAAAGGCTTTTTCCAAATCGGTGATCCCGCTTTCAGACGCAAATTCAAAAACTTTATTGCGCTCGAATTTAGGAGAACCATTATCCTTGCCTTGTTTGTCTTTGCCATTGAATTTAAGCTCTAACACATCCGCTTCTTTGGAGATTTCCGCCATCAGTCTCCGGTTTTCTGTTTCTTCGCTGCCAGTTTTTAGTTTTTCCTGGGATTGATTTAATGATTCGATCTTTGTTTCTAACGACTCAATGGTATTGTTCAAACGTGAGTTTTCATCATCGTCTAACAAGATGTTTGGCTTCTGACCCTTATCGATTTGTATTTCTTCTTTCTTCGTGAACGGTCTGCCTATCAAAACTTCCATCTTGGTTTTTAATTTCTCCATTGCTCCGTCGTCTTTTCTGGCTGCGTCGATTGCGCTGTCCCAGTCACTGATCACTGTCCTCATTTGTCCTAACTCTACGCTGGCAACATCATCAAAATATATGCCGCGTTGTCCGAGTTTTACGAGTTTACCCATATCATCTGCATCGTTCAATTTAAACGACTCGATATTCTCGCCTTTTTTGAGTGTAATCACTCCGGCTTCAAGATCGACTCCGGCCGGTATATTTTTTTCTTCTGACATAGGATTTGTCCCTATTTTGATTATAATTTATTTAATTGCGCACTGACTTCTGATAATGACAATGGTGTACGTTCATTGCCTTTCTTCCAGTAGAAAATAACTTTACCGAAAGCTAAGGCTCTTTCATTGCCCTGCTCTAAAAGCCCGTGAGCATCGATTATTTTCAGTAATTTTATAAATTCAACCTGATTCACTCTCAGGGTTTTTCTATTTTTCGCGGTGTTCTTAACTTTCGTTGGCATTGAATATCCTTTCGATAATCCAGGAATCGTTTCGGCGAAGAAAATCTCTGATAGACTCTTGCCTATCAATTCCATATCCCCATTGAATCGCTGTTTTACCAAGCTTATTCACAATGCCATCTTTATCCTCTACCCTTATCCGGTAAATTTGACTTGAGCCGACCGAGTTTTCACCCAGGAAGCCATTGTCTGCTTTGATGAACAAATCTTCATCAGTCGTTTTAGGTGGATCCTGTTTCTTCTTTCCTGATTTTCCGTAATCGTCATAATCTTGTTGTGTTATATCCATTTCTTACTCCGTTTGAAATACTCCCACATTGCCCAATCCGCTTTGCCCTTGCATCCGGTTGACCAACGTATTCAATTGTTCTTTCAGTTGTTTATTTTCATTTCCCATTTGTTCAAGCGCCTGTCTCAACTGGTTTATCTGACTCATTGTCTGCATGATCTGAATAGCTTTTGGATCATCGAGCAGTTGAATCGCAGCTTCTGGCGGTACGCCTGCCTGCATCATTTCAATTACTTTTTTAAAGGTTTCCATCCGGGAAGTAGGCAGCAAATTGGTAGTATCGATACGAACATTCCTTATCAAAGCGGCTTTATCCTTGATGTCTCCCCAGCGTATCTCTTGAAACGTTTTCTGATCCTCCCCCAGGATCAGAAAACGTTCTTCGGCGTCCATGTATTCAGCCATGATCAAAACGGCATTACGACCCATCTCGGCAAGCGCTCCGGCATAATGGCGCAAAGGCTTTCTCAAGATGGTCTTGAATTCTCCAAGCAGCGTCTCTAACGTTGAGTTAGCCGTCCCCGCGGCAGGTAAACGACCCGCGGAGGGGCCGCCGTGCAAAGCCTGCGACTCCATAAAATTCACAGTCCAGTTTATATCTCCCCATATCTGCGAGGGGAAAGGTGCTCCATAATCGGTAGTGATTTCGTCGGGGCTTTGGAGAAACGGATAAACGTTCCCAGGCATATTGTTCAATCGCTTTGGGTTGTCTTTAAGCTTCAACGCATTATAAAGTGACCACTTGATCTTCTTGACACCATTATTCAATAAATTGATATTTGTTGTGATAGCATTTTTACGGTGGTTTATGTCGTCTTGTGAATCGAACAGATCGTGAGTAAGCGGTTTCCCCCAGTAACTCTCCGGGTTCTTGTAATAATCATACTTGATCAGCACATCTTTAAAATCGAGACCGATTTTGCTAAACGGGTTTTTTCGGTCGTGCAACAATTTCCCCTGGGCAACCGTGATCACCCGGCCAAAGGGATATTTGCGCCGGCTGCTTTCCTGCGGGAATTGGTCATGAGTTTTTATATGTTCGCTTACCGATATGATAGTGTCAGCTTCGGCTGTCTGGTCAAGAGAGTTGAGGAAAGTTTCGTGTGCTTCTTTGTGTTTGGGGTGATGATCTTTTGAGGCGACTTCTACAATTTGCCCGGATCGAAACGCATTATGTTCGGCAGCGGTATCTGTCTCGTCATACGGTATCGTTTCTATGCTATGATCCTCTTTCCAGCATTCTGCGACGATAGCCATCCCCATCCCGGAAGGATCGGTAAAAACAGAACTTCCACCCTTGCGGTCGATTTTAAACGGGGTAGAAGGAAAAAGATCATTGGTAGTGTCCAGTTGAGCCGTGATCTGCGGACTATGGAAATCAGCGCGGTTCTGATTCCTCAGGTTTTCCAAATCGGCTTGCGGCGCCACATCGACTCCGTATTGTCGCTTTATATGGGAAACCGAAGTAGGAACCAGATGAATCCAATAGCGCAGTTGGCTCTTGGATTTCGCTTTCGGGTCTGGAATAATAGAACCAACCGGTATCACGATAAAATTGGGGTGACCATTGTGTACATCGAGAACGGTTTTTATGTGGCCGGAGCCTGCAAAAGAGGCTTGCAGCATAGAATCCTCAGCTTTGCCGCCGCCATCTTCGCCCTTATCCCAGTTTATATAATCCCATATCACATCGCCCATTATCTGATTGAGTGCCTGGGTAATCTCTATATCTTCCTGGCCTTGCGGTCTGAAAAGCCATTTCGGTCTGGCGTCGGTTAAGTGAGAAAGCCGAACTTCTATAATCTCAGCAAACTTGTTAAAGACCTTGTTTCCCTTAGACGAAGAGTTGGAACGTATTTTATGATCACCCTTCCAGTATCTAATTCCCCGGTTATATTCATGCACCACTCCAGACTCTTCCAGACCTTGCAAGCCGAAAGCGATCAATTCCTCGACCATTTTAACTTCTGGCTTTTTCTCTTTATCTTTTCTAACCGAACTTCTTTGAGTTTTTCGTGCCATAGTTTCTTGTGTTATCGTTGCACCAAAAGAAAAGGGGCTGCCGGAGATACCGATAAATCGATACAACCAACAGCCCCTTGCAAGGCTCTTTTGGTGTCCCTACCCTGGCGGCCAGCCAAGGATTATAGGGAGTGGGAACAATGTTTTAATTTATATAAAAGCCTCTATTCAAAATTAAAAAGGTTTTATCACTTAAGATCATATCCTTGCATTATCGTACGTGAAGTTTCCATATCTTTCATTATTTCATCATGAGTAGGTGCTTTTTCTTCTTCTTCGATTTCCATAGGAATCTCTATCTTGGGATCGGAGATCAAATGATCATGGCCTTTACCGGCATTATAGCCGGCGCGAAAAGAAAGAAGCATTCCAACGAGTATACCGGCAATAGCCGTTATAAACATCAAAAAATAAACAAGATCATTCATCTTACACTCTTGATTAATTCAGGAAAATCTTTCACAAACGAAATCATGCACTTAAACGGAAACAATAAATCTTGTTTCTTGGTAAAGTAATTTCTTTTAAATATCGGTATATCCATACCGCCATCCGAGGTATGGATATGTATCAATCTAACTTCATCCACAAACGTTGAATGTGAGTACCATTCTGATAGTTTAATTTTCATTATCTAAAATCCTCATATCTCCACTCTTTTACCGCGCTAAGGCAGTTATTGGTTCCGGGAATATAGAAATCGAATTTAAATTTCATAAAGCGAACATTCTCTTTCTTGCGCGAGTTCGGTATATCCACCGATTTCCAGTATTCCTGGCCGCTTATATTCAACATTCGCAGTGACTCCTTGCGGCCGATCATTTCTACGATAGAATAAAAGATAGTCTTTATATCCGCTCCAAGTGCTAACCATTGCTGAGAGTTCGTCATGGCGTATCTCAGCCCGTCTTTCAAATCTTTGCGCTGTGTAACCGTCAGTGTATCGACATCGATCGATTTCGGATCGGGCATTTTGCCCGTGACTGGCGGCTTAGGCTGGTCAGGCTTTGCTTGCAACTCTTTATTTGTTTCAATTGGTATGACTTGTGGTTCCATTTTTTTAACCTGAATTTAAATTGATTTTTTTACCACGCAAAACTATGTGGCTTAATTTCCATAAAAACAAAAATACAGAGTGCCCAATTTGTTTATCTCTTGAGTACTGAACCGATCCATCAAGTTGAAGAGGAAACTCAAGAAACATTCCAGAATTGTCAGATAAGGTTTCTTTCGGAAAGGTTTTCAAAACCCATTTTTTCAATTTTTCTGCTTCTTCCGCTGACGACATCATTTACCTCTTGCTAAATTTTTCATGGCTTCCCGCTTTTTCGAAAAAGCGATTGCGACCGCCTGTTTCTGTGGTTTTCCTTCTTTCCTCAGCCGTGAGATCAAAGAGCCCATAGCCGTTTGTCTCTTTTTTCTATGCGAACTGTTATGGCTGGTTCGATGTTCACTTTTCAGATGCAGTGCCATAGACTTTTTTCCCACTTATCGTTTGTATATAAGACAACTCGAAGGTTTCTTTTGTTTTCACGTAAACCGCATCGCCTAATGAGTGTTTTTTGGGGTCGGTTAAAAGCTTTTTCCCATCGGGCAACTTTACATCGATCCATTTTTCACTGGGCAACTCGTTCATTTCTTTTACAGCGTTCACATAAAGGGTATTTATAATAGAATTTACCCGGTCAATGAACTTCTGCGGCCCAAAAGTTTCTATGTCTTTAATGTTTTTGACTTTCTCAAATATAATATCGAACGGAGCGACCCATTTATCATAAGAAGAGGCGATGTCCCATATCGTTTGAACTTCTCGTTCGATTTCTTTTCGTTTATCCGGTTGTAGTTGGTCGAATTTCATGTTTTATCCTAAATAAGCGTCTTCAATTAACGGTTTTTCTTCAGAAAAGTCAACATCCATTTTTTCTCCGCCGATTATGACCGGTTGTTTCTGACCCGGAAAGTCAAAATCCTCTGAAGGCATTTCGATTATATCGAAATCTCCGGCGATAACAAACAATGCAATTCTATATTCGTTTTCCATCATATGATCGTCTTTATCCACCGGTTTTTGAATCACTGCCGAATCCTCCGTAAAGCGCTGCCTGTGACGCTTCCACCTATATTTTTTTCGCTCTTCTCTCAATACGCTGAGTGTATCGAATGTCATTATCTGCGGGAAATTCCTTCTCAACACAACCGCTTTCTCTTTATCTTCCGGCAACTCCTTACCGAGTGTCAGCGACAACATTTCTTTCACCTTGATAATCCCCGCATCGCGGTCTTTAGTCGCTTGCGATATCATCAAGCCGGCACCGATCATCTGGTCAGCTATGGTTTGAGGGTTATTCTGATCGGTATTCCAGGCATAAGGGTCGCAAAGAATGAAATCACTTTTCCGCCCAATCTCATACTGTTCTTTTTCCCTGATAAACGAAGCAAGTTCCGGGATATTGCACGGCTCAAACAACTCCGACACTTCATATAAATTCGGCAAATCCATAAACAACGGATGAAACAAACCTTCATAATCCACCCAAAGCCAAAGAACCGCGTGAGGCAGTTTCCCGTGTGGATCGATTGCCATTATTAAATACCCCTTATCCTCCGGTATCTGAAAGGAATCGATTATCCAGGGGGAATAATCCTGCGCCATCGAATACACTCTGCCGCCTCTTGGTGTAGCATGTCCATAAATACTGATAGAGATTGCAATTTCATCGTCACCGAATGATTGTTTGATCTTGTCGATCATTTCTGGTGTCTGGATTGGATTGTCATACATTGACAATTGTTCAGCATAAACGAATTGATCTTTATGGGTGAGACCTTGCTTCCAAATCTCGTCGTCTGTCCAACTTGTTCCGTGCTCCGATGTCATGCCTATAGTCAAACGCCCATTCAAAGTTGATACTCTCACTTTTGCCTGACTCCATAACGGTTTAGGCGGTTCCTCATCGAAATAAACCCCATGGAGCCTTGCACCTGCATGTGATATAGTCGATTGATCCTGAGTTAGAAATTCGACGTATGAACCATTTGTAAAATATATTTTCCGCTTCCTTTCATGGGAGTAGGCAACCTCTTTTACCATTTCACGAGTTGACCACTTTACAAACTCCATTCCTACGACTCTTTCGATAAAGGGATAGTCAACCCCAACGCAACGCAAAAAAACGGGCGGATCGGGCAAAAATATATTGCGTTCGTAAAGATTCGTCAGCCACTTCTTTATACGATCATCGAAAGTTTCTTCGATAATACGTTCCATATTGATCTTTTGAAGCGGGTGCCACCCTTCCATCTGCATCACAAAATCCATAATACATCCAGCAGATTTTCCGCTTTGATTTCCACCACGTATCCCCTTGATCCAGTGGGGCATAAGGAACCACCAATACATCTTTTCAGCCGGCTCATAGAAATTTCGCCCCTGGGCCTGATCCCATGTAACTACCTGCTTGATCAGTTTGTCACGTTCCTCTTTGGGCAGTTTCTCTAATTCACCCGAATCCACCTTCTCTTGAACTTTAAAGAGAAAGGCGCGAGGGCGGTCTTCTTTTTTGGTCAGATACCAGAACATTTAACTCCGTACACTTTTGCAATATACAGTTCACTATATCTTTATCGTCTTTTAAGGTATCTTTTTTCTTTTCGTATTCCTTGATGACAATATCAGATAGTTTTTTGTATCCATATTCACTGATCAAGATGTCGTCATGATGAATATGCCTTTCAATAAAAGACTTGATACTTTTTCGTTTGTTCATTGTTGTTCTTCCATTTCCAGGTCACTACATTATAATTCGGTTGTTTGGCGAAACAATATCTTCTTTCTTCCGAACTTTTTCTATTTCATCCAACCCGTTTTTCAATACAAAAAAAGGAAGCTTCACCATAACGAAAGGTGAAACCCATATCTCGACCATATTCTCTTTGGGCTGGTATCGAAAGTTAATGGGAATCTCAACCCTCTGAGACGAGCTTCCATTTGCTGGTTTTTCCATAGCTATTCTCCTTTTTTAATTCACGGCCCGGCTGATCTCAAACCAATTCGTTCCATCACAAACCAACACTAAAATATCATCCGCAGTAGCAACCAGGTCGCCGGCCATCTTTAAATTCCCGCCATCCGAAACAGTAGGCGTAGTATCGAATTGCAGCATCACAACGGTTCCGGCGGTCTTCGCAGCAATTGAATCAATCCCGGTCGTTCCTGTAATATCGAAATAGTTTCCATCATCGCCAAGAGTGAAAGCATCCGCTATAGTTGCAACATCCCCACCTTTCTTCCAGCCCATTATCGCGCCCATCGCCACAGTTCCCGACAGCGTAATATCATCCTGGCCGGTTCCATCCGAGGCAATATCCAACTTACCATCACTGAGTTGAGCAATTTTTGAACCGGCATCCCCAAATGAAATGTACCTGGTAGAATTCACCAAAACCCCGGCGTCAGGCACGTGAGTAATCGTTACATCCTGATCGTTGCCCAAATTCATAACTCCGCCGTCGGCAAGGAAGAAATCAGACCATTCCAACGTAGCTGATCCGATAACCGAACCATCGGCAGCATCCGGCAAAATGCTTGTTGCAAATGTTGGTGAACCACTAAAAACAACTCCCCCCGCCGCTCCGGTCATAGTAACCGACTGGTCATTCTGGAAATTGATAATCCCCCCATCAGCGAGGTACAGGTCAGACCACTCCAAAGCGGTTGTCCCAATCGCAGCACCATCCGCTGCATCCGGGTTTATACCATTCGCCCCCACCGCGCCAGTCAGGGTCGATGTTCCCGAAACATCCAGATTCCCATTCAAATCAAGCAATCCGGTAGCTATCTCAACTTCTGTCGTCGCGTCAATGTCTAATTGATCAGTGGCACTGGAATTAATAGTCTCGCCACTCCCATTAGTTCTGAAATCCAGAACTGCCGCATTTTGCAACAGCAGCCGGCTCGCTATATAGTGCGTGTAACGATTGTGGTAAACATCCAGCTTCCCTACATCCTGGCCACCCGGCGAAGCTAACATAAACAAAGACACCACGACGACCAAAAGGCCACCACCAATACCCAAAACAAACTGCACCAACTTGTCTTTCAATTCCTTCTTCATTTTGATTCTCCAATCTTGTTGTTATGATCTAAGTAACCCACCCGTTAATTTATCAAGTAATCCCGGCCCAGTCGCAGATTGACCTCGCAGCGCAGACAACGCATGATCTCTCATCTGCCGCGACTCCACAAGTTGTTCCCTATCCGGCGTCTCTTTAAAAACTGTCTCATTAATTATCTTCAAACTTGCAAACAGCAAATCCGCTTCTGACTGTTCACGGATTTTCATCTTTAATCGTTTCTCAGACTCTTTCAAAGCAGATACTTTTTCTTTTGTGCGACGTAGATAGCCTTCTAACTCAATTACGTTGACCGTAGACTCCCTTTTCTCTGATAAAAAATCCCGCTCAAGATCGTGGTATATTTTATTTTGAGCTCCCAAAACAGTAATCTTCCCTTCCATCTCTCTAAAATCTTTCGACAATAAACGCTTAATGAATTTCATGCTTTCTCCTTGTGATTGATTTTAAATACGTCTCTTGCAATATAATTTGCAACATCCTCGTCATCCTTCAACGCTCCCCGGTCTATCATCGACTTTATCTGCCCGACATGAAAGCTCACAGAAATATCCAGACCGAGATGGCGAATCCCGGTTTCTAAATATTCTCTAACTGCCACTTCATTCATCATTGCCATTGGTTTTCTCCCGCGTATCACTTTTTATTTCCGACCCCACATTACTACAATTAACATCAAAACCATAACTACGTATATAATATACGAAATTCCAGCAAAATTCAACCAATGATCGAATAATCGATCGAGAAGTCTATCGAAGCTTTTAATAAGTCTATTTAAGCTTTTAATCTTCATTTGCAAATTCTCTCTTTCTCCTTATATTATAAATATTCCCTGGCTGGGAACACTCTTTTAAATCACTTCAATCTTTCTCTTATCCAATCGACAGCATACGGAATGCATACGCCGTGAACAGGGCACTCAGGAATTATATCAAGTACTCCTTGCCTATCAGCCAATAACCTTTCATTCGTGTTCAATAGACGAACCACCTCATCTATTTTTAACGATTCCCCGTCCATTTGTATCGTGTTGGCGATTCCCCGCGCGTAGGTCGGCATTTCTGCGGCATTACTTTTCATTTTCAGATTCTCCTGATGCTATATAACTATTTAAATTCCCCGGCTGGGAACGGTATGATAAACTTACATTCCTCATAAAAAATATTCTTTTTCCTGGCATCCCTGCGAAGCCTGGTCTCCCCCACATGCCTCCATTCGTAATCACTAAGCGCATTTAGACACTGTTCACATCTGAGAGACCCCTCGTAATCCACCAAACCCTTGTTGATCCACGCTACACCCCGATCCTCATCAAACTCCTCAACCGGAATAAGACCTCGTTCGACAACCTTGTACACATCGTTCATAATAAAATCCCGACTTTCCCTTTATAGTACAACTATTCTGCGGCTATTTAAACTTCCTCAACAATTCCCGCGCTGTGTCAATTAAAAACCGATCGAGTATTTCTCTTGTTGAAACCTCATTCTCCCGTGGATGACTTTCTTCAATGACCTCTTCCTCTTCCTCAAATTCCAATGCCTCGGAACAAGTGGTGTTTATGATGTCTTCGACTTCTTTATCATCACAGCCCAATGTGGCAGGAACATAATCAGGAATATCTCTCTTCCATTTACCAGCCGAGGATAAATCAACGTCGCGAAACAAACAAAACCTATCGTGAATGTATAAAATATTTTCCATCAGTCTATATATTATAAATATTGGAGGGCTGTAGACATACTAACGCTGCACCTGCGTCGCCTTTAAACCCCCGCTCTTTGGGGCACACCCCTCGCATATAGACACACACCCCCTTTGCGATTTCCGGGTCTCATAACACTGTCTCGCTGCTCCATCTTTACATAATATTTATTATATTAAAAATCTCTCAAGGTCTAAGCCTTTGTTTTTATTAAGCTTGCCTTGCCTAACACATTGAGCGACTTGGTGTCTTTGTCATTCTGTCAGTATTTCTACAATCTCAGCGTCGGGTATTGCTTCAGGCAATTGAGCCTTTTGTACGTTTTGACCTTGCAAGATGCGGTTAAGCTCGGGCATCTCGATCTTCACGTTAACTGTGTGTGTTGATTGAACTTGCACCTTATTACCAAATCGCTCTGGCTCGTAAGCAGAGAGCGCCATTCTGCGGTCATTATAGCCTTCACGAGAAGGCGCTGACGCTACTACGAACATGGCTTCCTTGCAATTATCAAGATGAAAACTACGTGCAAGTTTAAAGCTATCATGGAAATCTGTGTCTCTTTCAAAAGACCTTTCGACTGTTCGCCTGGTTACTCCTACAGAAGCAGCGGCTTTTGTCAAGTTAAAGTCTTTCAGTAGGAAATTGATAACGTCTTGTTTTACAAGTGCGGTGAGTTTTTTGGTATGAGAATGATCTTTGGCAACAGTAATAGGAATAATTATTTGTTCAGTTTGTAGACTTTGTTCGTTTGTATTGTTCATTTTAAAAGCCCAAAAATGCCAAATACGACCAGAAGATTGAAATACAAACCAATTACAAAGGCGGCAGCTCCCAAGCTGGCGAGAGCGATCCAGACAAAAATATTATGTTTCTTTTCATTCATGGGCAAGTACTCCCGGAGAAAAAACACACAATGTAATATGTAACTATGCCTACAACGACAATAGATAACGCCCCAACCAGAATATATGTCATCCAATCATTGAAAGTATTTTCCGGCCAAAGCCAATGGCGCTCTTTCTTTTGTCTCGATTTCATAATGATTAAAAGTCGTCAGAAAGTGTTGAAAAGTCAAGGGGCTAAAAAAAGGGTAATAGCTGATCACGCAACTATCACCCAAAGCAAGTATAAAGATCGGGGAATATAATACGACAAATAAAGTCACTGTTTCTGTTTAAGTCAAGCAAAATACTTTTTGTGTATATGATGAATCTTTAATTTGTCAAGTGCTGCGACGTTATCATACTTTTTATGCTCTCTCAATTGCAGCCTTATAAACGTTTTTTCGGTTTCGGTTAGTTTAGTACTGGCGATCCTGCATAAATCTTCAAACTGAATGAGAGTAACGAGTGGCTTGTGCTTTTTGGGATCAGCTTTTGTCTTAATACCGGTTCGCGATGCGATCAAATCGAGTTTAGCTTCTTGCTTGTTTGTCAAGCTGCCGAATTTGCGAATATTTTTGGGTATATTTGCGAGAAAGTTTTTTTCCCAGGCGTTCAAGTATGAATCGGCACCCATAATTTCTCTTGCGATTTTGCTTGGAGGTTTACTGGAAGGGGTCAAAAGACTCTCTAACTTTTTTCTGTGATGTCGACGTTATGGGTGTGAACACTGTTCACCAAGTCTTTTTTTATTTAGTTTTCAAGATTGGGATTATTACTTAATAATACGCCTTAAATAAATTATCTTTTAAAAAGTTAAAAACAAAATAAGTGATTTAGTGCTTGACTTGTGCGTATACTATGCGTATACTGTGTGTGAATCTAAAGACAAGGAGAAAAGATTATGACAATTAAATTTACGGATGGTAAAGGAAATAGCTTTGATAAAAAAATCACCCGCTCTCAAGCAAAACGGATACTCGAACCGGCTTATACTTGGAACGGGAATTTTTTGGATTATGACTGGTTTTATCATCTTCCACACCCGGAAGAACGCGCAAATTGTAAAGAAGGATATGTATTGACCGCACATCCGAAAGAGGCATAGAGAATATAACAAAAAACGGGCATTCGTGCCCGTCTTAACCTAAACAGGGAGTACAGAAAATGAGTAAAGCAAAATCACCCCAAACAGTTAAAAAGTGTTTGAGTTGTGGACGTGCTGTTTTAGAAAAACTCAATACATGCCCGTACTGTGGAAACAAATTTAAAGTAGAACGTCCAAGCCGAAATGCCGACTAATCGGCATCTTCGTGAGGAACTAACCACTAACCAACAGGAGATTTTATTATGACTTTAATATTTAAATTCCAGGATCAAGAGCTAACCTATCATCTAAGCACAACCGGGGCGCTGCTCTTGATTCAGTTAGTACACAAGTTTGAATTAATCGATGTAATCTTTAACTCAAAAAAAGGAGAAATGTTATGAATCGAGAAGAACATCTAAAATGGTGCAAACAAAGAGCGCTGAAATATCTTGAATCCGGCGATACAAAAAACGCTCTTGCGTCTATGTTTTCGGATTTGGGAAAGCATAAAGATACAACAGATCCTCCAGCAATCATGCTTGGAGGAATTTTGATGATGGCCGGCCATTTAAATACTGTTGCCGAAGTCAAAAAATTCATCGAAGGATTTAATTAAAAGCCCCTGACAAATGCCAGGGGCTCAA